>Ga0153956_1002794_pt1 | contig 12249 bp, 11 predicted proteins | sample TSFL040MetaG_FD_104704 | JGI IMG/M metagenome (GOLD analysis project Ga0153956, IMG submission 104704) | Attine ant fungus gardens microbial communities from Florida, USA - TSFL040 MetaG | ecosystem: Host-associated > Fungi > Mycelium > Unclassified | place: USA: Florida, Wekiwa Springs...
CGAGCAGCATGGTGATCTGGCCTTCGGGCACGGCGAAATCGACGCCGTGCAGGATGTGATACTGCGCGATGTGGGTGTGCACGACGTTGAGGGTGAGCATGTCGGTCATGCGGTGAACACCTCTGGCGACGAGAGGTCATTGCCTTGCCATATGCGCGATCCGTTCCCTCCCCCGCAAGGGGGGAGAGGACGATGGGGTCGAGAGCCTGTGCGATGTTGCAGGTGAAACTTGAAAGTCATGCGGCGCTCTTTCCGGGCGCGATGCCGAGATAGGCTTCCTGCACGATGGGCGAGGCGATCACGTCGGCGGGCTGGCCGTCGGCGACCAGTTGTCCGTTGTGCAGAACGATGATGCGGTCGGCCAGCGAGCGCACCACGTCCATCTTGTGTTCGACCAGCAGGATGATCTTGCTCGGGTCCTGCTTCAGCCGCGCGATCAGGTCGAGCACGACGGGCACCTCATCCACGCTCATGCCCGCGGTGGGTTCGTCGAACATGAAGACCTTGGGCTCCAGCGCCATCATCAGCGCGACTTCGAGCTTGCGCTGGTCGCCGTGGGAAAGGGTCGAGGCGGCCACCGCGCGGCGATTGCCGAGCGCGATGGCGTCGAGAATGGCGTCGGCGCGTTCGATCAGGTCGCGGCGCTTCATCCACGGGCGCAGCATCTCGTAATGCACGCCGGACGCCGCCTGCACGGCGAGGCGGACGTTTTCCTCGACGCTCAGATTCGGAAACAGGTTGGTGAGCTGGAAGGCGCGGCCGAGGCCCTTGCGTGAGCGCAGCGGCGCGGACAGGCGCGTGATGTCCTCGCCCGCGAGCAGCACGGTACCGCCGGTGGGGCGCAACTGTCCGGAGATCAGGTTGAAATAGGTGGTCTTGCCCGCGCCGTTCGGACCGACGATGGCCGTCAGTTCGCCGGGGCGGAATGTGCAGCTCACCCTGTTCACGGCGACATGGCCGCCGAAACGGATGGTCAGGTCGCGGGTCTCGAGGGTGAGGGGCATGGTGTTCGCTGTCAGAGATTGATGCGAGCGGCTTCTTTTTCACCTCTCCCCGTGTTTACGGGGAGAGGTCGCGAGCCGTCAGGCGAGCGGGTGAGGGGCTTTTTTGCAATCAGCGATCGGCCCCTCACCCGGAGCCTTCGCTGCGCTCAGTCTCCGACCTCTCCCCGCTCGCGGGGAGAGGTGAAAACCTTACCGCTTGTTCTTGATCGGGATCTGCATGTCCTCGATCTTGAGTTCGCGCACCAGCTCGTTGTCGGCCCAGGCCAGGTTCGGATCGACCTTGACCCTGAAGTGATACATGCTCTGCAGCGCCTGATGGTCTTCCTTGCGGAACACCATCTTGCCCTTCGGCGTGTCGAACTCCATGCCTTCCATCGCCGCGATCAGCTTCTCGGTGTCGGTGGACTTCGCCTTCTCCACGGCGGTGACCGCCGCCATGGCCGCAGCGAAACCGCCCGCGGTGAAGAAGTCCGGCGGCGCGTTGAAGCGCTTCTGGTGCTCGGCGACGAACCATTCGTTGATCGGGTTTTTCGGGATCGCGTAGTAGTAATAGGTCGCGCCCTCGAGGCCCGGCAGGCGCTTGTAGGCCGCCAGCGCAGGCAGGATGTTGCCGCCGCTGGACAGTTCGATGCTGTAGCGCTTCGGGTCCATGTCCTGCAGCTTGGTCAGCGGATCGCCGCCGCCGGCCCAGATCACCCAGATGATCTTGCGGCCCGGCTTGTCCTTCAGCGCATCGAACAGGCGCTGGCCGGCCGCGGTGAAGTCGGTGGTCGCGGCGGGGACGTATTCTTCGGCCGCCAGCGTCGCGCCGGTTTTGGAGAGAGCCTCCTTGAACGCGGCGACGCCGTCCTTGCCGAAGGCGTTGTCCTGGCCGAGGGTGGCGACGGTGACGCCGGGCTTGCCGATGGCGACCGCGTTGGAGATCGCGTCCTGCGACGAGTTGCGGCCGGTGCGGAAGATGTAGCGATTCCACTTCTCGCCGGTGATGGCGTCGGCGACCGCCGGCTCGACGATCAGCAGCTTCTTGTTTTCCTCGGCGACCGGCAGCATGGCGAGCGCCGCGCCGGAGGCGGTGGTGCCGATGGCGAGATCGACCTTGTCGTCCTGATAGGCTTCCGCCAGCGCCGCCTTGGCGAGGTCGGGCTTGCCCTGATCGTCCTTGGTGATGATGACGATCTTGCGGCCGTCCACGGTCATGGTGTTCTTGGTGGCGTATTCGAGACCCATGCGCAGGCCGGTTTCGGTCTGCTTGGCATAGGCTTCGAGGGGGCCGGTCTTGCCGTAGATCAGCGCAATCTTGAGATCGTCCGCCGATGCCGGCATCGCCAGCAGCGTCACGGCTGCGGCGGTCAGAAGTACGGTTTTACGCATGCATTGTCCTCCCATGCTGCGCAGGGACCATACATAGCCGCCTTGAAAATACCAACGGATTCCCGCGCGTTGGTCTTGCGTGCCGGTCGTGGGCGCCGGTCCTGGGCGCCGGTGTTGGCGCGTCTGCGGATGACAGTTCGGTGACTTAATAATGTGGCGGCGGCGGCTCGGGCGCGGCGGGTCCGGAGGATTTCATTTCGGCGGCCTCCAGCCGCTCCTGCAAACGGGCCATCTCCCGGCGCAGCGCGTCGATGGTCTGCCACTGCTCGGTGATGGCCTTGTTCAGGGTCTCGATGGTTTCGTCCTGATAGGCGATGCGGATTTCCAGCGCATCGATCCGGTCCGTCGACGACGGCGAGGAGGGCTCAGTCATTGGCTTCCTCGGACTGTTCGCTGATGTCGATCTCGGTGGCGTCGGTGTGATCGGTGACCGGCCGCTGCACGAGGCCGTGGCCGAGCGCGATGCGCTGGTCGAACACGAAGCATTCGCCGCGCCACAGGCTCTCGGCTTGCGGAATCTCTTCCAGATATTTCAGGATGCCGCCCTTGAGGTGATAGACCTCCGCGAAACCCTGCGACAGCAGATAGGAACTGGCCTTCTCGCAGCGGATGCCGCCGGTGCAGAACATCGCGACCTTCCTGTGCTTGCCGGGATCGAGTTCGCGCGCGGCGAAATCCGGAAACTCGCCGAAGCGGGTGATCTTCGGATCGACCGCGCCTTCAAACGTGCCCATGTCGACCTCGAAGCCGTTACGGGTGTCGAGCAGCAGCACGTCGTCCTGCCGGATCAGCGCATTCCAGTCCGCCGCGTCGACATAGACGCCGACCTTGGCGTTGGGGTCGACGTCCGGATCGCCCAGCCGCACGATTTCCTTTTTGAGCCGGACCTTCATCCGGTTGAAGGGCATGTCCTCGGCGGTGGAATATTTCAATTCCAGATTGTCGAGACGGCCGCCGAACAGCGCGCCGTTTTGCAACTGGTTCATGAGCGCATCGATGGCGGCGTCGCGGCCCGCGACCGTGCCGTTGATGCCTTCGGCGGCCAGCAGGACGATGCCCCTGATGTCGAGCGCCACGCACATGTTGCGCAGCGGCTCCCGCAGCGCCTCGAAATCCGGCAGCGGGACGAACTGATAGAATGCGGCGACCTTGTATGACATGGCGGGGTTATACAACGTCGCCCGCGCGAATGAAGGCTCAAAACGCGGTTCGACGCCCCGTAACCCGACCCGGACTCATTCTCTTGATCGCATAGCGCTTGTGCTATATATAGCATCCATGCGATGGACGGTTGAAACCCTCGACGATCGCGTTGACGCTGAAATTGAGGCCTTGCCGCCAGCGCTTCAGGCCCGCTTGATCCGTCTCATGGAAATGGTGGAAAGCGTTGGTCTCGATCGATTGCGCGAGCCTCACGTCAAGCACATCGAAGGCAAGATGTGGGAACTGCGCGCGAAGGCATCGGAAGGTATCGCTCGCGGCCTTTATGTGACCCTGACCGGCCGTCGTGTTGTCATCCTGCATGTCTTCATGAAGAAGACACAGAAGACCCCTTCGGCGGCTCTCAGGATCGCTCGGGAACGAATGAAATCGGTGAAACCATGACCAAGATCGCAACTCTCAAGAAGCGCCTTATGCACGATCCCAAGTTCAAGCAGGAATATGCAAAGGCCGATGCGGACTATGCGATTATCGAGGCGTTGATCCGCGCGCGCACCACGGCCAAGCTGTCACAGGCTCAGGTCGCGAAGAAGATCGGGACGACTCAATCTGCAATTGCCAGGCTGGAAGCCGGCAACGTCGCGCCGACGATTTCGACGCTGCGTCGCTATGCCGAGGCAACTGGCACGAAACTGAAGATCGGTCTCGTTTCGGCATAGGCGGGGAAAATTACGGATAGTTCCCGCGCAGGCCTCTTCCTAGCGCAAAATTCCCGCTTGGCGCGCGACGCTTTCCAGCAGGGCTTCGCTGGCATCCATCTGTGCCTGACGTGTGTATTGTTCGAGATGTGCGGGAATGCGCGCGCGATGGTTGGCGATCTTGTCGGGATGTTTGACGAGGTCTTCCAGAACCGCGGCCAGTGAGGCAGCATCGTCCTTCCCGAACACCGGTCCGCACGGACCGATGACTTCCGGCAGCGCCCCGCTATTGGCCACAACGGCGACGCATCCGCTGGCGAGAACTTCCAGCGCGACAATGCCGAACGGTTCTTCCCATCGGGATGGAACCACGGCGATGCGGTGACGGCTCAGGGTTTGCGCCAACTCCTCGCCGCGAAGCGGGCCCGTGAAGACGATCCGATCCGCGACACCGGCGGCTTCGGCCTGAGCTTTCAGGGCTGCTTCTTCCGGCCCGGTGCCGATGATCGACGCGGTGATGACAATGCCGTTTTTCGCGGCAAGGCTAATGGCCTTGATCAGAAGGTCGACGCCTTTCACCTTCGTCAGACGCCCGAGAAAGGCTACATCGCGATCCGGTGGAATGTCGTCGCGAAAGCGGAAAATGTCGCCGTTATATGAGTTGGGAATGATGGGACCATCGAGCCCGGCTGCATCGCGCAACGCGCTGCTGACAAAGGCGTTGGTGCCGAGCCTGCAGATCTGCCGTTTCAGGCCGCCGTGTCTCGTGCCGGAGCTGGGATCGCTATCGAGCCAGATATGATGCATGAAGATAACGGGGCGGCGCTGCAGAAGAGCCGGCCAGACCATGCGAAGCGAAATGTGATTTTGCCAGATCACGTCCGTGTCGCGGATGAGAGCCCACATGGTTTTCGGATCGGTATCGCGGACGACCCTGAAAGGATAGTGATCGCGCTCGCTGTTTGCCGTCATCGTCACAAGCGTCACGTCATGGCCGCGTTCGGTTAAGCCCGATGCGATGTCCAGCGCCGCGGTTTCCATGCCGCCCACGCGCGGGGCGAACGCAACCGTCGAGATCAGAACACGCATCAGAAGCTCCGGGTTGGCGCGGAATGCCCGCCCGCCTTGTGCGCGACGCTTTTCAGCAAGGCTTCGCTTGCGTCCAGAAGCGTCGTGACGGTGAACTTTTCAAGATGTGCCGGAATGGCGTTCTTGTAACGCGCATAAAGCGCATCATTGTGCAGCAGTGTTTGCAACGCCATGGCGAGCGCGGTGGGGTCGTCCTGCGGAACGATCGGGCCGCAGGGGCCGATGGCTTCCGGCACGCCGCCACTCTGCGTGCCGACGACGACGCAGCCGCAGGCCATGCCTTCGAGCGCGGTGATCGCAAAGGCTTCCTCGCCACGCGAGGGAATGGCCATGACACGATGCGCGCTGAGTTGTCGTGCCAGGGCATCGCCGCGCAGAGGCCCAGTGAACGTGATGAGGTCCGCCACCCCGGCGGCATCCGCTTGCGCCTTCAGTGCGGTATCTTCCGGTCCGCCCCCGATCATCGTGGCGCGCGGTCGTACTCCGGATCGCGCCAGTTGCGCGATTGCATCGATCAGGATGTCCGGGCCCTTGTACGTCCGCAGGCGGCCGAGAAACACGATATCGCGGTCGCGGGAGACGTCCAGCCTTGGGTAAAAGGTCTCGCTGTCATAGGCATTGTAGATGACGGGACCGGGCAGGCGCGCGGCTTTCTGCAGCGCCTCGCTTGCGAATGCATTGGTGCCGAGTTTGCAGGCGAGGCGCTTGAGCCAGCCGTGCTCTGGGCCAGAGCCGACATCGGTTTCCAGCACGAGATGGTGCATGATGACGAGCGGCCTGCGCACGATCAGCAGCGGCCACAGGAGCCGCAGGCTGATATGGTTCTGCCAGACCGCGTCGTTTTCGCGGACAAGGCGAAGCAGTTCACCACGCGAAGGCTGACGCACGACCTTGAACGGAAAATTATCAGCTTCATGGCTTCCGGGGGTAGAGGTAACGACTGTAACGGCGTGACCGCGTGACGTCAGGCCGCGCGCCAGTATCTCGGCGGCTGTTTCCATGCCGCCGATGGAGGGCGCGAAGGCGAAGGTTGTGATGAGAATACGCATCACGCCGCCCGCGTCATGTCATAACGCGCCGCCAGAAGGCCGCCGCCCGTCAAGAGATAAGCCAGCGCCGCGCCGGAAAGGCCGAACACCGGCAGCAAGGCCAGATTGAGAACGGCCGAGGCGATGGCGCCGCCGACGCTGGCGATCGCGATGGCCCGGTCCTTGCGCATCGCCAGCATCATGAAGCCATAGCTGTCGGCGCCGGCGCGCAATGCGGTGGCCGCAAGGATGATCCAGAACACCGGAAGGTTCTGCTGAAGCAGCGGCCGGTCCAGCAGCGGCAGCAGCAGAAACAGCGCGATGCCGGCGGCGATGGCGAGCGCGGCGATCCACAGTCCGCCTTCGATCTGCAATTTGCGTTCGAGCGTGCGAAACGCGGCAGGGTCCGGCTGCTGCGCGCTTTCGATCATCCGGCGCAGATTCGGATGGACCACGCTGAACACGACGAGATTGTGCAGCACATTGGCGACCGACCAGAACAGCGTGTAGACGCCGGTGAGTTCGAGGCCGAGAAACGCCGAGAGCAGAAAGCGGTCGAGGTACAGGCTCACCGAACCGGTCAGGTCCTTGATGTAGAACGGAACGGAGGCGCGCACGCCCCCCGCGATCCATGACGCGCGCATGCCGACGGCCCGCCAGCGGGATTGCGCGAACAGATGCGCGGCGAGCACGATCCAGGTCAGGACCAGCGCACCGAGCCAGCCGAGCAGCACGCATTGAAGCGTGCGGGCCGACGGATCGAGGAGGCCCCAGGCGATCACGACCGGCGGCCACAGACCGGCGCGCATGAAGAATATGATGTTCGCGAGATAGATCCGGCCGCGCCCGACAAGCAGGTCGCTGGTGTCGGATGCGATGTGATCGAGGAACAGGATCGCGCCGCCGGTGAACATGAGCTGCCAGGGCACCGGCGTGCCGAGCGCATGGTTCACCACCCACAGGATCGGCTGGACGACGGCATGCAGCATCACCGGCAGGGCGAGGCGGGTGGCGGTGCTTGCGATGGCTTCGTCCCGCGGCATGGTGGCGATGTGGCGCAACACCCAGTCGGTGGTGCCGAGGCCGAGGATGGCGGGCAGCATCGTCGTCGCGCCCACCAGCAGGCCATAGACGCCAAGGTCGGACAGGCCGAGATAGCGCGCGGTATAAATCGTGAGCAGAAATTTCGCAGCCGTGTTGGCGATGCGTAATGCCATCAGCAAAAGCGACTGCACCATGGGTTGGGCACCGGGTCTCTGGAGGTGTGAATAACTGGAGCCGCCACCCGGTGGAATCGCAGCCGGTTGAGGCAGGCTGATCCGCCGCAGTGCCGTCAGGGTTCGTGGTGGCCGGTCGCTCCCATAGAGGCGCGAGGACCTTAATTTATCGCAAAAAAGGGCCGCGAAACGTCATCCGGATGCGGGATTATCGCCCGTTCTGCTTAAGAATTTCGATGCGTGCGGTATTCCAGACCATTTGATCCGCAGATCGCCGGAGAGCCGCAAAAGCCAAACCCGGCCATTGCCTTATTTCGCCGGGAAAGCCCCGCTATTGCGGGAAATCTGCTAGTAAAAAAACCATTCTCTCATCGAATCGGGTTTCCCCTTGTCCCACGGAATGTCGAACGATCCCGCCCCCGGCAAAAAGTCTTTCAGCATCGCATTCGGCCTGGAGCGGATCGGGCTGATCGCGCTGCGCGCGCCGAAGGTCGCGGCGGCCGTGCTGCTGGCGCTGGTGGTGGTCGCGGTGTTCGGCATCCAGCGGATCAAGATCGACGATTCGCTCAGCCAGTTGTTCCGCTCGGACACGCCCGAATACAAACAGTATGAGGAGGTGACCAAGCGCTTCCCCTCCAGCGAATATGACGTGCTGGTGGTGGTGGAGGGCAAGTCGCTGCTGGAGCGCAATTCGCTCGAGAAGCTGCGCGACCTCGTCACCGACCTGCAACTCGTGGACGGCACCCGCGGCATCATCTCGCTGTTTTCCGCGCGCCAGCCGCCGGAAAACGGGCGGCTGCCCGCGGCTTTGTTTCCCGAAACGCTGCCGGAAGGCGCGGCCTATGCCGCTTTCATCAAGCGCGTGAGGGACAACGAGGTCATCAAGGGCAAGCTGCTGTCGGAAGACGGCACGCTGGCGCTGATCGTGCTGGCGCTGGACCCTGCGATCGTCGGCAACAAGGGACTCAACGCCACCATCGGCGAAGTCCGCAAGCTGATGACGGACGATCTCGAGGGGACCGGCCTCAACAGCCAGCTCTCCGGCGTGCCGGTGATGCAGCTTGAAATCCGCAACGCGGTCGAGCGCGACGGCCTGACCTACAACATCGCGGGCATTCTGGCGGGCTGCATCATCGCCATCATCTTCTTCCGCCGCATTTCCTTCATGATCGTCGCGGCGTTTCCGCCGCTGCTGGCGATCCTGCTGTCGATCGGCACGCTGGGCTGGCTCGGCTTCAGCCTCAACATGTTCCTGAACGTGATGACGCCGCTGATCATGGTGATCAGCTTCGCGGACTCGATGCAGCTCACGTTCGCCGCGCGCGACCGGCTGATCGCGGGCGAGGACAAGATGACCGCGTTCCGCAACGCCGTGCTGGTGGTGGGACCGGCCTGCGTGCTGACCCACGGCACCGCGGCGCTGTCGTTCCTTGCCCTGCAATTCTCGGACTCGGACCTGATCCGCACCTTCGGCGAAGCCGGGTTGATGGCGACCGTGATCGCGCTGATCGCGGTGCTGTCGCTGGTGCCGGTGTTCGGCGTGCTGCTGGTGCGCAAGGAGAACCTGCTCGCCACCAAGGTGAAGGGCGCGGACCGCGGCGTCGAGGCGCTGCGCGCGTTCTGCGCCTTCATCGCCAAGCGGATGGTCGGCCATCCCGGCCTGTTCAGCCTGATCGCGCTGCTGGTGGTCGTCGGTCTCGGCATCATCTATGCGAGCCTCGAACCCAGGTATCGTCTCGCCGATCAGGTGCCGGACAAGCAGCAGGCGGTCGAAGCCTCCAGCCGTCTCGACGCCAAGCTGACCGGCGCCAATCCGATCGACGTGCTGATCGAATTCCCGAAGGGCAAGTCGCTGTACGATCCGGAAACCCTGGACACCATCGCCGCCGTTCACACCATCATCGAGAAGCAGGCGGGTGTCGGCAACGTCTGGTCGATCGAGACGCTGCGCCGCTGGCTGGCGGAGAAGGCGGGCCGCTCCGACGTCGCGATCCTCAAGGAATATGTCGACGTGCTGCCGAAGTATCTGTCCCGGCGCTTCATCTCCGAAAACCAGGATGCCGTGGTCGTGTCAGGGCGCGTGCCTGACCTCGATTCGAGCCAGATCCTGCCGACGGTGGAGAAGCTCGACGCCGCCATGGGTGCGGTGCGCAGCGCGCATCCCGGCTATCAGATCGCGGTCACGGGCCTTTCCGCCATCGCGGCGCGCAACAGCGCCGCCATGATCGGCAAGCTCAATCACGGCCTGACCATCGAATTCCTGCTGGTCGCCGCCTTCATCGATCTGGCGTTCCGCTCGGTGGTGGTGATGTTCGCGAGCATCCTGCCGGGCATCTTCCCGGTGGTGCTGTCGGGCACCGTCCTGTGGCTGCTCGGGGAGGGGCTGCAATTCGCCAGCGTGGTCGCGCTCACGGTGTCGTTCGGCCTTGGCCTCAGCGCGACGATCCATTTCCTCAACCGGCTGCGGCTGGAGGAAAAACCCGGCGTGGACGAGGCGCAGGCGGTGGAGCGCGCCACCGTTCTGGTCGGCCCGGCGCTGATCCTCACCACGGTGGTGCTGGCGTGCGGTCTGGTGGTCACGGTGTTCTCTGACCTGCCGTCGCTGCGGCTGTTCGGATGGCTCAGCGCCTTCGCGATGATCGCGGCGCTGATCGCCGACCTCTTCATCCTGCGGCCGACGGCGATGTGGCTGATCAGCACATCGCACCGGATCAAGGCGGCGTGGGGCGGAAAATAAGCGTCCGGCCTTTGCCGCGTCTCTGCATGGAAAAGGCCCGGCGGTGAACCGCCGGGCCTTTTGCCTGTTCGGAACGAATGAGAGGATCAGCCGCGCGTCAGGCTGATGTTGACCGCGCGCAGTTCGCCCTTGGAGTTGATCGCAACCGTCTGCTTGCCACCGCGGGTGGAGATGTTGAACGTCGCGGCATAGCCGTTGGTCTGCACCAGGGCGGTGACCTGTCCATCCGAGATGGTGCCCTGGACGTCGCCGTTGATGCTGCGGGTCGCTTCGCTCCATGAGCCGGAGATGCGGCTGCCGTTGGCCGCGATGTCGCTGGTCAGCTCGAACTTGTAGCTGTCGCTGGCGCAGCGCAGGGTCAGATGCAGGTCCTTGCCGCCGTTGCTCGCGGTATAGGTGCCACGGCATCGGATGCGCTCCGTTCCGCCCTCGGCGATGGTGATCGATCCGTTGCCGGACCAGTTGCCTGCATAATTGGCAAAGGGCGCGGATTCGGCATGGGCCAGCGTGGGCGCCAGTAGCAGCGCACCTGCGGCAACGGCATTGCGCAGACGGCGGAAATCAGAAGGCGAAAAGGACATCTCTAAGCACCATCGGTTGCGGTCGATATGTATTGGTCGCTGATATCACGGTTTGGTTCACCGGAAAATGTAACGCAGCGCATCAAAATGGGAAAATTGCTGTCGTTTTTCTTCTTGTCATCCCCGTGATAGAGGGGGCGGCCGCTGTTTTTGAGGCGTCTTTGGGGCCGGGCGGCGGTTGCAATGCAATGATCGGATGTTTGACGGGAAATTCGAAACACCCGGTGGACATTTCGGATTTTCGCACATCTAATTGTCCCCAAGGCTGGCGCAAAGCACGGCCACCAGGGAGGACAGAATGAAACTGACCAGACGTGATTTCTCCGTCGGCGTTGCGGCCACCCTGGCTGCACCAGCCTTTATAAGAAATGCAGGCGCGCAAGGCGCGACCATCAAGATCGGGCAGGTGCTGCCGGTGACCGGATCGGCGGCGGAACAGGGCAAGTTTGCCGTCAGCGGCGCCAAGCTGGCGATCGAAGCCGTCAACAAGGCTGGCGGCGTTCTCGGCAAGCCGCTGGAACTGGTGACCGAAGACGACCAGACCACCAACCCCGGCGCGCTGCTGGCCTTCTCCAAGCTCGCCGCGCAGCCGGATATCGTCGCTTTCGTCGGTTCGATCCGCTCGACGCAGGTTCACGCCATGGCGCCGGACGTGCTCAAGCTCGGCAAGCCGATGGCGATTGGCGGCACCGATCCGAACCTGACCCACATGGGCAACAAGTGGCTGTTCCGTTTCCGCCCGAACGACAGCTATTCCGGCAGCGTGATTGCCGATTACGGCACCAACACCCTCGGCAAGAAGAAATGGGCGGTGGTGCACTCCACCGACGCATTCGGCACCGCGGGCGCCAAGGCGCTGGCCGAAGGACTTCAGAAGCTCGGCGTCACACCGGTGCTGGATCAGGGCTACGCCAACCAGAGCCAGGATTTCACCCCGGTGGTGCTGGCCATCAAACAGTCCGGCGCGGACGTCATCGGCTCGTACTTCACGTTCGAAAACGATCTCGGCATCTTCGCGCGGCAGTTGCGCCAGCTCGGCGTCACCATCCCGTGGGTCGGTTCGCCGTCCATCGTCGGCGTGTCGTCCACGCGTCTCGCGGGCGCCTCGCTCTACGGCACCTACGGTGTGTCCGATTACGCCGAAGAATCCAGTCCCGCCGCCAAGGCCTACGGCAAGCTCTATCGCGACGCCTACAAGCTCGCGCCGGACAACCAGAGCGCATGGCCCTATGACGCGATCAATGTTCTCGCCAAGGCGATGAACACGGCCAAGTCCACAGATCCGGAAAAGGTTCGTACCGCCATCCTCGCCATCAAGGGCTACGAGGGCGCGGAAGGACAGTATAACTTCGACGCCAACGGC
>Ga0153956_1002795_pt1 | contig 12243 bp, 11 predicted proteins | sample TSFL040MetaG_FD_104704 | JGI IMG/M metagenome (GOLD analysis project Ga0153956, IMG submission 104704) | Attine ant fungus gardens microbial communities from Florida, USA - TSFL040 MetaG | ecosystem: Host-associated > Fungi > Mycelium > Unclassified | place: USA: Florida, Wekiwa Springs...
TGGGGCGGCCGATGATGGCGATGTGCGGGGCCGTCTCGTAGCCTGTCTCCGCCTGATCCTTGGGCGGCGGCAGGGCCTCCACCAGCGCCTCTTCGAGCGCCCCCACGCCGTGGCCGTGCAGCGCGCTCACCGGGTAGAAACTCTCGATGCCGAGCTCGTAGAGGTGCGTGGCCTCGTCGATGCGCTTGGGTGAGTCGCACTTGTTGCCGATGAACAGCACGGGCTTCTTGGCGCGCCGCAAGAGCTTCACGGCCTCGCCGTCGGCGGGCAGGGGCGCGCAGGTGGCGTCCAGCACGCACAACACCACGTCGGCCTCGTCGAGCGCTAGGCGCACCTGACGCGCGATGCCCTCCTGCATGGGGTCGTCGCTGTCGGGATCGAAGCCGCCCGTGTCGATGAGCACATACTCGCGCCCGAGCGCTTCGGCGTCGGCATAGTGTCGGTCGCGCGTGACGCCGGGCTTGTCCTCGACGATGGCGATGTTGGCGCGAGCCAAACGGTTGAAGAGCGTGCTCTTGCCCACGTTGGGGCGCCCCACCACGGCCACGAGCGGGCGCGGTGTGCGCGCGCCCGCGGGGCGCTCCTTGCGCTTGCGGCGACGCGGGCGGCCTGCGTCTTCCGCGTCTTCCTCATCCTGCTCTTCGTCTTCGAGCTCTTCTTCGCCTTCGTCCTCCGCTGGATCTTCGGCGTTTTCGAACTCGTCGTCCTCGTGCTCCACTGCGCTCACGGCGTGCTCTCCATGGCGAGGCGACGCACGCTCGCAGGATCCTCGGTCCAGTTTTCGATGACCTTGACGAACAGCCCCAGGAACACCTTGCGCCCCACGAGCTTCTCGATCTCGGCGCGCGCCCCGGTGCCGATGCGCTTGAGCATCGAGCCGCCGGCGCCCACCACGATCTTCTTGTGATTCGGCTTCTCCACCACGATGGAGGCCTCGATGCGGGTCAGCTTGTCGGTCTCTTCGAAGCTGTCGATCAACACCGCCACCGCGTAGGGGATCTCCTCGTGGGTGTTGCGGATGACCGCCTCACGCACCAGCTCGGACGCGAAGAAGCGCTCGGGGCGATCGGTGAGGTAGTCGGGGTCGTCGTAGAGCACGCCCGGGGGCAGGTGCTTGCGGAGCTCTGCGAGGAGCTGTTTGGTGCCCCTCTCTTTGAGGCCCGAGATCGGGACCACCGCCTCGGGCGAGAGCTCGCGCTGGTAGAACTCGAGGTAGGGCAGCAGCTTGCTCTTGTCCTTGAGCTTGTCGATCTTGTTGATGCCGACCACGAGCTTGGTGCGCGCGCTGGTCTTGAGCAGCTCGCGGACTTCTTTGTCTTGCGCCGAGAAGCTCGCCTCACCCGCGGCGCGATCCGACGGACTCTCCACCAGCCACAGCACCACGTCGGTGTCGGCCAGCGCCCCTTGGGCCTCCTCCACCAGCGCGCGGCCGAGCGCGTTCTTCGGGCGGTGCAGGCCGGGAGTATCGAGGAACGCGATCTGGGTCGGCGGATCTTCGCTGCTGTAGACGCCGAGGATGCGGTGGCGCGTGGTCTGCGGCTTCGCCGTGGCGATCGCCAGCTTCTGGCCCAACAGGGCGTTCAACAAGGTGGATTTGCCGACGTTGGGGCGCCCCACGATCGTACACCGACCTGCTCGGGGACCGCTCTCCGCGTCGTCTTCTACTGCGCCAGTCATGGAAGCGTTCCAGTGTAGTGCGATGCGCCCCCCCGGCCAGGTTCCGTTCTGGTAGAACGCGGGGCGTGCGGCGATTTTCATGGCTATGGGCCGCTGGCCTAGCGCTCTCGAGCGCGTGGCTCGGCGCGCCCCGCGGGCAGGCCGTGGAGCGCGCGAGCCGCGTTTTCATCGCACCCGGCTGGTTCACCATGGGGGCCACCCCCGGCGACATCGAGTACGCGCGTCGCCTGTGCGTCACCGAGCGCATGACCGAGGCGCTGCGCCTGCGCGGCTGCGCGAGCGAAGACTTGTTCACGGAGGAGGCACCGGCGCGGCGCGTGTTCGTCTCCGGGTTCTGGCTGGACCGCTTCGAGCTCAGTCGCGCCGAGTACGAGGCCTGCGTGGCGGCTGGGGACTGCAGCGTCCCCGTACGTCCCACGGAACATCCGGGCCTCACGAACCCACGCCACCCCATGGTGGGGATGAGCCAGGCGCAGGCAGCGGAGGCGTGCCGTCGGCGCGGCGGGCGGCTGCCCAGCGAGGCGGAGTGGGAGCGGGCGGCACGCGGAGATTCCAGCAGGCGCTTCCCCTGGGGGCACTTCCACAACGAGGCTCTGGCCAACCAGGGCAGCGCTTCCTTGAACGGCAGTATGGGAGACGGAGAGCCCTCGGCGCGCGATGGCTTTCCCTTTGCGGCGCCCGTCGATGCGTTCCTGGAGGCGCGGAGCCCTCACGGCTTGGTTCAGATGGCGGGCAACGTCTGGGAGTGGACCCGTGACACCTATGTGCCGCTGGCCGCGGTGGACCAGCACGTGAACCCTGTCGAGGATCGCACACCCGGGCTGTGGGTGGTGCGCGGGGGCTCGTTTCGAAGCCCCGCCTATGCGCTGCGCGTGACTCACCGCGAGCCGCGCCCGGGGGCCACAGGTTTTGTGGACGTGGGTGCGCGCTGCGCCTACGAGCCCGCCGGACAAGCTGCCGTAAACGCAGACCGCCCTTGAGAAAACAGCTATGCTCGGGCTTCGTCGGTCGGACCCGAACGACCGTTACGCGAGGCTGAGTACGCCGCGCAGGCTCCCGTGAGGGCGCCGGCTCGGGCTGCTGGAGGGGAATCGGATGAGGAGACTAGTGCAGACGCTCGCGATGATGCTCGCGATGGTCCTGTTGGTGAGCAGCTCCGTGGCGCTCGCCGAGCCTCCTACGCCCAAGGACAAGGCGTACGCGCGTGAGCTCTACACCATGGGCCAGCAGATGTTCAGACAGGGCGACTACAGCGGCGCGCTAAGGTCCTTCGAGGACGCGTACGCGGCCGTGCCCAACCCGATCGTGCTGCTGAGCATCGCCGAGTGTCAGGTGCGCACCGAGCACTTCACGGAGGCCGTGGTCACGCTGGCGCGCTACGTGAGCGAGCGGCCCGACGCGCCCGATCGCGCGCAGGTCGAGGAGCAGATCGAGAAGCTCAAGGCCAAGCCCGGCATCGTCACGGTGGAGAGCACGCCCGCGGGCGGCACCATCTGGGTGGACGGCCAGAGCACCTCGCGCATCACGCCCGCGGACCTCGAGCTGCCCGCGGGGGATCACGTGATCGCCGTGGAGGTGCAGGGCTACAGCACGGCCGAGCAAAACGTGACGGTGCTGATCGGAGCCCAGCAGCGCGTGACGCTCTCGCCGATCCCGCAGGTGGCGCCGCCCGAGACGCTGCCGCCCGTGCCCGAGGTACAGATCCAGGCGCGCGCCACGAGCCACGGCATGCTGCCGATGTGGATCGCCACGGGCGTGGCCGGCGCGGGGCTCGTCACGGGCGCCGTGCTGGGCGGCTTGGCGCTCAAGGAAAAGGGCGACTTCGACAGCCGACCCACCGAGCACAAGGCGGACAAGGGCGAGCGCCTCGCGCTCTTCGCCGACGTGGGCTTCGGCATCGCGGCCGCGGCCGGCATCACCGCCATCGTGCTCTACGTCACGCGCGACAAGGCTGAAGATCAGAGCAAGCAGTCCTGGTCCATCAAGCCCAACCTGGCGAAGACCAACCTGGGTCTCACCGGGCGCCTTCACTTCTGATTTCGTTTTTGGCTCACGGCTTCCCAAGGGGGATTTTGCCCATGTTGCGCTCGCGTGTCCTTGCTCTGCCGCTCCTGAGTGCGTGGTTGACCGCTTGCTCGTTCGTCGTGGACTTCGATCGCAGCAAGATCGATCACCACCACGGCGACGGCGGCATGGACGGCGGCGGCGGCAGCGTCGAGAACGACGGCAGTGTCGGCGATGGTGACGGCGACGGCGACGGCGATGTGCAGATGGACGGGGGCCACGACGCGGCGCCCGAATCCGACGCCCGGGTCGGCTGTGAGAACGACGAAGGCTGCGCCTCGAACCAGCTCTGTTGCAACAACGTCTGCGTGGACACCTCGCTCGCGGCGTGCACGGCGTGCGGCGTGGCCTGCGCCAGCTCCGCGGCCTCTGCATGCGAGGGGCGCGTGTGCAAGTGCGGCGCCGAGGCCGCTTGCTTGGGCGCGGACGCCTTCTGCGTGGACGGCGCGAGCGCACCCACGTGCGTCGAGTGTCGCACGTCCGATGACTGCCCCGAGGCCAAGGGCCAGTGCGTGGACGGGGTGTGCCAAGAGTGTGTGCCCGGGGCGAACAACGCGGGCTGCGGCGGCACCAAGCCCATCTGCAACGCCACCAGCAAAACCTGCGAAGCGTGCACGAGCTCCCCCGACAATTGTTCGGGTGTCTTGGTGTGCACCGGCAGCGGCGCCTGCGGCGGCTGCAACAACTCGATGACCGATTGCGCCAACCCTGACGAGCCCATCTGCAGCAAGACCTCCACCATGTGCGAGGCCTGCAAAGGCGCCGGCGTGGCTTCGTCCGTGTGCCAGACGGAGCAGGGCAAGCCTTACTGCGTGGACAACGCCAAGTGCAGCGTGTGCCTGCCCGACACGGAGCAGGGCTGTGCGGCGGACTCGGCCAAGCCCGATTGTCGCCTCCAGGGCGATCAATATGCCTGCCAGGGCTGCGTCGACAACGACAGCTGCAAGCACCTCGGGGGGCGCGACACCTGCGACGCGGTGAGCGGCAAGTGCGTGGAGTGCAAGGGCCACGCGGACTGCACGGACGCCATGAAGCCCCTGTGCGGCAGCGACGGTCTGTGCAAGCGCTGCGATCAGGCGAGCGGCGACGCCGGGTGCGCCGCGAAGAGCGACAGCACCTGCGACGAGGGCACCGGCACCTGCGTCGAGTGCACGGGCAACGGTGAGTGCACCGATCCCAACAAGTCCGTCTGCTTCAACAACACCTGCGTGCAGTGCACGACGGCCACCGAGGTCACCAAGTGCGGCAACGACGTGTGCGTGGCCAACGCGTGCATCGACTGCAAGCAGGACGTGCAGTGCAACGCTCATGCGGGCAAGCAGTGCGTGACCGTCGCCGCAGGGAACACCGAGTGCCGCGAGTGCGACCCGGCGGTCGGGGAAAACAATGCGGGCTGCACCGGCCTCAACATCTGCAGCACGAGCGCCTTCACGTGTGAGGAGGTGGAGTGCCTCGCCAGCGCTGATTGCCACAGCGCAGCCAAGCCCATCTGCAACACCGGCAGCCACACCTGCGTAGCGTGCAACACCGACCAGGAGTGCGACGCCAAGACGGCGGGCAGCTTGTGCGCGAGCAGCGGTCCGAACAGCGGTCACTGCGGCGCCTGCGATCCGAGCGGTGATCGCGGCTGCACCGCCCCGAACGATCAGTGTCGCGCGGATACGCTGACGTGCGTCGCTTGCGACGACGACACGGGCTGCGCGGCCGACGAGGTCTGCGACAACCCGAACTACAAGTGCGTGGATTGCCTGAGCCAGCAGGACTGCAGCGGCAACCTCGCGTGTGTCTCCAAGGCGTGCACGGAGTGCGCGCCGGGCACGACCCCGGTGGGCGGCGATTGCAAGGGCACCAACGACGCTTGTGTGGACGTGGGCGGCGGCGCGTTCGAGTGCCGCGATTGCGACCCCGCGCAAGCCGTGGGCGCCCAGGGCTGCACGAACGACGAAGCGTGCCAGCCGGACTTCACCTGCGCGCCCGTACCAGAATGATCCGCTGCTCATTTCTCGAGACCGTCCGAGGGCGAGGGGCCACGCCGCAGCGCCGCCCGTGAGAAGGCGCGGAAATGAGCGAGGGACGACGAAAGTTGGGGCAGGGGTGCTAGGCTCCACGGGTGCTTTCTCCGCGCGCACGATGTGGTGGCCTCGCCCTGCTCCTCGCCTTCACGTGCGGCGCGTGTGAAGTCGTCGCGGACTTCGATCGCGACAAGATCAACGCCACCAGCACCAAGCCGCCCACCAGCATCCCGACGGTGGTGCCGCCCGGGCCGCCGCCTGCGGCGACGGACGCGGGGGCCATGGTCGATGGTGGCGCGCGCGATGACGCGGGGGTTGCGGGCGACGCGGGCTCGCTCGATGGGGGGCGGGGGCTCGACGCGGGCCACGGAGATGCCGGAGCGGACGCTGGGGGCGACGCCGGTGGCGACGCAGGCGCTGATGCCGACGCGGGGGACGCGAGCGCCGACGCGGGAGATGCGGGCGCATAGCGTGGGACGACTGTCCTGTGAGCTCACGCGTTGTTCATGCGCGCGCCCGAGATGCCGCGCGCGATGGCGCTCTCGGTCAGCCCGGCGTGTCTTCCGGCCAACGCGTCACTTGCTGCCCTTGCCGCGCCCGGGGCTCTTCCCGGAGCCATCGTCGGGCATGGGGAGGGTGGCCAGCGTGCTCTTCACCTGATCGGCCAGGGTCCGGTAGAGCAGCATGTTGGTGGCGACCACGTCTTCGAGCGGGGTCCTGAAGTCCTCGCGGATCCAGCGCTCGGCCATGTAGAGGTTCGCGCCCACCAGACCGTGCGATAGGTACTCCGCGCTCAGGCGCGGGTCGTGCGCCATCGTGGGGTACAGCAAGAGCATGAAGCCTCGCACCATGTTGGCGTAGTCCTCGATGGCCTTCTCCACGAACACGCGCACCTGCGGGTTCACCGCGAGCGCCGCAAAGCCGATGATTCGGGCCCTCTTGGGGTCCTGCCGGATGAACGTGAAGTAGGAGCGCAGGTAGGCCTCCGCCAGCGACATCGGCTCTTTGGGGGCCAGCATGATCGCCTTGAGCACCTCGTTCTTGAGCAGCAGGTTCACCTCCGCGAACACCGCCATGAACATCGTCGGCATGTTCTCGAAGGACTCGTAGAAGTAGCGCTCGGTGAGCTTGGCCTCGGCGCACAGCTCGCGGACCGTCACGGCGTGGTAGCCGCGCTCCCCGAAGGCCGCGATGCCCGCCTCGATGAGGCGCCTGCGGCGCTCGGCCTGGCGCTCCTCCCGGGACTGTCCCTTGAACGTGCGGGGGTTATTCGCTGACATCATCGACACTTTCGAAAACCGCAAAGACCAACATTGACATGGTCCGTTGTCATCCTGTACGTAGACATCATTCGTTGTCAGTTTCTCGGGTCACCCCCCGGAAGGGCAACTCTTTCTTCCTTTGGCTGCGTGCATCGAGGTGATTCAGATGTTCGTTTCCAGGCTCATGGTTCAGGCGATGTTGGCGGAGCTCCGCGTCCGGGGGCTCAAGCCTAACCACTTGGTCCCCGACTTCACGCCCCTGCCGGGGGAGCAACTGCCCTCCGCGCCCGGCTTGAAGGGGCGTGAGATGGAGCTCCTGGTCGAGCGCGCCCTGCGCCAATCGGGCGATCATTCGCTCGGGCTCGCCATGGGCCAGCGCACGCCGGAGACCATGCTCCACGTGCTGGGCCACCTCTTGCTCACCTGCGGCACCGTGCGCGAGGCCTTCGACGTGCTCCAGCAGTACGCCGCGTTGATGCTCGGCGGCATGGAGTGGTCCCTGGTCGAGCGCGGCACCGTGGCCGTGTTCGGGTTCTCCAAGCCGGCGGTGGCGTCCGACGACGTCGCCCGCTTCTGGGGCGACTGCGTGCTGGCCTTCGCGCTCCGCGTGGGTCGCCAGTACGCGCGCGATCCCGCGGCCTCCCCCAACGAGGTGCACCTGGCCCACCCGGCGCCCGCGTATGCCCAGGACTACGCCAAGGTCTTCGGCTGCCCGGTGCGCTTCGACCAGCCGAGCTATGCCATCGTGTTCCCGCGCGTGCTGCTGGACCTTCGCCAGCCGCACGCCGACCCCATGCTGTCGGCCGTGCTGCGTGAGACCGCCGACAACCTTCATCGCCAAACCACCGGCACCGGCAGCTTCGCCGAGCGCGTGCGGCACGCCCTGCGCTACGAGCACGATCTGGTCAACGTGGACTTCGATCGCCTGGCCTCGCGCTGGGGCATGACGCGCCGCACCCTGCGTCGTCGCTTGAGCGCGGAGGGGCTCTCGCTCTCGGATCTCCTCGATGAAGCCTGCTGTCGGCAGGCCAAGGAGGAGTTGCGTAGGCAGGACGAAAGCATCAAAGAGATCGCCGAACGCCTGGGTTACTCGGAGACCAGCGCCTTCCATCGCGCCTTCAAGCGCTGGACGGGGCAGACTCCAACCGAGTTCCGGGCCGTCGCCTCGGCAGCCGTCTGAGGGGCACCGGGCAGAGACCTCGGACGCGAGCGCGCCCGCGCGCGTGAGCAGATGCAGGAGTCAGCATGCGTAAGACGATTCTGATCACTGGCGCCAGCTCCGGGCTCGGCGCCGGCATGGCGCGCGAGTACGCCAAGATGGGCCGTGACCTGGCGCTCTGCGCGCGGCGCGTGGAGCGCCTCGAGGAGCTCAAGGCGGAGCTCATGAGGAGCAACCCGGGCATCCGCGTGAGCGTGCGGCCCATCGACGTCAACAACTACGAGCAGGTCTTCGAGGGCTTCCGCGCGTTCCAGCAAGATCTGGGCAGCCTCGACCGCATCATCGTGAACGCGGGCATGGGCAAGGGGCAGCCGATCGGCACCGGCTACTTCTACGCCAACCGTCAAACCGCGGAGACCAACTTCGTGGCGGCGCTCGCGCAGTGCGAGGCGGCCGTGGAGATCCTGCGCAAGCAGAACGCGGGGCACCTGGTGACCATCTCGTCGATGAGCGCCATGCGCGGACGCCCCAAGAACCAGACCACCTACGCCGCCACCAAGGCCGGCCTCGCGGCGCTCACGGAGGGCATCCGCGCCGACCTGATCAACACGCCGATCAAGGTCAGCACCATCTATCCCGGGTACATCCGCTCCGAGATCAACGCCAAGGTGAAGAACACGCCGTTCATCGTGGACACCGAGACCGGCTGTCGTGCGCTCGTGAAGGCCATCGAGAAGGAGCGCCCCGAGGCCTACGTGCCCGAGTGGCCCTGGGCTCCCATCGGCTTCCTCATGCGCCACCTGCCCCTGCGCATCGTCGCCAAGATGTGAGCCTGCGCGCCGCGCGAGCCGCTCCAAAGGCGCTCGCTGCGCGGGCCGAGGCGAGGTCAAGCGGCGCGTGAGGGGCAGCTCTTGCGCGGGCTTCTTGAAAGCCGATTTCGATTTGCCCCGCCCGCGCGCGGGGGCAATTCGGGTTTGCCTTCGGTGCCTTGGGTGTACCTAAACCTTGCGCGTCAGGGAGGGGCGGCGGATAATTTTCGCCCCCGTCCGCAAGACGCGGTGGGGTCCACCACCAACCACAGCGCCGCGCGCACGAGCGCGCCAAGCAGAACAAGGGTGAGCCATGGCTTTTGAACTTCCCCAGCTCCCGTACGCGAAGGATGCCCTCGCACCGCTCATGAGCGCGGAGACCTTCGAGTATCACTACGGCAAGCATCACCAGGCCTACGTGACCAACCTCAACGCGGTCGTCGCGGGCACGCCCAACGAGAAGAAGAGCCTCGAGGAGATCATCCTCAGCAGCGATGGCGCTCTCTTCAACAACTCGGCCCAGGTCTGGAACCACACCTTCTTCTGGAACTCCATGAAGCCCAAGGGCGGCGGCAAGCCGAGCGGGGATCTGGCGGCCGCCATCGATCGCGACTTCGGCGGCTTCGACAAGTTCCGCGAGCAGTTCGTGCAGGCGGCGGTCAAGCAGTTCGGCTCCGGCTGGGCCTGGCTCGTGAAGGAGGGCGGCAAGCTCAAGATCACCAGCACGTCCAACGCGGACCTGCCGATGAAGCACAACCAGACCGCGCTCTTCACGGTGGATGTGTGGGAGCACGCCTATTACATCGATTACCGCAACGCGCGTCAGAAGTTCGTGGAGGCCATCGTGGACAGCCTGGCCAACTGGGACTTCGTCTCCGAGAACCTCAAGAAAGCCAAGTGAGGCCGGCCCCGCGGTGTGTGCGTGAGCACGCGCCACGGGCAGATGCCGCGCGCCAAGCCCGATTCCGGCCATTCGGATTCGGGCTTTGGTGTTTTGGGCGGGGCCCTCGGCGGTCCGTTCGTGGGGCGCTTCTGTACCTGGGCGGGGGCTGAGCGGGTGGTCACCCCGCCGTTCCCCGTGGTATCAGAGGGGGGCATGGCTCCTCGCTATCCGTTTTCGCCGTTCCCGGATGGTTGGTTCTTCGTCTGCTACACGCACGAGCTCCCCCGCGGAAAGCTGTTTTCCAAGACGTTCATGGGGAAGGAGATCGTGGCCTACCGCGGCGCCGATGGGCAGGTGGCCGTGGCCGACGCGCATTGTCCTCACCTCGGCGCTCACATGGGCAAGGGCGGGTGCGTGGAGGACGACGCGGTCAAGTGCCCGTTCCACGGCTTCCGCTTCGATGGCCAGGGCAAGTGCGTGAGCACGCCGTATGGCGAGCCGCCCAAGGCCGCCAAGCTCACCATGTGGCCCACGCACGAGACCAACGGCTTCATCTTCGCCTATCACGACGCGGAGGGCAGGGCGCCGAGCTGGCGCGTCCCCGAGCTCGACGACACGGGTTGGGGCGGCCTCGTGACCAAGCGCTATCGCTTGCGCGGCCATCCGCAGGAGACCACCGAGAACGGCGTGGACACCGCGCACCTGATGATGGTGCACGGGTATCGTGAGCTGAACACGCTCGAGCCGCTCCGCATCGAGGGGCCCTACCTCACGGGCTCGTACCGGATGCGCCGCTATGCGGGTCCGCTCGAGCTGCTCGGCATCCGGCTCGACCCCGAGTTCCGGGTTCACGTGTGGGGCCTCGGCTATTCGATGGTCGAGACCTACGTGGAGAAGTACGGCCTGCGCGGGCAGCAATGGGTGTTCTCCACGCCGAGCGACGGAGAGTTCATCGACCTCTACATCGCGCTGCGCGTGCGGGAGCTCGAGCGTCCGGAGCGCATCTTCCCGGGGGCCGAGCGCGTGCCGCCTTCGGTGATCATGGCGGCGGTCCGCAAGGTGTTCATGCACGCCTTCGAGAACGACATCAACCAGGACTTCACGATCTGGGAGAACAAGGCGTACATGCTGCGGCCGGCCATCGCCAAGAACGACGGACCCATCGGGCAGTACCGACGTTATTGCCGGCAGTTCTATCCGGAGCTGCGGGTGAAGGACGCGGGCGTCAGCGCCGCCGAATAGCGCTGCATATAACGCGCCCGGGCCTTTCGCTCAGGAGCGCGCGCCCAGGATCGCGACCAGTTGGGCCGGGGTCTCGGCCAAATGATCGGGGGCCTTGGCGAGCATCGCCTCGCGTTGTGCGTAGCCCCAGGCCACCGCCACGGTGCGCACGCCGGCCGCCTTGGCCGCGCTGATGTCGCGCACTTCGTCGCCCACGTAGTACACGCGAGAGCGCTCGTAGTGGGCGCGCTTGATGAGCTGCTTCAGCGCGCCGGCCTTGCCGAACATGCTGGCGCTGCCGGCCACGTGCTCGAACATCGTGAGCTCGTGGGCGCGCAGGAACTTCGCGATGTTGGGCTTGGAGTTGGTGGAGAGGACGCTGAAGACGCAGCCGGCCTGCTCCAGGCTGCGCAGGGCGTCGATGATGCCGGGAAACGGCTGGAGGTCGGTGACGCGCCGGTGCAGGGCGCGGCGCATCGCGTGCGCGATGAAGGGCAGCTTCCACAGGCTCACGTGATGCTCCGCGAGCGCCGCGCGACCGCCCAGGGTGCGCAGGCGAGGCAGCTCGTTGCGGTCGATGCCTTTGACGCGGAAGCGCGGGGCCAGGCGGTTGTACTCGTCGATGACGACGTCCAGGGAGTCGGCGAGGGTTCCGTCGAAGTCGAAGATGGCGATGGCGGTCACGGCGACTTGCGTAGCACGGCGGCGCGGGCGGCTCATGGGAGCGCGCGCTTCCATTCGCGGGAGGCTTCGTCGCGCGGGTCCTCAAAAAAAGCGCAACCTCGCAGGGCCTCGGCCGATAGCTCCTTCAACACGCCGAGCTCAGCCCATCGCGTTCTCTCTGGGCAGCGCGGCGGAGCTGCGGGCGGCGTGGCGCGCTGATGCGCAAACCAGGAGATGCGAGATGAACATGCAGAAGATTCGGGCCGTACGAGAAGACCAGCGCGGTCTCTCCACCGTGGAATACGTGTTGCTGTTGGTGCTGATCGCGGCGGGAAGCATCGCCGCGTGGCAAAAGTTCGGCAGCGCGCTGATCACGAACGTCAACGACCAAACCAAGAGCATGCAGGGGCTGAAGAGCTTGTCTGCGAAGTAGGCAGGGCGAGTCCGTGACGTGACGATGCGGTCCACTCAACGCGGCTCGGTGCTCGTCGAA
>Ga0153956_1002796_pt1 | contig 12238 bp, 9 predicted proteins | sample TSFL040MetaG_FD_104704 | JGI IMG/M metagenome (GOLD analysis project Ga0153956, IMG submission 104704) | Attine ant fungus gardens microbial communities from Florida, USA - TSFL040 MetaG | ecosystem: Host-associated > Fungi > Mycelium > Unclassified | place: USA: Florida, Wekiwa Springs...
CGAAGGCGGCGACGATGTCGGCCTTGCTGCGCCCCTTGATCGCCATGATGAACAGGAAGCCGAACTTCGCCTTGTAGGCGTCGTTGAGCGCGGTGAACCGTTCCAGTTCGGCCGGCGTGAGGCGGTCGAGGCCGGCGGAGGCCTGCTCGGCCGTCGATTCGGCGGTGAGCATCCTGGCCTGGGCCAGGCGTCCGGCGAGATCGGGATGGGCCATGATCAGCGCGAGCTTGGCCTCGCCGGAGGCGGCCGCCAGCACCTTCATCATCGCCGCGTGCAGCCCCTCGGCCGTGTCCTCCTTCGCTGTCAGGCCCCGGTCGTAGACGCCCTCGGCCACCCAGGGGGAGTGCTCGAAGACGCCGCCGAAGGCATGCACGAAGGCCTCGAACTCCATCCGCGACGGGCGCAGCGCCGGCGCCTGGTAGGGATGCGTCTCGCGCCAGTGCCTTGCGATGTCGATGCGCCGGGTCAGCCACACCTTGTCATGCGACTTCACATAGTCGACGAAGCGCTTCAGTGCCGCGACGCGGCCGGGACGGCCGACGAGGCGGCAATGCAGGCCGATATTCATCATGCGCGGCCGTCCGGCCTTGCCCTCGGCATAGAGCGTGTCGAAGCTGTCCTTCAGATAGGCGAAGAACTGGTCGCCCGAGTTGAAGCCCTGCGGCGTGGCGAAGCGCATGTCGTTGGCGTCGAGCGTGTAGGGGATGATGAGCTGCGGCTTCTCCACCCCGTCGCGGTCGAACCAGTAGGGCAGCTCGTCGTCGTAGGTGTCGGAGACATAGTCGAAGCCGCCTTCCTCGGCAGCCAGCCGCACGGTGTTGACCGAGGTGCGGCCGGTATACCAGCCCGTCGGCCGCGCTCCGGTCACCTCGAAATGGAGGCGGATCGCCTCGTCGAGGTCGAGCCGTTCGTCCTCCGCGGCATGGTCGCGGTAGTCGATCCATTTCAGCCCGTGCGAGGCGATTTCCCAGCCCGCCTCCTGCATCGCCGCGACCTGGTCGGGCGAGCGAGCCAGCGCCGTCGCGACGCCGTAGCAGGTCACCGGCACCTGCGCCTCGGTGAACAGCCTGTAGAGCCGCCAGAAGCCGGCGCGCGCGCCGTATTCGTAGATCGATTCCATGTTCCAGTGGCGCTGGCCGACCCAGGGCGCGGCGCCCACGATCTCCGACAGGAAAGCCTCGGAGGCCTTGTCGCCATGCAGCACGCAATTCTCGCCGCCTTCCTCGTAGTTGACGACGAACTGCACCGCGACATGCGCGCCGCCGGGCCATTTCGGGTCGGGCGGATTCGCCCCGTAACCGCGCATGTCCCGTTCGTAACGCATGGTCGCTCCCGCCGATTGTCGAGGTTGAAGATATCCAAAGGAGTGCCCGCGCATTCCCCCGAAAATTTTTGAAAGTGCTTTTTGCCTTACTCCGCTCGACCGGGGCTTATGCATCGCCTTTAATTGGCGCACAATTGACCTGACAAACGATCGGCCGGAATCGACCAACCCGGCTTACCGGTCGGTCGTGCTGGAAGTGGGAGGCGGCCAGTGGCAGAAACATCCAAAGCCGACGGCGGGCGCCTGACGACCCATGTGCTCGACACCGCGACGGGCAGGCCGGCGAAGGGCCTCTCGATCGGGCTTTTCCGCATCGAAGGCAAGAGCCGCACGCATCTGAAGACCGTCGCCACCAACGACGACGGCCGCTGTGACGCGCCGCTGCTCGCCGGCGCCGACTTCCGAACCGGCGAGTATGAGCTGGTCTTCGCCGCCGGCGACTATCTGCGCGGCCAGGGCATCGGCCTGCCCGAGCCGGCTTTCCTCGACATCGTGCCGATCCGCTTCGGCATGGCGGAAGCGCGCCATTATCACGTTCCGCTCTTGATTTCGCCCTATGGCTACTCGACCTATCGGGGGAGCTGAGACATGGCCGATATCAAGATCCGCAACGAGATCCGTTTCATCCTGAACGGCGCCGACGTCGCGCTGGCCGACGTCGCGCCGGACGCGACCCTGCTCGACTGGTTGCGGCTCGACCGCTCGCTGCGCGGCACCAAGGAAGGCTGCGCCGAGGGCGACTGCGGCGCCTGCACGGTACTGGTCGGCAAGCTTGGCGCCGACGGCCTGGTCTACGAAAGCGTCAATGCCTGCATCCGCTTCCTGGGCTCGCTCGACGGCACCCATGTCGTCACCGTCGAGCATCTGCGCGGCGAGCCAGGCAGGCTGCATCCCGTGCAACAGGCGATGGTCGATTTCCACGGCTCGCAATGCGGCTTCTGCACGCCGGGCTTCGTCATGTCGCTCTACGGGCTGTGGATGAAGACGCCCGATCCGTCCAATGCGGCGATCGAGAAGGCGCTGCAGGGCAATCTCTGCCGCTGCACCGGCTACGAGGCGATCATGCGCGCCGCGCATGCCATATCGAGCTACGGCAAGGCGGCGAAGGACCCGCTGGCGGTGGAGCGCGCCGACATCACCACGCGGCTGAAGGCCTTGCGCGACGGTGCCAGGGTCGAGGTCGGCTCGGGCAAGAAGCGGCTGATCGTGCCGGCCGGCGTCGACGATTTCGCCGCCGTCTTCGAGCAGGAACCGGGCGCGACCATCGTCGCCGGCTCGACCGATGTCGGGCTCTGGGTCACCAAGCATATGCGCGACATCTCGCCGGTGATCTTCATCGGCGGTCTGGACGGCCTGCGGACCATTTCGGAGACCGACGGAACCATTACCATCGGCGCCGGCGTCACCTACACCGAGGCCTTCGAAACGCTGTCGAAGCATATCCCGGCATTGGGCCCGCTGGTCGACCGCATCGGCGGCGAGCAGGTGCGCAACATGGGCACCATCGGCGGCAACATCGCCAACGGCTCGCCCATCGGCGACACGCCGCCGCCGCTGATCGCGCTCGGCGCGCGACTGACGCTGCGCAAGGGCGCCGCGCGCCGCACCATCCCGCTCGAAACCTTCTTCATCGCCTATGGCAAGCAGGACCGGCAGCCGGGCGAATTCGTCGAGGCCGTCCACGTCCCCGTGCCGGCGGCGGGCGGAAGATTTGCCGTCTACAAGGTCACCAAGCGCCGCGACGAGGACATCACCGCGACGCTCGGCGCCTTCAACCTGAGCCTGGCCGGCGACGGCACCGTTGCCGACATCCGCATCGCCTATGGCGGCATGGCCGCGACGCCGAAGCGCGCCACGACGGTCGAAAGGGCGTTGATCGGCAAGGCCTGGAACGAAGCGATGGTGGAGGCCGCGATGGCCGGATACGCCAAGGACTTCACGCCGCTCACCGACATGCGCGCGACCGCCGAATACCGGGCGCTGGCGGCAAGGAACCTGTTGCTGCGCTTCTATGTCGAGACGACGGGAACGAAGGCGCCGTTCCAGGTCTCGCGCAACGAGGCAGCCTGATGAACAAGCACGCTTCCCCCAACCTCAAGGCCGAGAAGATCGTCGGCGGGGTCGCTACCGACCAGCGGCATGATTCCGCGCACAAGCATGTCAGCGGCGCCGCCGTCTATATCGACGACATGCCGGAGCCGGCCGGCACGCTGCATGTCGGCCTCGGCCTGTCCAAGGTCGCCCACGGCGCGCTGAAGAGCGTCGATCTGTCGGCGGTGCGCGCCGCGCCCGGCGTCGTCGCCGTGCTGACCCATGCCGACGTGCCCGGCGAGAACGATGTTTCGCCAAGCAACATGCATGACGATCCGGTGCTCGCCGAGGACAAGGTGCAGTTCTACGGCCAGCCGATCTTCGCCGTGGTCGCCGGGACGCGCGAGGAGGCGCGCCGCGCCGCGCGCCTTGCAAAAATCGAGTATGACGAGCTTCCGGCGGTCATCGACATCTGGGGTCTCGATCCGGTCAAGGACAAGCAGGTCACCACGCCGCTGATCCTGAAGCGCGGCGACGCGGATGCGGCGATCGCGGCCGCGCCGCGCCGCATCAAGAACCGCATGTGGCTCGGCGGCCAGGACCATTTCTACCTCGAGGGCCAGGTTTCGTTGGCCATCCCCGGCGAGGACGACGAGGTGACCGTCTATTGCTCGACGCAGGGACCGAGCGAGACACAGCATCTGGTCGCCCATACGCTCGGCGTGCCGAGCCATGCGGTGACCGTGGAGGTGCGCCGCATGGGCGGCGGCTTCGGCGGCAAGGAAACCCAGGCCAACCAGTGCGCGGCCATCGCGGCGATCGCCGCAAAGAAGCTCAAGCGCGCGGTCAAGATCAGGCTCGACCGCGACGAGGACATGACCGCCACCGGCAAGCGGCACGATTTCGCCATCGACTACGAGGTCGGCTTCGACGACGAGGGCAACATCCTCGGCGTCGACTTCACCTATGCGCTGCGCTGCGGTTTTTCGGCCGACCTGTCCGGTCCGGTCGGCGACCGCGCGCTGTTCCACTGCGACAACGCCTATTTCTATCCGGCGGTGCATGCGAAATCGGCGCCGCTCTACACCAACACCGTCTCCAACACCGCTTTCCGCGGCTTTGGCGGTCCGCAGGGCATGGTCGGCGCCGAGCGCGTCATCGACGAGGTCGCCTTCGCGGTCGGCAAGGATTCGCTCGAAATCCGCAAGCTGAACTTCTACGACCCGATGGGAGCCACCGGCGAGCGCTGCGTTACGCCTTACCACCAGAAGGTCGAGGACTGCATCATCCAGCGCATCGTCGCCGAGCTGGAGGAAAGCGCCAACTACGCCCGCCGGCGGCGCGAGATCCAGGCCTTCAACAACAACAGCCGCTTCATCAAGCGCGGCCTGGCGATGACGCCGGTCAAGTTCGGCATCTCCTTCACCAAGACCGAGTCCAACCAGGCCGGCGCGCTGGTGCATGTCTATGCCGACGGCTCGGTGCACATGAACCATGGCGGCACCGAAATGGGCCAGGGCCTGCATCTCAAGGTGGCGCAGGTCGTGGCCGAGGAGTTCCAGATCGGCCTGGCGCGGGTCAAGATCACCGCCACCACCACCGCCAAGGTGCCGAACACCTCGCCGACGGCCGCGTCTTCCGGCGCCGACCTCAACGGCATGGCGGCGCAGGACGCCGCCCGCCAGATCCGCAAGCGGCTGACCGATTTCGCCGCCGACAAATACCAGGTGCCGCATGATCAGGTGGTGTTCCTGCCCAACCGTGTGCGTGTCGGCAACCAGGAGGTTTCCTTCAACGACCTGGTCAAGCAGGCCTATATAGCCCGCGTTCAGCTCTCGGCCGCCGGTTTCTACAAGACGCCGAAGATCCATTGGGACCGCTCCAAGGGCAGGGGGCACGCCTTCTACTACTACGCCTATGGCGCGGCCTGCTCGGAAGTGTCGGTCGACACGCTGACCGGCGAATATGTCGTCGAGCGCACCGATATCCTGCACGATGCCGGCCGCTCGCTGAACCGGGCGATCGACATCGGCCAGGTCGAGGGCGGCTTCATCCAGGGCATGGGCTGGCTGACGACGGAAGAGCTGTGGTGGGACAATGGCGGCCGCCTGCGCACGCATGCGCCGTCGACCTACAAGATCCCGCTCGCTTCCGACCGGCCGAAGATCTTCAACGTCAGGCTGGCCGACTGGTCGTCGGCCTACGAGCCGACCATCCATCGCTCCAAGGCCGTCGGCGAGCCGCCATTGCCGCACGGCATGTCGGTGCTGCATGCGCTGTCGGACGCCGTCGCCAGCGTGGCGGACCACAGGATCTGCCCGCGCCTCGATGCGCCGGCGACGCCCGAGCGCGTGCTGATGGCGATCGAGAGGCTGAGGCGGGAGGCGGCAAAGCCGGCTTAGAGCATGATCCCGAAAAGCGGGAAACCGGTTTTCGGAAAGATCATGCTCCAGCAAGGAGCTGGATCAGGATGGTGATTCAAGGAAACGCCATCCTGATCCAGAACGTGCAATTCGGGCCGAAATCCCTATATTTCGGCAAGGCATGATCCCGAGCCGGCATCGATCCCGGAAAGGACCGTACAGGCAGGCAGAATGCAGACGATGAATTCGAATGTGCAAAGCCTGAAAGCGTTTCTCGGCCATCCCGGCCGGGTGGCGCTGGTCGAGGTGGCGGCCACGAAGGGCTCGACGCCGCGCGAGGCCGGCGCCTTCATGCTCGTCTCGGCATCGGCGATCTTCGGCACCATCGGCGGCGGCCAGCTCGAATACATGGCCATCGACAAGGCGCGGCAGCTCATCTCCCCCCTTGGGGGGGAGATGGCCGCGAAGCGGCCAGAGGGGGTCGTCTCAGGAGGCACCGCGACAGCGCCCCGCGCTGCGCGGACGACCCCGCCCGGCGGCTCCGCAGCCGCCCTCCCTTCAAGGGAGAGGGGGACCCGCATCGAGGTCGACGAAATCTGCGCCACGATGGACGTTCCGCTCGGCCCCGAGATCGGCCAGTGCTGCGGCGGGCGGGTCGAGGTGCTGATCCGCCTGGTCGACGGGACAATCGAGGCAAAGCTGGTCGCCGACGCCGAATCGGAAGAGGCGCATCTTCCCCATGTCTATCTTTTCGGCGGCGGCCATGTCGGCCAGGCGCTGGCGGCGTCGCTGTCGCTCCTGCCCATTCACGCCGTCGTGGTGGAAACCCGTGCCGAGGCGCTGGAAGGCATGCCGGATACGGTCGAGACGCGGCTGACGCCGATGCCCGAGACCGTGGTGCGTGAAGCGCCGGCCGGATCGGCCTTCGCCATCCTCACCCATGACCATGCGCTGGATTTCCTGATCGCCGCCGAAGCTCTGAAGCGCGACGATACCGCCTATGTCGGCATGATCGGCTCGAAGACCAAGAAGGCGACTTTCAGGAACTGGTTCCTGAAAGTCGCCGACGGCAGCGAGGCCGGGTTCAGCCGCCTCGTCTCGCCCATCGGCGGCGATGCGGTGAAGGACAAGCGCCCGCCGGTGATCGCCGCGCTCGCCGCCGCCGAGATCATGACGGCGCTGGTTTCGCATTCCGCCCGGGCGCCTGCCTCCGCGGCGCCCGAAAAGGCCGTGGCCGGCTGATCCGCCGGCCGAGGCGGCAAGGAAGCAGCTTGGCTATTCCTTTTCCTGCGTGTGCGCTTCGAGGAACCAAAGCAGCTTGTCGAGCGAACGCGAATAGGCGGTGAAGATGTCGGCCGTGTCGGCGTCGCCGGCGTCGTCCGCCTCCTCGATTGCCTGCCGCGCCAGCTTCGCCGCCGTGGCATAGCGGTCGATCAGCGCCGCCAGGTGATCCTTGGTCTTGTGGATATCGGTCGGATAGGACTTCAGCCTGGTCGCCTTCGACACCGCCTGCGAGGTGCCGTGCGCGGTGCCGCCGAGCTGTACGGCGCGCTCCGCGATGATGTCGACATGGCCGTCGATCTCCTCGCGGAATTCATCGAGCATCTCGTGGATGGCGATGAATTGCGGCCCCTTGACGTTCCAGTGCGCCTGCTTGGTGATCAGCGCCAGGTCGATGGCGTCGGCAAGGCGGGCGTTGAGAAGATCGATCGATTCTTTCTTGGCATCGGATTTGAGGTCGTTCTTGGTGACGATGGCGTCCATGGTCGGCTCCTGTCGCGCTGGGGTCGCTGGGTGAAAGCTTGAGGACTGAGAGGCGGCCTCGCACGGCCGCCAATCGCCAAAACGGCAAAGGACCCGATTTCGTTCCGTGTCGGCCCGGCGGCATATCGCGGCGGGGTCGGGATGTGACCGGCGCTCACAGCTGCCCGTCGCTTTCCGCGTTTCCCAAACCGGTCCGAAATATGCTTTCTGCGAGACGGCAATCAGGAGGCGACGGCATGGATATCTTGCGCATAGCGGCCTTTTCGGACGGCGACACCGGCGGCAACCCGGCCGGCGTGGTGATCGGCCAGGCTTTGCCCGATGCCGCCGAGATGCAGCGCGTCGCGGCCGAGGTCGGCTTTTCGGAAACCGCCTTCGCCGCGCCGGAAGGCGATAGCTGGCGCGTGCGCTATTTCGCGCCGCAGTCCGAGGTGCCGTTCTGCGGCCATGCCACGATCGCGCTGGGCGCGGCGCTGGTCCGGGCATTCGGCGACGGCGTGTTCGGGCTGGCCCTCAACCAGGCCGACATCACGGTCGAGGGTTTTCGCGACGGCGCCACCTTTGCCGCCGCCCTGCAATCCCCGCCGACCCGCAGCCGCCCGGCATCGGCCGAGCTGGTCGGCGAGGCGCTGGCCCTGTTCGGCTACCGTCCCGGCGACCTTGACCCCGCCATTGCGCCGGCCCTCATCCATGGCGGCGCCGACCATCTCGTCCTGGCGTTGAAGTCGCGCGCGGCGCTGGCCGCCATGGCCTATGACCTGGAGCAAGGCCGGACCCTGATGCGGCGCGAGGGCCTGGTCACGGTCCTGCTTGCCTATGCCGAGACGCCCCGCCTCTTCCACACCCGCAACCCGTTCGCGTCCGGCGGCGTCTATGAGGATCCGGCCACGGGCGCGGCGACCGCCGCCTTTGCCGGCTACCTGCGCGACCTCGGCTGGCCGCATGGCGGCGCGATCGACATCGTCCAGGGCGAGGACATGGGCATGCGCTCGCGGCTGCATGCCGACATTCCAGCGACGCCCGGCGGTTCGATCAAGGTATCCGGCACCGCCCGGCTGATGGATTGAAGCTAAACCGGCCGCTTCAGGCCGAGATGCTCCCGCAGCGTGCGGCCTTCATAGTCCTTGCGGAACAGGCCGCGCCGCTGCAGCTCCGGCACCACCAGCGTCGCGAAGGCGTCGAGTTCGCCAGGGAACCAGGACGGCATCACGTTGAAGCCGTCGGCGCCGCCGCCTTCGAAGCGCGCCTGCAACTCGTCGGCGATCTCCTCGGCCGTGCCGACGACGCGCCAATGGCCGCGCGCGCCGGCAAAGTAACGTGCGAGCTCGCGGATGGAGAGCCCGTCGCGGCGCGCCTGCTCGATGACCAGCGCCTGCCGGCTCTTCATGCCTTCGCTTTCCGGCAGTTCGGGCAGCGGCCCATCGATCGGGTAGCGGCCGAGATCGGAGATGCTGAGATAGCTGGAGAGCAGCGCCACGCCGACATCGTCGGGAATAAGCTCCTGCAGCGCGTCGTATTTCGCCTGCGCTTCGGCTTTCGTGGCGGCGACGACCGGCGCAACGCCGGGCATGATCTTCACGTCGTCCGGCTGGCGGCCATAGGCTGCGAGCCGCCCCTTGAGATCATCGTAGAAGGCCTTCGCTTCCTCGAAGGTCTGTGCCGCCGAGAACACCACGTCGGCAGTGCGTGCGGCAAGATCCTTGCCGACGTCGGAGGCGCCGGCCTGCACCATCACCGGCGCGCCCTGCGGCGAGGGTGGCACGTCGAGCGGATCGCGAACCGAAAAGCTCTCGCCGTCATGGCCGCCGCCGCGCCGGTTCCACAACCCGGTGACGACGGTGGCGAATTCGCGCGCCCGCGCATAGCGATCGGCATGCGGCCGCAAGCCCGTCGCGCCGAAATTGGCGGCCTCGATCGGGCTCGCCGAGGTGACGAGGTTCCAACCGGCACGCCCGCCGCTCAGATTGTCGAGCGAGGCAAATGCTCGTGCCAGGCCATAGGGCTCGTTGTAGCTGGTCGATGCCGTGGAAACGAGGCCGATGCGCTCGGTCCGCGCGGCAAGTGCCGAAAGCAGGCTGATCGGCTCGAAGCCGATCGAGCGCGAGGTCTGGCTGGCGATGTTGACATTCGCCTCACGCAGCCCGGCGGCATCCTCGCAGAATACCATGTCGAATTTCGCCGCTTCGGCCGTCCGCGCCAGTTGTATGTAGTGGTCGATGTCGATGCCGGCCGTGACATGTGCGTCCGGATGACGCCAGGCGGCAATGTGATGGCCGGTCGCCCACAAAAACAGGCCGAGCTTCATCTGACGCGCGCTCATCGCCTGCTATCCCGACCAGACTCGAGGCGATCGCGCAGCGTCTTGCCCGGTTGTGCCTTGCCAAATCCGAGTTGCCCAAATCCGAGTTGCTTGAGTTCCGGCAGCATTCGTTCGGCCAGATCCTCCAGGGCGTCGGGGCACGGCTGCACGGTAAGAACGATGCCGTCGCAGCCGGACGAGAGGCATAGGCCTTCCAGGCTGCCGCCGTCGCGTTCCTGCCGCGCGTCGGCCGTGATCAGCACCTCGACCGTCATCGGGTCGCGCCCTGCTTCGTGGGCCTTGCGCTTGATCTCGTCGCGAACCGCTCTCGCGGCCGACGCTTCGCGCTTGTCCAGCAGCACGACATCGGCCCGATGGCTGGCGAAATCGAGCTCGGTCTCCGCCAGGCCGGACATCACCAACAGGGGGCGGTCCTGGGGCGAGCGTGCGATATTGAGCGGCCCGCGCACCGAGAAGAACTCGCCGGTGAAGTTCGCCGGGTGCATCCTGTCCGGATCGTGGAAGCGGCCTGATGCCTTGTCGAACAACAAGGCGTCATGTTCCCAGCCGACCCACAGGAGCCGTACGATGTTGATGAACTCCCTGGCGCGGCGGCTGAAATCATCGTCGGAGAAACCTTCCGTCCGGCTGAAATTCGCAGCCTCGCGCGGGTTCTGCGCCGTCGTGGCATTCCAGCCTGTGCGGCCATGGCTGATGATGTCGAGCGAAGCGAACCGTCGCGCCAGATTGTAGGGCTGATGCGCGAGCGTCGAGGCACTGGCCACGAGCCCGATCCTGTCGGTCACGGTCGCCAGCCCCGCGACGAGCGTGGTCGCCTCGAACGGACTGGTCGACGGTTCGTCGTTCGCCGATGAGTCGGAAATGACGACCATGTCGACCCCGGCTGCTTCCGCCTTGCGCACGAAGGCGCTGATCTGGCCGAAGCCCAGGACGTCTTGCCCGTTTGTGGCGGCGATGTTCAGCGAAATGGCGAGATGCATGCAGCGGTCCACTTGGCTGCCGTGAAAGATCGGCAGCCGTTCCGGCTACCAAACTAGAGGCTGTGCCACCAAATTATAGCAATTCCAGCAAAAGTGCGCAGCGGTTTTGCGTTCGGAATTGCTTGGGAGACGAGACAAGGAGTTGGAGCATTTTCGCGATTCGATGAAAAGCGGAAGTTCTCTATGCCTTGGCGTCCCTGCCGCCCGGCTTGTCGGGGTCGCGCAGCAGGCCGCCGGCCAGCGCCATCATCACGACGGAAACCAGCAGCAGCAGGGAGGCGATGGCGGTTATCTCGGGATTGATGCTGTCCCTGATGCCGGCAAAGATCTGCACGGGGATGGTTTCCTTTCCCGGGCTGACGAGGAACAGCGTTATCACGATCTCGTCGAAGGATACCGCGAACGCGAACAGCGCGCCGGCAAGGATGCCGGGCGCGATGATGGGAATGAGGATGGAGGTAAACGCCCTGGTCGGACTTGCGCCGAGGCTCATGGCGGCGCGCATCAGGCCATGGTCGAACCGCTGCAGCGTTGCCGTGACGGTAATCACTACGAATGGAAGGCCGACGAGCGCCTGCGCCAGGACGATGCTGGTGTAGGTGCCGGCGATGCCCAGATAGGCGTCGAGGAAGAATATGCCCACGCCGGTAATGACGATCGGCACCAGCATGGGCAGGAGCAGGAAACCGAGGACGAGATTGCTCGTCCTCGACCGGTATCTTGCCAGCCCGGCGCCCGCCAACGTGCCGAGGCAGGTGGCGAGCACAGTGGCGCAGACCGATATGAGCAGGCTGTTCAGGCCAGCCGTCACCCACCGCTCGCTGGAAAATATGCTTTCGTACCACTTCAGCGAAAAGCTGGTCGGCGGGAACGAGAAATACTTGTCCGGGCTGAACGACAGCGGAACGATGATGACCAGCGGGATCAGCAGGAACAGCAGGATGCACAGGCAGAGCAGCCTGAACACGGCGACCCACAGACGGTTCTGCGTCATTGTCATGTCCGGTCCTACGCCGCCACTTCCAGGATCTTCAGGTCCGCGCTGTCCCAATGGACGACCACGGACTGCCCGACTGCGAACTTGGAGCCTTCGTTGAGCGACAGTTTCACCACGAAGACCTGCCCGTTCCCCAGGGCGACGCCCAGCCGGTATTGCTCTCCGAGGAACACGACATCGACGACGGTTCCCGGCAGATGGCCGGGCAGCGACGGATGCGAGGCGGCAAGTTCCGACAGCGACGCGACCGCCTTTGCATTCTCCGGACGAACCGAGGCGACGATGCGCTGCCCCCTGCTCACGGCCGCGCCGCTCGTCGCCTTCGCGTCCACGACGGCGCCTGCTTCCAGCGCGACGCGAACTGCGTGATCGCCGCCGATCTCCTCGACCACGCCCGGCAGCAGGTTGCTTTCGCCCACGAATGTCGCGACGTAGGAATCGCGAGGGTTGCGGTAGATC
>Ga0153956_1002797_pt1 | contig 12238 bp, 9 predicted proteins | sample TSFL040MetaG_FD_104704 | JGI IMG/M metagenome (GOLD analysis project Ga0153956, IMG submission 104704) | Attine ant fungus gardens microbial communities from Florida, USA - TSFL040 MetaG | ecosystem: Host-associated > Fungi > Mycelium > Unclassified | place: USA: Florida, Wekiwa Springs...
GCACGCCTGGCCTGCCGCTTCCTAGCGCTCGCCGCCGCCGTCGCGCTCAACCACCGCCTCGGCCTGCCCAGCCGCTCGCTAGCTCAGTACACCGCCTGACCCCGTGGCACTACTCATCTAGTGGCGAGGTCGTGGCACTGCGCGTCGACGCGGTCGGCCACCCCGGCCTCGGCGGCGCGTTGGGCGACCTGCGCCACGGCGGTCGTCGAGACGTCGACGGCGGTCACTTGCCAGCCCTGGCGGGCGAGCCAGAGCGTGTCATCGCCCAGCCCGCAGCCGAGGTCGAGCGCTCGGCCCCCCGGCAGCGGCTCGGCCACACGGGCGAGGATCGGGTTGGGACGTCCTGTCGGCGGACGGGTGCGCCCTTGGTAGATCTTCTCCCAGAACGCGGTCGACGGGCTCGCGGGGTCGGCCGGCTGCTCGCTCATGCGCCGCCTCTCGTGGGCTGGCCCGAGCTGCGGGGCCGGCGGTCGCCGGTCGGGCTGAGTGTGCTGTCCATGTCTAGGACGGTGACGAGCTGAGCCTGGTGTGACAACCTTTGTTGCCATGCAGGCAAACACGGTCGAGGCGCCGGTCGATGAGCGGGTCCGTCGCCGGCTTCGCGCGCTGCGCGTGGAGCGCGGCTTGACGTTGCAGCAGGTCGCCGATGCGGCGAGCCTGGACGTCTCCACGCTCAGCCGGTTGGAGGCGGGCAAGCGGCGGCTCGCGCTGGATCATCTGCCGCGGTTGGCCGATGCGCTGGGAGTCAGCGCCGATGAGCTGCTCCGCGCACCCGTCCATCAGGACCCTCGTGTCCGGCGGCGTCCCCGGACACGGTGGGGGATCACGTTTTGGCCGTTGACGCGGCATGGCCCCGCGTCTGGGCTGCACGCCTACAAGATCCGCATCCATCCCGATCGCACCGTCCCGCCGGACCCACTGCCGGTGCACGCCGGACAGGAGTGGATCTACGTCCTCAGCGGCGACATGCGGCTGTTGCTCGGCGAGCAGGATCTCCGCGTCGCGCCCGGCGAGGCCGTCGAGTTCAGCACCTGGACGCCTCATTGGTTCGGCGCGATCGACGGTGCGGTGGAAGCGTTGGCGATCTTCGGGCCGCGCGGCGAACGCGTGCACCTGCACCGCTGAGCCTCGACGACGAGTCACGCCGCGTCTGAGCTCTCCGATGCCTCATCGCGTCGGTTACGTCGGCTGTCGCGCATGGCGGCGGTCGTCAGGTGCGTGTCGGCGCGGCGATCGTTTGGCCGATGGGGCTGTGGGCGTATTCGCCGCCGCCGATCAGCTGTCGTTCGAGTAACCCTTGTTGGGTGAGCTCGCGCAAGATCGTCTGGGCCTTGCTGCGGGTCACCCCGAGTGCGGCACAGACGCTGCTGGAGGTCTGCCCTGGCGTCCGGCAAACCAGTCTGAGCACGTGCTGCTCGATGGGGCTGAGCCCTCCGCCAGCCTGGGCTGCAGCTGACAGCTGGCTTGCGGTGGGACCTTTCGTTGCTGTTGGCTGTGGGGATGGCGAGTGGCCCTGGGTAGTCATCGGCGCGGCAGCTGCGGTCACCGAGACGACGGGCGATCGGCGACATGATGGTGATCATGATCGTCGAGCTCGAGCGGATCCCATTCGGGGATTGGGTCCTCGAGCAGCGTCCAGGCGTCTGGGCCGACTGCCAGCTCGGGGTCGGTGAGCAGGCAGTCGGCGAGGTCGGCCTCCAGCTGGGCGCGATCCATCTCTGCGCCGATGAAGACGAGCTCTTGGCGGCGGTCGCCGTAGGGCTCCTCCCACTGGTCCAGCGCCGCGGCCTCAAGCTCGGGATCCTCGGCGAGCTCCTGCTCGCCCATCGTCGCATACCACTCTCCAGCGGCGCCGATGCTGAGGACCTTGCCGGCCTGCGACCACTCCCCGGCCAGGTCGTGCCGCGTCGCCAGCCAGAAGAACCCCTTGGCGCGCAGCACCCCGTCCCACGACCGGTTGATCCGCTCCCACAGCCGGCCCGGATGAAACGGGCGCCGGGCGCGGAAGACGAAGCTCGAGATCCCGTACTCCTCGGTCTCCGGCTGCTCCTCGCCCCGCGCCACCGCCAGCCACCCGGCGGCCTGCTCGGCGCGATCCAGATCGAACAGGCCGGTGTCGAGCAGCAGCCCCAGCGGCACCTGCGCATTCGTCGCGCGCACGATCCGCGTCCCGGGGTTCAGCGAGCGGACGATCGCCTCCACCCGATCCAGCGTCCCCGCATCGACCAGGTCGGCCTTGTTGAGCACCGCGACGTCGCAGAACTCGACCTGGTCGACCAGCAGGTCGACGATCGAGCGGTCATCCTCATCATCGAGGCCGATCCCGCGCTCGTGCAGCTCGTCGACGCTGTCGCACTCATCCAGGAACGTCGACGCGTCGATCACTGTGACCATCGTGTCCAGCCGCGCGACGTCGCCCAGCGACGACCCGGCCTCGTCGGCGAACGTGAACGTCTCGGCAACAGGCATCGGCTCGCTGATCCCCGTCGACTCGATCAGCAGCGCGTCGAACCGCCCCTCGCCCGCCAGCCGCGCGACCTCGACCAGCAGGTCCTCGCGCAGCGTGCAGCAGATACAGCCGTTGCTCATCTCCACCAGCCGCTCGGCCACATGGTCGATCGCCGCGTCCCCGCGTCGGACCAGCTGCGCGTCGACGTTGACCTCGCTCATGTCATTGACGATCACCGCCACCCGCCGACCCTCGCGATTGCGCAGCGCATGCTCCAACAACGTTGTCTTGCCGGCGCCGAGAAAGCCCGACAGGACCGTGACCGGCAGCCGTGCGTCAGAGGGCATCGGGATGACCTGCGCGTGGAAGCGATGAGCGATGACGAGAAGGGGTGAAAGACATCGGGACTCCGTCGGAGACAGGAACAAGGGAACGCGGGGAGCCGTAGACAAGACTTGATCTTATTATTACAGGTGGGATAGCCGCGAGAGGATCGGCGGGTTCGCTTCCCCGCCGATCCTCGTCGCGGCGGTGAGGCCGGCGATGGCCCGGCCTCACCGCCGCGCACGTGCGCGGCTACACGGACCGGGTGTGCGCGCCCCGTGCCTTGGAGTGCTTGGTCTTGGGGGCGGCCTTGGCCCTGACGGTTACCTTGACCGTGCGGGCGACCTTGCGCCCGTTGGCCGACACGGTGATCTTGATCCGAACCATCGCCGTACGACCCTTCAACCGGGACACCGCCGCCTTCGACAGCCGGACCCGCAGCGTCGCGTGCTTGCCCGCCTTGAGCGTCTTGGCGGCCAGCACCGTGGCGGTGTACCACTTACCGGCGATCATGACCTTCACGTGCTTGGGCACCGTGAACTTGCACCCGCCGCCACCCTTCGGGCAGGCGAGCGTGGCGACGGTGACCAGGCGCTCGGTGCTCACGGTCTGGACCCTGGCGCGTGGGCTGATACCGGGGGCCTGGAGCTTGATCGTGGGCTGCGGCTGGGTCCCGGGGCCGGGATCCTGGGGTGGCGTGCCCGGGGTGCCGCGGTCGTTTGGCGTCCCGGGGTTGGTCTGGGTACCGGGGTCGTCGTGGGTCCCGGGGTTGTCGTGAGTGCCGCTGTCGTCGTTGTCGTCGTCGATCGGATCGGGGGAGACGATCGAGTCAAAGCTGCCGCAGTCGGCGGGGTTGACCTTGGTCACGTCGTTGGTGCCGACGCTGACGGCCAGCACCGACTCGACGCGCAGCGCGTCGCCGTTGGCCGCGGTCGCGGTGCGGGTGAACGCCAGGCAGTAGGTCCCTTCCTTGGAGAAGGCCCAACTGCCGTGGGCGTGGGTGTCCTTGGGGATCTCGAACTTGTCGGCGGCGGTGACGCCGTCACGGCTGTTGAACAGCACGATCGGCGCGCCGAAGCTGCTGGTCTCATACAGCGCATACGCGCCCGGCGCGGGGGCGCCGTGGGTGCCCTTGACACCGGTCAGCGTCCAGGTGACGCCGGCCTGGGTGGCCTCGGTGGGGATCTCCTCGGTCGACCAGCCGGGCCACAGCAGACCGGTCTGCTGGGTCTGGGAGACCTGCCAGATCGTCGCGCCGGGTTTGCCGAGGAAGCGGTATTGGTCGTTGGCGGGGACCTGGGTCTGGGCGTCGGGCAGCAGCTCCAGCACGGTCTTGTCAAGGTCGCGGTAGACGGGGTCGGCGGACATGGTGGTGTCCTTGACCTTGGTCACCAGCGCGCCGTCGGCGAGTTGGGAGGCGATGTCGATGTGGCCGTCGTTGAGGATCGTCTGCCCCGAGTCGGTCAGCGATCCGTTGGGGACGTCCCATGGTGTGGGGTGATCGCCGCCGCCGTCGGGGATCGGGACCTCCTGCGGGGTGGTCGCGCGGCCGCCGTGGGCGCAGCTCTTGGTCAGCGTGTCGGCGTCGTGCGTGAACATCGGGCCGTCGTAGCCGTAGATCGGGTCGGGCGGCAGGTTGCCGTTGAGCTGGGAGCCGTCGGGGTCAAGCGGCCCGTCGACCACGAGCGTGACGACGTGCGAGTCGCTGACCTGCTGGCCGGAGGGCAGCTTGCCGGCCCAGGTCATGTTCAGGCAGTACTTGCCCGGCCGCGAGACCTGGAAGTTGCTGTGCGCGATTTGGCTGCCGGGCCACAGGTCGTCGTCGGCATGGGCGCCGTCGATGAACGGGGCGTACTGTTCGCCGGCCTCACCCGTCCAGGTGACGGTGCCGGGGCCGTCGACGTCGATCGTCCAGGTCAGGTCGCCGTCGAGCTGGCCGGGTGCGACCGCGGTCGCGTCCCAGAGGATCGTCGGCGTGGTGAAGCGGTTGCGCTCCACCGACCCGCCGACGCCGACCGTGTAGGGCGCGTTGTAGCCGGCCTGCTGGTAGAGGATCGTGTCGTCGATGCTGCGCGTGACCCCGGGACCGGAGCGGTAGGCGCCGTCGTCGCGCAGCCCGACCTGCAGGTGGCCGTCAACGAGCCGCGGGGTGAGGTCGACGTTGGTGCCCAGCAGCTTGTTCGCGCTGGTGTCGGGGTCGGCCCGGTAGGGCTTCTCGCCGGTCCCGGTCGGGTAGGGCTGGGTGCGCCCGCAGGGGGTCACCGTGGTCGGGTCGATGCCGCTGCCGACGACCATCGTCAGCTGCTGGCGGTCGATCTGGCGGTGGCCGTCGGGCATCGCCGTCTCGGCGGCGATCGCGATGCAGTACACCCCTGAGTGGGTGAACGACCAGTTGTAGTGGCCGTGCGCGTTGGTCGGGTAGGCCCAGGCGGCCGGCAGGCCGGCCTTGGTGCTGAACGCCAGCCCGTCCTTGCCGTTGCGTGGCAGGAAGTCGTCCCACAGCACGACGTCGCCTGGGGCGGGCTGCCCGGCGGGGCCGGTGACCGCGTCGACGCGGAACTCGACCTTCTGGTGACCGAGGTCGCGGATCGTGGGGTCCTGCGTGCTGATCCCGATCCACGGCTCGTCGGGGATCTGGCCCTGGGGGCTGTTGAAGATCGTCGCGCCGGGCGCGCCGATGAACGAGTAGTCGCCGCCGTTGGCAAACGGGTCGGGCAGCGTGGTCTTGATGCCGTCGTCGCTGGCGATCACCAGGTCGTCCATGTCGGCCACCCCGTTGCCTTGGTAGCCGCCGTGGTTGGCCGGGTAGCTGACGCCGTCGGCGGTGAACTCGCTGCGCAGCGCGAGCTTCTTGGTGCCGTCGCAGGCGGTCGTGATCTGCGGGTACAGCGCGTCCATGTGCGCGCTGGAGAGCACGATCGGCGTCGGCGGAGCGCCATCACCGCCTTCGCACGGATTGCCTGGGTCCTCGGGCGGCGCTTCGCTGCCGCACGGCGCGTCGACCGGCGTCGAGTCTCCGACCGCGAACCGCGCGTCATACGAGACCGTGCTCGGGTCGCTCTGCCCCGCCAGTGTCGTGCTCAACGACAGCCGGAAGCAGTACATGCCCTTGGCCGTGAAGCGCTCGACGGTTCGCGGCCAGTCCTTCGGCGTCGACAGCTTGTCGCTGCTTTTCTGCGGGGTGCCGTTGCGCTGCGTGCCGGTTCCCACCAGCGGATGGCTGTCGACCGTGCCGTCGCCCCATGCGCCGTAGACCATCACCTGACCCGGCCCGACGACGTCGGACAGCGTCAACGTCACCGGCCCGGCCACGTCGGCCGGCAGCGAGGCGGTGCTGACCTTCAACCCGGGATCATCATCGTCGTCGCTCTCGGATTCGGAGCTGACCCAGCCCGGGTCATCGGTCTGCCCCAGCCACTGGTAGTCCTTGTAGGCGCCGACCGGCTGCGAGGCCGACGACGGGATGCGAAACACCGCGTCATCGGGAAAGTCCGCCTCCGACAGCGTGCTCGACAGGAAGCGCTTCAGATGCAGCTGCCCGTCGACCACCTCCGGCATCAGGTAGTACGTCTGCGAGGTGATCTCCGTCGGCCCGTCCGCCGCCCGCGCCGCCGCCACCGGCAGCGACACAAACGCCACAAGCAGCGCGCCCACCACCATGACCCGCCACATGAGACGACGACTAACCGAAGTTACACCGAGCACCAAGAGACCACGCTTTCAATCAGAGAACAAAGACAGCACCAAACGAGACGGCGTGGTCGTCGGCGGCGAGCACGCCGCCGACGACCGCGGTGCGGCGGCTAGGAGTGCACGACGAACGTCGTCTGCACGGTGCCGATCGTCGTCGCGCCGTTCTTGACGACGAACTGCAGCACGTCGCTGACGCCCGTCTCCGAGCTGGCGCCCACCGTCCACGCGCCGTGGATGTGATCGTGCTGAGCCAGCGTCATCGCCGTCCCCCCGGCCACGAGATTGTGCGAGCCGGCGCCGGCGAAGCTGACCGTCGAGGTGCTGTTGCCCGAGCCGCTGACCTTCGTCAGCTGCACCGTGAGGTTCGGCGCGCTGATCCCGGCGCAGTGGTTCTCCTCGTCATACGCAAACCCGACGTACGGCTGCTCACTCAGCCGTGCTTCGGGAACGTCGATCGCGTAAGCATTGCTGCCGTAGCCGACCAGGTCGCCGTTGTCGTAGGTCCAGTTGAACGAGTAGTCGCCGATGTCGCCCGGATCGACGTGATCGCTCCCGAAGGGGTTGTCGTCGATGTGCGAGCCGACCTCCAGCTGCGCGACGCCCCCCGCGCCGGGGTCGCAGTCGATCTCGACGATGTCGACATGCCCGGCAGTGATCTGATTGTCGTCCGCCAGCGCCGGGGAGACTCCCAGGACGGCGAAGGCCCCGATGCCCAGCATGCTCGCCAGCGCGCGCGCGGCTGGTCTGCGCAACTTCATGGTCTGCCCCTTTCGTGGTGGGCGGTGCTCGACCGACCTTTCGGCCAAGCGCACCCGCCCCGTTGCCATGCCCGACCTGATTCGCTCGAGCGCAAAGCCGGCGCTCAGAGAAAATAAGATCGCGTCTCATTTATACGCTAGCGGGAATCGCTGCGTGACGCAAGAGTCCGGACGCCCTCGACCGCTGCGCAGCCCTGCCATTGCGCACCGACCGGCCCCTGAAGGCATCAAGAGCGGACGATGAGACGCCTGCCCCGCGGAGGGTCGGACGGCAAACGTGGGCGGGCGATGTAAGGAGTGGGATCGCTCAGTCGACGCTGGAACTGGCGGGATCGGCGGGACGGGTGCGGCAGTCCTCGAGCGCTTGGCGCCAGAGCGCCTCGTCGAGGTCGTGGCCGATCGCCACGACCGTCGACAGTCGCTCGGCGTCCGGCGCCCACCTTGGCCCGTCGGCCATCTCCAGGTAGCCGTGGACGCCGTGCATGACGATCGGCTGTTCGAGGCCCTCGATCGCCAGGATGCCCTTGATCCGGTTGAGGTCGGGGCCCTTGTAGGCCAGCGTCATGCTCAGCCAGTCGGCGATCCGCTCAGCGTCGAGATCGCCCTCGGCGCGCACCGCGATCGTCTCCACCTCGGCATGCATATGACTATGGCCGTCGTGGTCGTGGTCGTGGTCGTGGTTGTCGTGCCTGGTGTGGTGGTCGTGTGCGGCGGCGAGCGGGGCGAACGCGCGGGCACCGATCAGCGCGTGCAGTGGCAACTCGCCGCGCGTCGCGCGGTGCAGGTCGGCCAGCGGGTTAATCGCGGCGATGCGCTCGCAGGCGGCGATCGTGCGCGCGCTGCCGACGAGGTCGGTCTTGGTCAGCGCGACGGTTGAGGCGAGCTCGAGTTGGCGGCGGATCTCGGGACGACGGGCGTCGGCGAGTTGCTCGGCGAGGTTTCGCGCGTCGGCGACGCAGGCGACTGCATCCAGGCGCAGCAGGTCGCCGCGGCGGCCGATCGCGTCGATCACCGGGCCGGGGTCGGCGATCCCGGTCGTCTCGATGATGATGTGATCGAGGTGTGTGCGGGCCAGGCGTGCGAGCGCTACGTCGAGCTCGCCGCGAACCGTGCAGCACAGGCAGCCGCTGGTGAGCTCCAGCAGGCCTGCGTGCCCGTCGCCGAGCAGGAAGCCGTCCAGGCCGATGTCGCCGACCTCGTTGACGATCACTCCGATGCGTCGCGGTTGCGCTGTGCGCAGCGCGGCGTTCACCAGGGTCGTCTTGCCGGCGCCGAGCGCGCCGGTCACGATCGTTACCGGCGTGACGGCCATTCAGCTGCTCTCGATCGCCACGGCTCGCCCGGTCACAGCGGCAGGTTAGCAAGACTCGATCTCGTCTTTGTCGAGACTGGGTATTGTTTTTCGGTGATGGGCTTGCCTGCTGATCGTCCGCCGCGCAGCTACGAGGAGTGGCGTCATTGCATCGAGGTTCGCTGCGGAATTTTGCTCACCGGCGATTACTGCCGGCAGCGGGTCGCGGCGCTGGCTGACGATCGCGACCTTCACACCGTGCGGTTTGCCGCGTTGTACGGGCAGCCATACCTCGAGCAGGTCCGGGAGTGGTTTCAGCGCGCCCATGACGAACTCGCCCACGCTCGGTGAGCACGCCCGAGCGACGCCTTCAGGCAGCGGCGGCGCTGTGGTCACTCGGCGACTACGACCAGGTCGCGCCGTACCTCCAGCCGGTGGGCGAGGCGACCGTCGACGCCTGCGCGATCGAGCCCGGAGACCGGGTGCTGGACGTCGCGGCGGGGACCGGCAACGCGGCGCTGGCGGCCGCCGGCCGCGGCGCGGACGTCACCGCGCTTGAGTTGACCGACGCGCTGCGCGAGCGTGGCGCTCGTCGCGGCGCCGAGGCCGGCGCGGCGGTGAGGTGGATTGCCGGTCACGCCGAACAGCTGCCGTTCGAGGACGCTTCCTACGACGTGGTCGTTTCGGTGCTGGGGGTGATGTTCGCCGCTGATCCGCAGAAGGCCGCGGGGGAGCTGGTGCGCGTCGTGAGGCGCGGCGGTCGGATCGCGATTGCCAGCTGGACCCGGGAGGGCACCTCGGGCGCGCTGACCGCGGCCGTGATGAGGCATGTGAGCCCGCCGCCGGGGATCAGCGACCCGCACGACTGGGGCGACCCCGGTCGGATCGCCGCCTGGCTCGGTGACGACGTCCAGGAGCTGCGCTGCGAGCCGCGCGCGGTCGGCTGGCAGGCGCCCGCAGCCGAAGACCTCGTGGTGCTTCTGGAGACGCATGCGGCGGCGTTCGTCGCCGCCCGCGCGCACCTGGGACCCGAGCGCTGGCCCGCGGCGCGTGCCGACCTGCTCGCGGTCATGGGCGAGCGGGGCCGGACCGCGCCGGAGGGCTTTGTGCTGGACTGGGGCTACCTGCTCGTCACCGGCCGGCGCCGATAGCGGCCGAACGTGTCGCGGTCAATCCAGCCTCGGCCCACCGGGCGGGAGCGGCAGGCCGTAGTCATCGGCCAGCAGGCTCTGCACGACCGCCGCGCCAGCGAGCGCGCCGGCGGCCACGGCGCTGGCGACCTGCGGCATCCGCGCGCTGACGTCGCCGGCGGCGAACACCCCCGGCGCCGTGGTCCGGCAGAACGCGTCGACGGCCACGGCGTCGGCGACGGCGGGACTCGGGTCAGCCGTCGCGGCACCGAGCTGGCGGGCAAGATCGCAGCGCTGATGCAACGGGGCGGAGACGAGCAGTCCCGCACGGGCCAGCTCGCTGCCGTCGGCGAAACACACAGCGGCCAGCGACCCGTCGGCGGCAGCGCGCAACCCGGCAATGGGGCGCTCGTCCACGACGATCCCGGCTCGTGTGAGCCGCTCGCGGCCCTCTGTGTCGAGCTCGGCGGGGCCGTCGGTCAGCAGCACGATGTCCTCGCTCCAGCCGCGCAGCAGCAGCGCGGCATGGACGCCGCGCTCGCCGTTGGCCAGTGCCGCCAGCGGCTGCTCGCGCACCTCCCATCCGTGGCAGAACGGGCAGTGAAATACCGTGCCGCCCCACAGCTCCTGAACTCCTGGCAACGCCGGACGCCGGTATTCCATCCCGCTTGCCAGCAGGACACGGCGCGAGCGTTCGCGGTCGCCGCCGTCGGTCTCGAGCACGAAACCGTCGCCTTCGCGACGAGCGGCGACCACGATGCCCGAGCGCACGGCCACGCTCGGATAGGCGCCCAGCTCGTCACGGCCGATGGCGTATAGCTCAGCCGGCGAGCGGCCGTCGTGGCCGAGCAGCCCCCCGATGCCGTGCGCCGGCAGGTTGCTCTGCCGGCCTGCATCGACCACGAGCGTGCGACGCCGCGCCCGGCCGAGCGCCAGCGCGGCGCTTAGCCCGGCCGCGCCACCACCGACGACCACGCAATCCCATAGCTCATCCATCACGCGAGCCTGCCACCGCGCGACGCTCGTTGGCAACCATGCTTGCCCAACAGGCAAACGCGGCAAGAAGAGACCGCGTTCCAGCTCGCCGAGCGACGGGACGAGCGTGGCCCACAGCACGCGGTGGCCGCGACACCCAAGGCCCGGCGCACACCGGATATGGGCTTATCCCGCTCGCGCTAGGGCGCCGCGTCGTCCGGCGATCATGCGCAGCCGCCATTTGGCGATCAGCCCCTGGCGCGGCGCCAAGACCCACACCAGCAGGAAGGCAGCGGTGAGGACGAGGACGATCGTGCCGCCGGTGGGGTAGTCCCAGGACCACGACACGTAGAGGCCGACTAGGGCGCCGAGGCCGCCGATCAGCGGCGCCAGGAGCATCATGAGGGCGAGGCGGTCGGTGAGCAGGCGGGCTGTCGCCGCTGGGGTGATGAGCAGGGCGAGGACGAGGATGTTGCCGATCGTCTGGACGCTGATGACGACGGCGAGGGTGACCAGGACGTAGAGCGCGAGGTCGAGCCAGAACACGCGCAGACCGAGGGCGCGGGCGGTCTCGCGGTCCAGCGAGACGGTGACCAGCTCCTTGTGCAGGGCGAAGAGGATGCCGAGGATGACCAGGCCGGTGATCGCGACGGTGTAGATGTCGTGGTCGGGGATGCCGGTGATCGAGCCGAAGAGGAACTGCTGCAGCGAGCCGGCGTAGCCGTCGGCGCGGGAGATGATCACGATCCCCAGGGCGAAGGCGGCGACGAAGAAGATGCCGATCAGGGCGTCTTCGCGAACGCGGCGGTTCTGGGAGAAGACGGCGACCAGCACGGCGGTGGTCACGCCGGCGATCGTGCCGCCGAGGACGAGGCTGCCACCGGTGACGAACGCGATGGTCAGGCCGGGGAAGACGGCGTGGGCGACGGCGTCGCCGATGAAGGCCATGCCGCGCAGGACGACGTAGCAGCCGACGACGCCGCAGACGATCGAGGACATGACCGCGATCAGCAGCGCCTTGTAGAGGAACGCGAGGTCGGGGTTGAGCAGGTCGGTGATGAACTCGCCGGGGGACATGGTCAGGCCACCGCCTGCAGGATGCGCAGCAGTGGGCTGTGCTCGCTGACGCCGAAGGTCCGCATCCAGGCGCTGGGGTCGGCGGCGAGCTCGGCGGGGGTGCCGGTGGCGACGATCGTCTGGTTCAGGAGCGCAAGCCGGTCGCAGCTGTAGAGGGCGGCGGCGAGGTCGTGGGTGGTCATCAGCACGGCGCGGCCCTCGCGAGCCAGCGAGGTGAAGAGGTCCGAGAGCAGTTCCTGGGTGGGCATGTCCAGGCCGGTGAATGGCTCGTCGAGCAGCAACGCCGCGGGCTGGAGCGCCAGCGCGCGGGCGACGAGGACGCGTTGGCGCTGGCCGCCGGAGAGCTGGCCGACCGGCCGCTCGCGCAGCTCGGTCATCCGCACGCGCTCAAGGGCCTCGCCGACGGCCTGCCAATCGGCGACGCCGGGGCGGCGCAGCAGGCCGAGCTTGCCGGTGCGACCGGTCATGACCATGTGCTCGACCGAGATCGGAAACTCCCAGGCGAACTCGTGGCGCTGGGGGACGTAGCCGATCGGCGAGC
>Ga0153956_1002798_pt1 | contig 12237 bp, 10 predicted proteins | sample TSFL040MetaG_FD_104704 | JGI IMG/M metagenome (GOLD analysis project Ga0153956, IMG submission 104704) | Attine ant fungus gardens microbial communities from Florida, USA - TSFL040 MetaG | ecosystem: Host-associated > Fungi > Mycelium > Unclassified | place: USA: Florida, Wekiwa Springs...
CATGGCGACCACCCCGCAGGAGAAGCCCGAGACCGAGGTGACGATGGAGGAGATCGTCGCGCTGTGCAAGCGGCGCGGCTTCGTTTTCCCGTCGTCGGAGATCTACGGCGGGCTCGGCTCGACCTACGACTACGGGCACTACGGCGTGCTGCTGAAGACCAACGTGAAGAACGAGTGGTGGCGGGCGATGCTGCAGGAACGCGACGACATCGTCGCCCTCGACTCGGCGATCCTGCAGAGCCCCAAGGTCTGGGAGGCCTCCGGCCACCTGGCCGGGTTCACCGACCCGCTGGTCCAGTGCCTCGGTAAGTGCAAGCGGCGCTGGCGGGAGGACCACCTGCGGGAGAACGTCGCCGCGGAAGGCGGCGATCCCGACGGCGAGATCAAGTGCCCCGAGTGCGGCGGCGACCTCTCCGAGCCGCGCAACTTCAACCTTATGTTCGAGACGCACGTCGGCCCGGTCGCGGGCGAGGGCTCGGAGGTCTACCTCCGCCCGGAGACGGCCCAGGGCATCTTCATCAACTTCAAGAACGTGCTCGGCTTCGCCCGCAAGAAGCCGCCGTTCGGCATCGCCCAGGTCGGCAAGTCCTTCCGCAACGAGATCACCCCGGGCAACTTCATCTTCCGCACCCGCGAGTTCGAGCAGATGGAGATGGAGTTCTTCGTCCCGCCCGACGAAGCCGACCGCTGGTACCGCGAGTGGATCGAGATCCGCGAGCGCTGGTACACCGACCTCGGCATCCGCCCCGACCACCTGCGCATCCGCCCGCACGAACAGGACGAGCTCTCCCACTACTCGTCGGGGACGAGCGACGTCGAGTACCTCTTCCCGATCGGCTGGTCGGAGCTGGAGGGCATCGCCAACCGCGGCAACTTCGACCTCACCCAGCACGCCACGCACTCCGGCGAGAAGCTCGAGTACTTCGACCAGCAGACCAAAGAAAGCTACGTGCCGCACGTGATCGAGCCCGCCGCGGGCGCCGACCGCGCCACCCTCGCGTTCCTGGTCGACTCCTACGAGGTCGAGGAGGTCGAGGGCCGGCAGCGCACCGTGCTGCGCCTCCATCCGCGCCTCGCGCCGGTGAAGGTCGCCGTCCTCCCCCTCGTCTCCAAGGAGGGCCTCCCGGAGAAGGCCCGCGAGCTCTTCCGGTCCCTGCGCAAACGCCTCCCCGCCGAGTTCGACGAGGGCGGCTCGATCGGCAAGCGCTACCGCCGCCAGGACGAGATCGGCACCCCCTGGGGCATCACCGTCGACTTCCAGACGATGGAGGACGACACCGTCACCCTCCGCGACCGCGACTCCCTGGAGCAGGTCCGCGTCCCGATCGAGGGCCTCGGCGACGAGCTGGTGAAGCGCCTCGAAGCCCCCTGGCAGAGCCCGAAGCTCGGCTAGCCCGCGCGGCGAAATTCACGCGTGACGGCGGTTCGGCCGAATAGGGTCGAATCCCATCCCTGCTCGTCCATTCTGATTGGAGCCCCCCGCCTTGGCGCAAGAGTTGAACATCCCCGACAGCGACGCGACCGTCAAGGTCCGCAACCCGTGGCTGGTCGTGCTGTGGTCGCTCATCACCATCGGGATCTACCACATCGTCTGGTGGTACAAGATCAACAAGGAGATGAAGGAATTCGGCGAGTCGCGCGGCTACGACCTCGGCCGCAACCCGACGAACTCTCTGCTCGCACTGGTCCCGGGCTTCCTGATCATCGTCCCGCCGCTCGTCTCCTACTGGCGCGGTACGCAACGGGTGCAGGGCACGGCGGCGCTGGCCAACCGGGAGCCGGTCAACGGCTGGATCGCCCTGGTCCTCTACCTCCTCATCGGGATCGCGTTCCCTGCCTACCTGCAGGTCTCGTTGAACCATGTGTGGGAGCAGGAATTCGGCTCGGGCGTCGCCACGGACACCGACCCGATGCCGGAAAAACTCTCCGACTAGTCGGTCAACTCGACAGGTAGTCCTCGACCTCGCGCGCGTCGGCCTCCAGCCGGCGCGCGGTCGTTTTGGGGACTTTCTCGAGGTGCTCGATCTCGACCTTGCCCTTCGGCAGGCGCCAGGTCGAGACGGCGCGGCCCTTCACCAGGGCGAAGGGCTTGAAGACGCCGTTCATCGTGACCAGGCCGGTGTGGTCGCCGATCACGGCGTCGCGGGAGGTCCAGCCGTGCAGCAGCGGATCGAAGGCGCCCAGGAGGCGCGGGGGCGGGAGCGGTGCGGGGTCCTCGCGCCCGCGGAGGTCGACGAGGCCGTCGCCGTGGTCGACGATCCGGCGGGCGATCCGCTTCAGCCCGGCGCGGGCGTCGCCCAGAGAAATGCCCGCCCAGCGGGCGAGGTCGGCGTCGGTCGCCGGGCCGTGGCCGACCAGGTAGCGGCGGGCCAGCTCGCCGAGCGCGGCGTCGCGGTCGAGGTCCGGTTGCTCGCCGAGCCAGTCGCGCACCGCGACGAAGGCGTGCTCCTTGCCGACCATCGGGCCGCGGACGCAGACGCCGTGGAGGCTCGCGTAGAAGAGGACGTGGATGAGCGCCTGGCCGGCGGTCGGGACATCGGCGGAGTCGAGCGCGTCGCGCAGCTCGCCCCGGGTGCGCGGGCCGTCGGCGAGGGCGCGGCGCACGGTCTCGACGCCACGGTCGGCGGCGTCCCCCACCCCGGTCTGCTTGAGCCGCGTCCGGGACGAGGTCCATAGCTGGGGCGTGGTCAGCGCCTGCAGCAGCGGATAGTCCTCGCTGCGAATCAGGTGCAGCGTGCCACGGTTGACCCAGGTGATGACGAGGCGCCGCTCATCGAGAGCCCGGTCGACGTCCGAAGCCGCGAGGCCCTCGCTCCGTGCCCGCACCGCCAACCGCGCCCCCCGCGCGTCCTGCCCCTGGATGGCGAGCAGGCGCTCAGCTACTTCCACGGGATCGCGAGCAGGCCTGGTCGCCAACCCCTGCGAGGTGAGCCGCGCAACGTGGAGGCCGGATGGACCCCCGAGCGAACCTCCCCGCTGTTCGTGAGGGAGGGGGTCCATCCGGCCTCCCTCCTCGCCTACCTCAGCCTTTGCCGGACAGGCGGTTCCAGGCCTTCGTCCAGAAGCTCGGCTCGGGCTCGCCCGCGACATCGTCCGGGGAGATCGTGATCGAGCCTGGGTTCTTCCCCGGTTCGGCCAGTTTGGCCGCTTCCGCCGCGTCGATCGTGAGGATCACGCCGCGCTCGTAGATGCCCTCGACCTCCGGGGCGTCGACGAACTTGTGGCCGCCCGGCCTGCGCGGCGTGGTGTCGAAGACGATGCCGTCGAAGAGGTCGGCCTCGGGCGCGTCGAGCACCTTGACGACGGTCCCCAGGTTGACCTCGTCGGAGGAGTAGACGGGGATGCCGCGTTTCGCGACGAGATAGGAAACCTTTGCTCCGAGATCATCCATGAGCGCGAGCCTAACGAAGCGCGCCCGCGGCCTCGCCCGACGCGTCTACACTCGGTGCGGGTACACCCGACCGGGAGGGAACGCATGGGAACGAACTTGGCCTCGATCGTCAGCGCGAGCGCGGCTCGCGACGCCGCCGCGCCGGCGGTGCGACTGGGCGGACGGACGATGACCTACGGCGAGCTGGAGGCCGGCATCGGCCGCGTGGCGACGCTGCTCCGCGAGCGCGGGCTGGAGCCCGGCGACCGGGTCGGGGTGATGCTGCCGAACGTGCTCGAGTTCCCGCTCGCCTACTACGGCGTGCTGCGGGCCGGGGGCATCGTCGTGCCGATGAACGTGCTGCTGAAACGGCGCGAGATCGCCTTCTACCTGGAGGACTCGGGGGCGAAACTGCTGCTCGCCTGGCACGGGTTCGTCGAGGAGGCGCGCGAGGGCGCCTCCGAGGCGGGCGCCGAGCTGATCGCGGTCGAGCCGGAGGAGTTCGCGGCGACGCTGGCGGGGCTCGAGCCGACCGCGGAGACGGCGGAGGTCGACGACGAGGACACCGCGGTGATCCTCTACACCTCCGGCACCACCGGCAAACCGAAGGGCGCCGAGCTCTCCCACCGCAACCTCGACGAAAACTCGGAGATCATCTCCCGCACGACGCTGGTGATCGACGCCGGCGACGTGGTGCTCGGGGCGCTGCCGCTCTTCCACACCTTCGGCCAGACGGTGGCGATGAACGCCTCGATGCGGGTCGGCGCGGTCCTCACCCTGGTGCCGAAATTCGACCCCGGCGAGGCGCTGGCGACGATCGAGCGCGACGGCGTCACCCACTTCTACGGCGTCCCGACGATGTACGGGGCGATGCTGCACCACCCCGAACGGGAGAGGTTCGACACCTCGACCCTGCGGCTCTGCAAGACGGGCGGGGCATCGATGCCGGTGGAGGTGCTGCACGGCTTCGAAGACGCGTTCGGGACCGAGCTGATCGAGGGCTACGGGCTCTCGGAGACCTCCCCGGTCGCCTCCTCCGGCCACCCGGGCCAGGTGCGCAAGCCGGGCTCGATCGGCACCCCGATCGAAAAGGTGGAGATGCGGATCGTCGACGAGCAGGACGACGAGGTGCCGACCGGCGAGGTCGGCGAGATCGTCATCCGCGGCCACAACATCATGAAGGGGTACTGGGGACGGCCGGAGGCGACCGCGGAGGCGATCCGCGGCGACGGCTGGTTCCACAGCGGCGACCTGGGCCGCGAAGACGAGGACGGCTTCTTCTACGTCGTCGACCGCAAGAAGGACATGATCATCCGCGGCGGCTACAACGTCTACCCGCGCGAGGTCGAGGAGCTGCTCTACGAGCACCCGGCGATCCGCGAAGCCGCCGTCGTCGGCGTCCCCCACGACGAGTGGGGCGAGGAGATCGGCGCCGCCGTCGTCCTCGAACCCGGTGAGGAGCCCGCCCCGGAGGAGATCAGCGCCTGGGTCCGCGAGCGCATCGCCGCCTACAAGTACCCCCGCGTCGTCTGGTTCATGGAGGAGCTGCCGAAAGGCCCGACCGGCAAGATCCTGAAGCGCGAGATCGAGGTCCCGGCCCAGGTCGACGCCTGAAATTGGCCGGCCGGCCAGGGAAGCGGTACTCTCGGGTTCCACCTTGAACCGAGACACGAAACGGGGTTGAGATGAGCGTCGCCTCCCAGCGTTTGATGGACAACATCAGCTACGAAGACCTCTACAAGCGCTGGGAGCAGGGGAACTGGTCCGCGTACGACATCGACTTCACCGCCGACGTCGGCGGCTGGAACGGGCTCTCCGACCTCCAGCGCGCGTCGGCGATGTGGATCTACTCGATGTTCTTCTACGGCGAGGATCGGGTGGCGGACACGCTCGCGCCCTACATCACCGCCGCGCCGACCGAGGAGCAGTCCTACTTCCTCGCCACCCAGCAGGTCGACGAGGTGCGCCACTCGCTCTTCTTCCACCGCTTCTTCAAGGAGGTCATCGGGGTCGGCGGGGAGAGCATCGAGGACACCCTCGCCTCCACCCTGCCGCAGCTGAACTGGGGCTACCGCGGCGTCTTCGACCGCCTCGACCGGATGGCGGAGGAACTGCGCAAGGACCGCTCGCTGCCGAAGTACGCGCAGGCGATCACGCTCTACCACCTGATCGTCGAGGGCAGCCTCGCCCAGCCCGGCCAGCACTTCATCGAGGACTTCTTCGCCAAAGGCGGGGCGATGCCCGGCTTCAGTGCCGGGATGGCGAACGTCTCGCGTGACGAGCAGCGCCACATCGGCTTCGGGGTGAAAGTGCTCAGTGAGCTGCTGGCGCCGGAGCACCCCGCATCGGAGGAGTGCCGGGCCGCGGTGCTCGACCTGCTGCGCGAGGTCCTCCCCTACAGCCCCGCCGTCTTCCGCCCGCCGAACCTCGACCGCGCCTACACCGAGTGCTACGGCTTCACGATGGAGGACATCTACGCCTTCGGCCTCAAACTGGTGCGGCAGCGTTGGCGGACGATCGGCTTCCCGACCGAGGAGATGCCCCCCGCCGTCTTCCCCTTCCCCGCCGATAAATCCGAGGAGGAGATCGCCGCCGATCAGGTCAAGCTGATGCTCGGCGGCATCATGGGCCCGAGCGACGACAGCATCACCCCGAGCTCCGACCCGGAGCTGATGCGCCTCTGGTTCGACGTCATCGCCCGCGTCGCCAATCCCTCCGCCGCCAACGGCACGCCGCTCGTCTACCAGTGGAAGTTCACCGACGCCGAGCCTTGGCACATGATCATCGACAACGGCTCGACCCGCGCCGAGCCCGGCGTCGCCCCCAACCCGGCGGTGACGATCGAGGCGTCATGGGCCGACTGGCTGGCGGCGACGAAACCCGACGCGAACCCGCTGAAGCTCCTGGTCAGCCGCCGCATCCGCCCCCACGGCAAGGTGCGCGAGCTGGCGCGCATGCGCAAGGTCTTCGGCTAGCTAGGAGATCGGCGGGCGCAGGTCGGCCCAGGGGCGCTCGGCCTCGATCTGGGCGGCGAGGGAGATCAGCAGCGGCTCGCTTTCGCGGCGGCCGATGATCTGGGTCGCCAGCGGCATGCCGTCGGCGCCGAGCCCGAAGGGGATCGACATCGCCGGGTTGCCGGTGTGGTTCCAGGGGATGCAGTAGGGATAGAAGCGGCTCATGCCGAGCACCGTGTAGAGGGCACCGCGGCCCTGCCAGCGCCGGACCGGCAGCGCCGTGCCGCCCATCACCGGCATCACCAGGACGTCGACGTCGTCGAAGATCGCGTTGATGCGGGCGATCTCGGCGGGGCGGTTGGCCATCGCTTTCTCATACAGCGACTCGGGCAGGATGCCGCCGAGCCTGCCGAAGCCGCGGGTGCGCCGTTCGAGGCGCTCCGGCAGCGGCACTTCCTCCACGGTCTCCGCGACTCCCTTGAGGAAGCGCGCCGTGACCGTGTTCCCGACCGTTCCCCAGTCGGGGTCGCGCTGGGAGACGTCGTGGCCGAGCGTGGCGAGGAATTGCGCCGCGTCGGCGGTCGTCTGCTTGACCTCATCCGAGACGGTCGGCGGGGCGAGCGCGCGCGGCGCCAGCGTCGACCAGCCGATCCGCAGCTTGCCCGGCGAGTCCTTCGCCGACTCGACCAGCGGCTTGGCGAGCGGGGCGGGCGCTTCGTCCTCGGACGAGCCGCCGGAGACGACATCGAGCCAGAGCGCGGTATCGATCACCGAACGGCTGACGCAGCCTTCGACCGCCAGACCGCGCCAACCCTCGCGTTTCGGCGCGAGCGAGACGCGACCGCGGCTCGGCTTCAGGCCGAAGAGGCCGTTGCAGGCGGCGGGGATGCGGATCGAGCCGGCGCCGTCGCCGGCGGAGGCGATCGGCACCATGCCGGCGGCGACCGCCGAGCCCGAGCCGCCGCTCGAGCCGCCCGGCGTGCGCTGCGGGTTCCAAGGGTTGCGGGTGACGCCGTAGGTGGCCGACTCGGTGAAGCCGCAGATCGCCAGCTCCGGCAGCAGCGTCAGGCCGACGATGATCGCGCCCGCCTCGCGCAGCCGCCGCACCACCTCGGAGTCGGCTTTGGCGGGCACCTCGAAGGCGTCGGTGCCGTGCGTGTTGATCTCCCCGGCGACGTCGATTTCGTCCTTGATCGCGATCGGCACCCCGAGCAGCGGCCGGTCATCGCCCGCGCTCCGCCGCGCCTCGGCCTGCTCGGCCTCCAGCATCGCTTTCTCGGCGAAGACCTTCCTGAAGGCGTTCAGCTCCGGATCGAGCCGGTCGATCCGTTCCAGCGACTGCCCGACCAGCTCGGTCGGTGAGACCTCCCCGGCGCGCACCATCTCCGCCTGCCGGGCAAGCCCCGCGAACGCAATCTCATCTGCCCCCTGCCCCACGCCCGCGATCCTACCCGGCCGACCCCCGCCGAAGTCAGATCAGGTGTGCCAAAAGTGCAAATTTTTGGCTTGCAGAGCCAAAATCAGAACACCATGCGCTACCGTCGAACCATGAGCCCGATCGAAGCAACGCAGCAGCTCAGGGAGCTTGATCCAGTGCCGGAGCCGCCACCCGGTCCGACCTACGATCACATCGTCGGCAACCAGTTTCGATGGACGATCAAGGTGCTTCGCTACGAACGCTACCGGTGGCGTAAACGCAGGCTCGAAAAGACGATCAGGAAGCAGGGAGCGTCGAATGCCTCGCATCGAACGAGCCAAGCCTGAGTTCTGGGCCCGCCTTCTCGTCTCCGTCGTCTTCTCGGTCGCAGGCTTCGCGATCGTCATGCTCGGGCTCGGGGACCAGGCAAGCGCCAGGATGGCCGCCGGCTGGCTCGGCGCCGTGCTCGGCTTCTGGCTCCGCTGATCGGCCACTGCGGTCGGGAAGATTCCCCGCTTCCGTGAACGTCCCGTGCGGGAGAGGTCACGAAGAGCCCCCGGGAGCCCGATCCGTCGACGAAGACGCCGGGAACTCCACGCTTCCGTGCGTCTTATGTCCGTTTTCGGGCCTGAATAAGAGGCCCGAAAACGCGCTGCACGGATTGACCGTGCTATGGCACGGTCAATCCGTGCAGCGCGTAAGTCGGTGTTGCCCAACACGCACGGAAGCGTGACGTTCCCGGCGTCTCCGTCGCGCCTTGCGAGTCTCGTCACTCGTTTCATACCCCGGCCGTCTCGGCCACGGCCACAGCCTGCCAGGGCCGTGGCCGAGACGGCCGCGGCTCGCCGCAGACCCTTGCGTCCCTTACCTCGGGCGCCAGCTTCAGCGGCAGCGCGGCGGCCTCAGTCGCTGACGAGGAGGTAGCGGGCGCTGGCCGCGCCGGCGTTCAGGGCGGGGGTGATGTCCCGGCTCGGGTCGCTCAAGGACTGCAAGGCGAAGCCGTCGGCGACGGCGAGGAGGTAGGCGACGACGGCCTCGGCGTCGAAGCGGAGGGAGAGGATGCCCTCGTCCTCCTTGGCGCGGAAGACCTTGGCGACGTGGGAGCGGGTCGCCTCGAAGAGCTGGCCGACCTCGTGCTGGATGTCCGGGTTGCGGCGGCCGGCGGAGAAGAGCTCGTAGAGGAGGAGGAAGTAGCCCGGATCGTTCTCGATCATGTCGGTGAGGCTGGAGACGAGGACGTCGAGGACGCCGTCCGCCGTCTTCGCCTCGGCGAGCATCTGGTCGAGACGGGCGATGCGCAGTTCGGTGTCGCGGCGCACCACCTCGACGAGGAGGCGCTCCTTGGTCCCGAAGTAGTAGTGGAGGAGGCCGCGGCTGACCCCGGCCTCGCGGGCGACGTGCTCGAAGGTCGAGCCCGCCGCCCCACGCCGGGCGACGCTGTCGCGCATCGCGTCGACGATGCGCTGCGCCTTCTCGCCGCTGAGCTGACGCTCTTTGGTCGCTGCCTCCACCGAGTTACTCGCCGCCCGCCTCTGACCTAGGAGCCGTTGATGCTGGTGGTGCTGGTGTACTCGAACTCCTCTTCGGCACCGAAGAGGGCATCGAGGACAGCCTTGCGCGCACCCTCGCTGACGACCAGGGCGACGACACCACCGATGATCGTGAGCAGGATCAGTTTGCGCAGCGGATGGCGCTTCTTCGCCGGCTTCTGCAGACGCTCACGCGCTTCCTGCAGCGCTTCCGCGGCCTGGCGCATTTCCTTCTGCACCTTCTTGTCGGAGGTGACGGCCTTGACCGTCCCCTTGCCGTTGTCGGTCGCGCGGCTATAGGCCTTCTTGGCGGAGTTGAACGCGTCCTTGAGGTTGTCGCGCAGATCTTCGTCCTCGATCAGGCGCTGTACGTACGGGTTCTCGCGCGCCGCTCCGTACAAATCGCCGGCGCGATCCGCCGTGTGGCTCGTCTTGGTCTTGGACATCCCTTCTCCCTCGCTGTTCTCGCGGTTTCGCCCAGGATATACCCGGGATTGCCGGCGGGACACCGCGACGGACGTTCGAGCCGCCGCGATCAGTCGGGCCCGACGCCGTCCAGGAGCACGCCGGTGGTGCGGAAATCGAGCTTCGCGTCGCGCAGCCGGCGCAGCCGCAGCGGCGCCAGTCCCGGCTCCTGGAAGCGGTAGCGACGGATGTAGAGGCGGCCGGTGTCTTCGCGGCCGACCTGCCGGAATCCCGGCCCGAGCAGCCGCCGCGGCGGCGCCGGCGCCGCGCCGTCGGAGACGAAGTCGACTTCCTTGACCAGCCAGTCGTAGCCTTCTTTCGCCCGCACCTGGATCGCGCCGGTGGAGAGGTAGTAACGCAGCGGCGCCTCGCCGAGCGTCCAGGTGACGGTCGCCCGCGGCCCGTGCGGGTCGCCGATGCTGTCGGCGACGGCGCTCCAGTTCGGCCGCTGGAACCCTTCGTCGGCGCTCGCGAGGATGCAGAAGCCGAGCGAGTAGGCGACCAGCAGCGCGCCGATCGCGGTGCCGAGCCGGCGCGAGGCGGGCGAGGCGATCGCGATCCCGATCGCCGCCAGCAGCGGCACCAGCGCCGGGATCAGGTTGCGGGCGAGGACGAAGTCCTTCGACGCCGCCCCCAGTGCGAGCGCGACCGGGATGCCGATCCCGGCGGCGACGAGGAGCAGCGGTCGACCCGCGGCGCGGCGCTCCCGGCCCGCCCGCCGCCGCAGGAGCAGCGCCAGCGCCGCCAGGCTCAGCGCCAGCGGGACGAAGGCGAGCCAGGGACGCTCGGGACGGGCGATGATGTCCCCGGTCTCCCCGGTGACGAAGGTCGCCGCCGTTTCCGCCAGCCGGTGTCCCAGGCTGAAGTTGCCGATCCAGTCGGCGTGGCCGAGCGACATCTGGTGGATCGCCACCGGCGCCACCGCGATCGCGCAGCCGGCCAGGACCGCCATCCCGGCGAGGCTCTGCCGCAGCCCGCGTCGGCGCAGCAGCATCAGCGCCTCGGCCAGGATCGGGAAGGCGACGAAGTAATGCGTGGCGATCGCGAGGCCGGACCAGACGCCCCACCAGACGAAGTCCCGGCGCCGTCCCCGCCGTTCGGCCCGCAGCCAGTAGAGCGCCGAGAGCGCGCCGAAGAGGGCGACCAGCGCGTAGGCCCGCGCCTCCTGCGAGTACCAGAGCATCATCGGGTTGACCGCGACCAGCGCCGCCGCCCAGAGGCCGGCCCGCCGCCCGCGCAGCTCCACCCCGATCAGGTAGGCGACCGGGACGGTGAGGACGCCGGCCACCGCCGACACCGTCCGCAGCCCGAATTCCCCGGTGCCGACGAGCTGCGTCCAGACCCAGGCGATCGCGTAGTAGACCGGCGGCGTCGACTCGCTGAACCAGACCGTGTGCATCGCGTGGCCGAAGCCGGCCCGCAGGACGCGGCTGGCGGTGACGATCTCGTCGTGGTGGTAGCTCTGCACGCCGAGCGTGGCGAAGCGGAGCGCCGCGGCGAGGGCGGTCAGCCCGGCGACGATCCAGAAGGCGCGCGAGCGCTCCCGCGCCCACTCGACGGGCGAGCCGCGGCGCGCGCCCCGGGCGACCCGGCGCGCCGCGCCCGGAAGGGTTGCGGCCTCCATCAGTCGCGCCCCCTCAAGAGAGCGCGGTGTCGATCGCTTTCGAGACCTCGTCGACGAACACGAACTGCAAGCCCCCCAGCTCTTTACGGGGGATCTCCGCCGCGTCCCCCTCGTTGCGCGCGGGCACCAGCACCCGCTTGATCCCCGCCCGCTGCGCCGCCAACGACTTCTCCTTCAACCCGCCGATCGGCAGCACCTTGCCGGTCAGCGTCACCTCGCCGGTCATCGCCACGTCGTTGCGCACCGGCCGCCCGCTGATCAGGGACGACAGCGCCACCGTCATCGCCACCCCCGCCGACGGCCCGTCCTTCGGCACCGCCCCGGCCGGCACGTGGATGTGGACGTCGTGGCTCGCGAACCAGTCCTCGGTCAGCTTCGGCGCGATCTGCCCCTGGTGCCCGCGCACGTAGGCGAGCGCCGCCTGCGCCGACTCTTTCATCACCTCGCCGAGCTGCCCGGTGATCGTCAGCTTCCCGGAGCCGGGCATCCCCGCCGCCTCGATGAAGAGCACGTCGCCGCCCGCCGGCGTCCAGGCCAGCCCGGTGGCCACGCCGGGATCTTTGGTGCGCCGCCGCGTTTCGGTGAAGACGCGCCGCCGTCCCAGCATCTCCCGCGCTTTTTTGCCGGAGATGCGGACCTTGCCTTTGACTTTGCCTTCGGCGACCTGGCGGGCGACTTTGCGGCAGATCGTGCCGATCAGGCGCTCCAGGTTCCGCACGCCGGCCTCGCGCGTGTACTCGTCGATGATCGCGGTGAGCGCCGCGTCGGCGAACTCGATCTGGGACGGCTTCAGCCCGTTCGCGGCGATCTGGCGGTCGACCAGGTAGCTGCGCGCGATGTGGCGCTTGTCGTCCAGCGTGTAGCCCGCCAGTTCGATC
>Ga0153956_1002799_pt1 | contig 12234 bp, 11 predicted proteins | sample TSFL040MetaG_FD_104704 | JGI IMG/M metagenome (GOLD analysis project Ga0153956, IMG submission 104704) | Attine ant fungus gardens microbial communities from Florida, USA - TSFL040 MetaG | ecosystem: Host-associated > Fungi > Mycelium > Unclassified | place: USA: Florida, Wekiwa Springs...
GGGCAGGTGATGCTGGTGGCGGCCCACAACAATGATCTCGCTGCCGCGCAGAAATGCGGCCTCAAGACCGCCTTTGTCGCGCGCCCGACGGAATACGGCCCGCACCAGAACCGGGATTTCAAGGCCGAGGGCAACTGGGATTATGTGGCGAAGGACTTCAACGACCTCGCTGACAGGCTGGGCTGCTAGAACTGTGTTGAGCCGCCCCCTTCGAGGCCTCCGCTGTGCTCCGGCGCCTCAGGGTGACGGCAAGGAGACGTCATCCTGAGGCGCGAGCTCTTGCGAGCCTCGAAGGATGACGAGATAACGAATCATTGAATGCTTGCGCTTCGTGCTTACCTGCGGACAGCATCATGACGCTTCCGGTTTCCGCATTGCCTGTTGAGACGCCGCCCGCCTTTCTTGGCGTGACGCGGTCCGCGACCGGCCGTGTGTGGCGCGACAGGCTCGATCGGCGCGGGGCTGCGCGCGCGCTCGCCATCGCGCAGCGCTATCAGGTGCCGGAGATGCTGGCGCGGATCATCGCGGGCCGCGGCATCGATATCGATGCCGTGGAGGATTTTCTCGATCCGACCATCCGCAAGCTGCTGCCCGATCCTTTGACTGTGACGGAAATGGAAGCCGCCGCCAAACGCATCGCGGATGCGGCGGTGCGCGGCGAGAAAGTCGCGATCTTCGGCGACTACGACGTGGACGGCGCGACATCGGCGGCGCTGCTGACATGGCATCTGCGCCATTGCGGGCTCGATCCGCTGATCCATATTCCGGATCGCATCTTCGAGGGCTACGGTCCCAACGTCGAAGCCGTGCGCGGCCTTGCCGCGAAGGGCAGCACGCTATTGGTGACCGTGGACTGCGGCACCACCAGCATCGAGCCGCTGGCCGAAGCCAGGAAACTCGGCATGAACGTGGTTGTGATCGATCACCATCAATGCGGCGACGATCTTCCGGTCGTCGATGCGCTGGTTAACCCGAACCGGCCTGACGATCTTTCCGGCCTCGGGCATCTGGCCGCCGTCGGCCTCGTCTTCGTCACGCTGGTGGCGGTGAACCGTGAACTGCGCGCGCGTGGTTTCTGGACGTCCGAGCGGCCCGAGCCGAACCTGCTCGATGCACTCCATCATGTCGCACTCGGCACCGTCGCGGATGTCGCCGTGCTGACAGGCCTCAACCGCGCCTTCGTGGCCAAGGGCCTGATCGCGCTGCGTCGCCGCGATCACGTCGGCCATACCGCGCTGATGGACGTGGCGCGGCTCAGCGGGCCGCCGGAGGCGTGGCATCTGGGCTTCATGCTCGGTCCGCGCATCAACGCGGGCGGGCGGATCGGACGCGCCGACCTTGGCGTCCGGCTGCTGCTGGAAAGCGATATTTCGGAAGCGGCGCGGATCGCAGCCGAACTCGACCGTCTCAATACCGAACGCCGTGTGATCGAGCAGATGGCGGAAGCGCAGGCCGAAGCGGAGGCGCTGGCGTCGCTCGGCCTGGACGACAAGGGCTCCGTGATCGTCACAGCTTCGGAAGGCTGGCATCCGGGCGTGGTGGGCCTTGTGGCCTCGCGCCTGAAGGAGAAGTTCTCGCGGCCGTCGTTCGCGATTGCGCTCGAGCCGGGCGGCATCGGCACCGGGTCGGGCCGCTCCATTCCGGGGGTCGATCTCGGCAAGGTGGTGCGCGAGGCGGTGAACGAGGGCCTTCTGCTGAAGGGCGGCGGACACGCCATGGCGGCAGGCATTACGCTGCGGAAGGAACGGCTCGCGGAATTTCGCGCTTTTGTCGAAAGCGCGCTGGCGGCCACCGTTGCGGATGCCCGTCACGCCAACGAACTGTTCATCGACGGCGCGGTGACGGCGCGTGCGGTGACCACGGATTTTGTCACAACCCTCAATCGCGCGGGACCGTTCGGCGCGGGCAATCCCGAGCCGCTGATCGCGCTGCCGTCGCATCAGCTGGTGTTCGCCGATGAAGTCGGACAGGCGCATCTGCGTCTGCGCTTCAAGTCCGGCGACGGCGCGTTCGTCAACGGCATCGCCTTCCGCTCCATCGGCCAGAAACTCGGCAATGCCTTGGTCGAAAATCGCGGGCAGATGCTGCATGTCGCCGGATCGCTGACAGTCGATCGCTGGCAAGGCTCCGAGCGTGTGCAGATGCGTGTCACCGATGTCGCGGTGCCTGATCCGGGGCCGGCGGTGATTAGGTAATTCGTCATGGCGAGGAGCACTTGCGACGAAGCAATCCAGCTTGTTGAAACCGGGTTATGGATTGCTTCGCTTCGCTCGCAACGACAGGAACTACGATCCCTGCCGGAGCCGCGCCAGCACCTTCAACCCGGCATAGCCGTCCGCGGGCGACAGTCCGGCCCGGGTCTGAAAATCGCGGACGGCTTTCATGGTGTCGTTGCCGACCCGGCCATCGGTGCCGCCGGTGTCGAAGCCCGCCTTGGTCAGGCGCGTCTGCACCTCCTGCACTTCAGCCAGCGTCAACGCACGCTCCGAGCCCGGGAACGGCTGCACGAACGGTCCCGCGCCAAGAATGCGGTCGCCGAGATGGACGATGGCGAGTGCGTAGTTCATCGACGGATTGTAGCTCTTCACCGCGTAGAAATTCGGCCCCAGCAGGAATGTCGGGCCGCCCTGAACCGGTGTCCAGAGCTGGGCCTTGTCGTTGGGGCGCGGGAAGGGCTGCCCGTCCGCGCGCGTCACGCCCGCGGCAGCCCATTGCGCGTAGCTCCTGTTGCCGCCGCCGCTGCCGGTTGCGCCCTTGACCTCGTAGCCCCAGTGCTCGCCGCGCCGATACTTGCCGCGATTGACCAGAAAGCGCGCGCTGGAACCGAGCGCATCGTCGGGCCGATCGAACGGCGAGACACGGCCGTCGCCGTCATAGTCGAAGCCGACATTGAGCCAGACTTCCGGCATCCATTGCGTGTGCCCCATCGCGCCAGCCCACGAGCCGCGCATTTCTTCCGGCGTGCTCCAGTGCCTGTCGACGATGCGCAGCGCGTTAATCAGTTCGGTTTCCCAATAGGCTTTGCGGCGCGGCTCGTTCCACGCCAGCGCGGCGAGGGAGGGAAACACCGGCCGCATGTGGTTCTGCTGCACCAGCGGATCGCCATAGGCGGTCTCGACACCCCACAGCGCCAGCAGCGTGCCGCGCTCCACGCCGAAATCCTTTTCGATGCGTGAGAACAGAGCGCCGTGCTTCTGCAGCGCGACCTTGCCCGCGCTCAATCGCCAGTCGGAGACCCGGCGGTTGATATATTGCCAGAGTTGCTCGTTGAACTCCGGCTGCTTGCGCATCTTCTGGAACACGCTCATGTCCGGCTCGATGCGGGCGAGGCAGCGAATGTAAGTGCCTTCCGAAATGCCGCGTGCCAGTGCATGGGCGCGGAAACCTTCGCGCCATTTGTCGAATCCCGGCGGCGTGGCGGCGAATGCGCGGATGGGACTTGCGATCAGCGCGCCTGCGCTGAGCGCGGTTCCGATTAGCGCGCGTCGCGTCAGGGGGCGGGCCGACGAATCTCTTTGCGTCATGACGTCAGTCTAACGCCGCCAGCCCCATTCGGCCAAAGGTCAAACTGACGCGGAACCGGTGCGATGCAGTCTATCTGTCGTCGCCTTCGCGGGAGAAATCCGGCGAGTCCGCGCCCGGCAAAGCATGCGCCATCGCGGGCGCTTCGCGCGGAGGCGGAATGTCATCGTGTCCACGGCCGCCGATCAGCCGTTCGTAAGCGGAAATCAATGTGACGTAGGGATTCACCCAGAGCCAGCCGTCGCGCGTGAACACCTGGATATCGAAATGGAGATGCGCGGTCGTCCCGCCCGGACGCTCCTGGAAATTCGACACCACGCCGATGCGCTCTCCCTCGGCCACACGACGGCCATGCACGACGCCGTCGGCATCGAGCCGTGCGGGATTCATGTGGATGTAGCGGAAGCGGATATGCTCGTTGCGCGAATTGACCAGCAGGAACACCGCCTGCTGTGTCGGCGTGCGGATCAGCACGCCGTCACGCACCGCGACGGTCGGGAAAATATCCGGAAGGCAGCGGTCCGCGCCGTCGTTGCGCAGGATGCACGACGAGGGCCGGATGTCCTGTCCCTGATGACCCATGCCGTTGGCGCACTGGCCAACCTCGAAGTCGCGGGTTTCGCAGAAATTGTCCTGCCAGGGATAGCTGTAATTTTCCCTGGCGGATTCGTCGAACACCAGCGGCTTGTCGTTTCGCTTGCAGTGATATTCGTCGCCTTTGGTGGGGCGGAAGGAGACGCGGCCCGTCAGATTGCAGTCACCCCAGTTCATGAAGGACTGCGAGTTGGCGAAAGCGGGCGCCTTTTCGATCGGAAAGCGGATTTGCGCATAGGCGGTCATGTCCCGCCGTCCGCTTTGTCCACGATAACCGCTGTTCGCGATGATCTCTCCGGGCGGCCGATAGGTGAAGTCCGGGGAATACGCGATGGGGCGTTCCACGACCTCGGATGTGATGGGATAGCGTGAACCGCGCGGTGTTCCGCCCGCGACATGAAGCGCCTTCAGGAAACGCTCGGCGACCGGAGCCGCTTCACGGCAAGAGAGGCGGCGGCTGCGGGCGCGCGCATCGCGGCATTGGATCGACACCACGTAAGGCACGCCAAAGCGCGTGAAAGCGTAGCGCACATAGCCTTCGCGGATGACACGGCGCAGATTCGGAAACTGTGTCGCCAGCGCCTTGACCGGCTCACCCTTGCCGGCCAGCGGGTCCTTGATATCGTAGATCAGCAGCGAGGCTGTGATCTGAACCTCGACGGGCTTTGCGTAAATTCGGTGCGGGATGCCGTCGCCCGAGCCGGGAGGGAGCATGAAGACCGCATCGTATCCCGCCGGTCCCGCATCGAACATGGCGGCGGCATCGAACCCGGCCTGATAGCGGGAGACGAGCAGGCCGACCGCGCCGTTCTGCCGATCGGCCAGATAGAGCGCGCTGTCGAACGGCAGCAGCACCGGCACAGGACTAAACTGGATTCCCGGAAAGACCGGAGAGGTTACGGCATTGAGCTGCGCCAGCGCATCAATGCGATGCGGATTGATCGGATGCAGCCGCCGTTTCGCGAAGCTGAAATGATCCGACGCAAATGGCTGTGAATCGATCTCAGTCTTCAACTGGCTCAGAGCCGCGGGCCAGTCGGGCCTGACAATGGAAATTTCAGGGGTGCGGAATTCGTCGGCGTGAACGGACGATACGATAACGCCGAAGGAGAGGATCGCGGCGAAAAGAAAGCGGCACCAGCCTGTCGCTGATGCCGCTCTGTCGTGATCTGGTGTTTTCGCCAGCGCCATTCGCCGAACGCGATCAGTCCTTGGCGCGCTCGACGTAAGAGCCGTCTTCCGTTAGGACGACGATACGCGTTCCGGTTCCGATGTGCGGCGGAACGCCGGTGCGAATGCCGTTGGAGAGAATCGCGGGCTTGTAGGACGACGACGCGGTCTGGCCCTTGGTGACAGGCTCGGTCTCGACGACTTCGAGCGTAACGCGCTGCGGCAGCACGATCGAAACCGCGTTGCACTCATGGATCGAGAGCTTGACCGTCATGTTTTCCTGCAGGTAAGGCGCCTGCGTGCCGACCACATCCTTCGGCACCATTAGCTGTTCAAAGCTCTCGTTGTTCATGAAGTGGAAGCCGTCGCCGTCCTCATAGAGGTAGTTGTAGTCGCGGTCCTCGACATAGGCGCGCTCGACCTGATCGGTGGTCTTGTAGCGTTCGGACACCTTGGTGCCGTCACTGATGCGGCGCATTTCGATCTGGCTGACCGGGGTTCCCTTGCCGGGGTGGATGTTCTCCGCGCTCAGAACAACATATAGCTTGCCGTCCTGCTCAATGATGTTGCCCTTGCGGATCGAACTGGCGATGACTTTCACAGATAGGTTTCCTAACGTTCAGGGCCGGTGGCCGCGCCGGGTCGGCGCCTGCTGGTCCGGCAAGGCTGTTTCGGGCTGCAACATACTGATATCGAGCGGTAAAGCCAGCATTTTGCGCCGGAATCGGGCGCTTCCGGCATGAACCCGGAACAAAAACCGTCACCCTGGTGGTCGCCGGACCGCCATCTCGACCGCAAGCCGTTCCTGCAGGCCCGCAGCGCCATTTTGCGCAGCCTGAGGGACTGGTTCGAGGACGAGGGATTCGCCGAGGTCGAAACCGGAATTCTTCAGATATCGCCGGGCAACGAGACCCATCTCCACGCCCCGGCCGCCGACCTGACCGCCGCCTCGGGGATCAGGTCGCGCTATTATCTCCGGACCTCGCCGGAATTCGCCTGCAAGAAACTGCTGGCCGCCGGAGAGGCGAAGATCGTCGAATTCGCCCGCGTGTTCCGGGACCGCGAGCGCGGCCCGGTTCATCTGCCGGAATTCACGATGCTGGAATGGTATCGCGCCAACGAGGACTATGAGACCATCATGGCCGACACCGTTGTGGTGATCGCGCAGGCCGCGCAGACCACCGGCATCGGGATGTTCTCGTTCCGCGGCAAGAGCGCCAATCCGTTTGCCGAGCCCGATCTTCTGACCGTCGCCGACGCCTTCACCCGTTTTGCCGGGATCGATCTGCTGGCCACCATTCCCGACGGGCAGGCCGATCGCGCAGCGCTGGCCTCGGCGGCTATGGGGCGTGTGCGCGTGACCGATGACGACACGTGGTCCGATATTTTCAGCAAGGTGCTGGTCGAGCACATCGAGCCGAATCTGGGGCAGAGCCGTCTGACGATCCTCTACGAATACCCCGCGCCGGAATCCGCGCTCGCGCGCGTCAAGGCCTCCGATCCGCGCGTGGCGGAACGCTTCGAGGTCTATGCCTGCGGCGTCGAACTCGCGAATGGCTTCGGCGAACTGATCGATCCGGTGGAGCAGCGGCTGCGGTTCACGCAGGCGATGGACGAGAAGGAGCGCCGCTATGGCGAGCGCTATCCGCTTGATGAGGATTTCCTCGCGGCCATGACGCAGATGCCGGAAGCCTGCGGCGTGGCGCTCGGGTTCGATCGTCTGGTGATGCTGGCGAGCGGCGCAAGTCGCATCGATCAGGTGGTCTGGACGCCGCAGGAGCGTGGCGCATGAGCCGCGTTGTCGCAACCACCCTGCGAACGTCCGCCGATCTTGTCGATCACGGTCTTGCCGCGCCGGACGATCTGCGCGCGCTGGAGAAGGTCGCGGCGCGCTATGCCGTCGCCGTGACGCCGGATGTCGCGGCCCTGATCGATACGTCGGACCCGAACGATCCGATCGTGCGGCAATACATTCCCTCTGCGGATGAACTCGTCACGCGGCCAGAGGAGAATGCCGATCCCATCGGCGATCACGCCCATTCGCCGGTCAGCGGCATCGTGCACCGCTATCCGGACCGTGTGCTGTTCAAGCTGGTGCATGTCTGCGCGGTCTATTGCCGGTTCTGCTTCCGCCGCGAAATGGTCGGCCCCGGAAAAGAGACCGCGCTGTCGCACGAGGCTTACGGCAAAGCGCTGGATTACATCCGCGCGCATCCCGAAATCTGGGAAGTGATCCTGACCGGCGGCGACCCACTGATGCTGTCGCCGCGTCGTCTGCACGAGATCATGGGCGATCTCGCGGCCATCGATCATGTGAAGATCATCCGCATCCACACCCGCGTGCCGGTTGCCGATCCGTCGCGGGTGACGGACGAGACGGTCGCCGCGCTGAAGGTGAAGGGAGCGACCACATGGCTGGCGCTGCATGTCAATCATCCGCGCGAGTTCTCGGATGCGGCGCGTGCCGCGTGCGCGCGCATGGCCGATGCAGGGATCCCCATGGTCAGCCAGTCCGTGCTGCTGCGCGGCGTCAATGACAATGCGGCGACGCTGGAAGCGCTGATGCGTGCTTTTGTCGAATGCCGCATCAAGCCTTACTATCTGCATCATGGTGACCTTGCGCCGGGTACGGCGCATCTGCGAACGACGCTGGAGGAAGGGCAGAAACTGATGCAGGCCCTGCGGGGACGTGTGTCAGGTTTGTGCCAGCCGGATTACGTGCTCGATATTCCTGGCGGTCACGGCAAGGCGCCGGTCGGCCCGCAGTACTTGTCGCGAAGACGTGAAGATGCGGAGCAGCAATATCGCGTCACCGATTACTGCGGCGACGTCCATCTCTATCCGCCGGCAAGCGATTGATTGCGATGACCGCACCCGAACCACCGGAAGATGACGGCAACCGCGCGGTCGAAAACGCCGTGATGCTTGGATTTTTCCTCGTGCTGGTCGCTGCGGGTATCTGGTTGCTCAGTTCGATGGCCGATCTGCGCAAGACACAGGATTGTGCGGCGCAGGGCAGGCGCAACTGCGGAACGATAGAAACGCCGCTCCGTTCTCGCTAGAATGCCGTCACGCTGAGGAATCGCATTGGTGGAGACGTGACATGAGAAAAGCCATCCCGATTGCTGTCGCGGCAGTGTTGCTGGCTGCCTCGGGTGCGCTGGCGCAAAGCAAGAGCGGGGCATCCGCAACTCCATCGGCCAGCCCTGACGCACGTGGAATCCCTCAGGCGCCGGTCGGACACCGGCAGCCGCGGGCCAACGAAGTACCCGCCGCGCAGGAAAAGGGCTACACCGAGTCCGCCGAGGACAAGGCTCTCGACCGCAGGATCAAGAGCATCTGCCGCGGCTGCTAGATCGAAGCTGTTGGCATCGGCTGAACTTCACGAGTCGCGCGCCGCGAGCGCCATCGCGATCAGCGATGTTCCGCCGAAAACGAGGTTGATGCCGACCAGCAGGCCGATGGCCCATGCCGCCGAGCCGGGAAGCCCGGCGATGATCAGACCCGCCACCACAAGATCGACCATGCCGGAGAACAGCAGCCAGCCCCAGCGGCCGCTCAGTTCGCGGCGATGGGCGAGGGCATACATGATGGTCGTGACGCCTTCGGCGATGAAATAGGCGCTGACGACGAGAGTCAGGGTCAGCGTTCCCGCGATCGGCTGCACCAGCAGGATGAGGCCCGCGGCGACCGCCAGCAGGGCCGAGAGCAGCGACCATCCGAAACCCGGCATGCCGCGTGTGGTGAAGGTCAGATAAAGGCCGACAACGCCGCTGATCAGGAACAGCCAGCCGAGGAAGATCGTCACCGCGATGCTTGCCAGCAGCGGAATGGCCACGGCGGCCAGCCCGAGGATCACAAGAACGATGCCTTCGATCAGGAAGGCCTTCCAGTGGGTCTTCACGGCTTCCTTCATCTGCGATTGGAGCCGGGCCACGTCCTGGGGCATTGTCATCGTCAGTCTCCATGGTCGATCCGGCTGCGCCGGTCATGGTCAGCTTAGTCCTCGGCCCGTGTCGTTGTTAAGATGGTGCGTCGGTTCGGCTGCTACGATGTGACGTGTCCTGATTGCAGGTGCGCTGTTCCGGCTTGTCGCCAGCCTGTGTTCTGAATGGCTTACGCAGGTCAGTGCCCATCATGTCATGGGCAATACTTGGCCGCCGCCGGAGCGTGGGCCCAACCGCGAAGACCTGTCCAAAGTGTATCTGGCGGCTTGCCGCAGTGACGAAACGCCATTATACGTTGCCCCGCGCTGGCCAAATCACCCCTTGAGGGCTTCGGTCAGGCGTCGCCCCAACACTGCTAACCTGTTGGTTTCGTGCGACTAAATGCTCCCTTCGTCTATCGGTTAGGACGCCACCCTTTCACGGTGGAGAGAGCGGTTCGATTCCGCTAGGGAGCGCCACCCAGCCCCATCCGAGCAATCGTTATGTGAATCCGTGACGTCGCGGAACCCGTTGCCATGCCCGGCCGTTGTCGCTTCAGGGAGGCGTCACTGGAGGCTGCGATGGCTGATCGCTTGCAACAGATCGACGTAGGTCCCAACGACCATATCGGGACGCCGGGCCTGGAAGAGGCGGCTTATGTAGCTGGCTGGGCATTGAGCTGCGCGGCGGCGCTGGGCATCGTCGTGCTGGTCTGGCAACTCCATATTTGACCGGAGCCGGGATATTGGGTCACTGAAGAATCGCCCGCCTGTGCGGGCGAAGGGATTGTTTGCGGCTTCATGTTTTGGTTGAAGTTGTTCATGTTTCCTATCGAGAATGAATTCCAAGGCATTTTAGATTTGGTCTTTTGATCCTGGGGCGGTGACGTCCGCATCCGGGGCTCGCCGCGGTGGCGGAATGCATTATGCTTTCGCGCATGAGTCCTCATCCGCTGTCCCGCATTGTCAGCCGCTTCAAGCGCGAGCCATCGCGCACCGGCTCCCTCATCATCACCTTCTATGGCGACGCCATCCTGCCGCGCGGCGGCTCGGTCTGGCTCGGCACGCTGCTGCAATTCCTTGAGATACTGGGGACCGATGGCGGCGTGGTCCGCACGGCGGTATCGCGGCTCGCCGCGGACGGCTGGCTCGACCGGGACAAGGTGGGTCGCAAGAGTTTCTACAAACTGGCCAAGCGTGGCCGCGAGCGGTTCGAGAGCGCGGTCGAGCATGTCTACAATCCGCATGTCTCGGATTGGGCGGGGCGGTTCGAACTGCTGCTGATTGAAAACGGTACGGATCGCGAAGCATCGCGAACCGCGCTTGCGGAAGCGGGATTCGGCAGTCCCATTCCAGGTGTATGGGTTGCGCCATCCGCCGTGCCGTTGCCGCGGGGCGTTGAAGGGGCCATCCGGCTGGAGGTCTCCACCGACGATACGGCGGGGCGCCAGCTGGTGAAGGCGAGCTGGTCGCTGGAGCGGACGGCGGATTCGTATCGCGAATTCATCAAGACTTTCGCGCCGCTCGAAAGCTGGATCGGCGGCACGGACGCACTTTCGCCGGCGGATGCGATTCTCGCGCGAGTCCTGCTGATCCATCACTACCGGCGGGTGATCCTGCGCGATCCGCTGCTTCCCTCGAACCTGTTGCCGTCCGGCTGGCCCGCGCCGGAAGCCCGCGCCCTTTGCGCGCGGCTGTACCAAGCCCTTCTGCCGTCATCCGAATTGTGGCTCGACGAAGCCGGGGAGAGCGTGTCCGGTCCATTGAGCCGGCCCGGGGAGGAGTTCCGCCGGAGGTTCTCGGATGTGCCGCGTAATGTGTTACACAAATAGCTTGATAAAATAAAATTCTGTTATATATTCTCCGGTGTCTCCCGGAGGAAACGGCGATGTATACCCAGGCGCTCAATGCAGCCCCCGAAGTTGAGGCTCCCTTTATCGAGGACGCCGGGCGCGCGGCGTATTTTCAGGCGCGCATTGATGCCGACGATCGCATCGAGCCGAACGACTGGATGCCGGCGGCCTATCGCAAGACGCTGACGCGGCAGATTTCCCAGCATGCTCATTCCGAAATCGTCGGCATGCTGCCCGAGGGCAACTGGATCACGCGCGCGCCGACCCTGCGCCGCAAGGCGGCGCTGCTGGCCAAGGTGCAGGACGAATGCGGCCATGGTCTCTATCTCTATGCCGCCGCCGAAACGCTGGGCACGTCGCGCGAGGAATTGATCGACGCGATGCTGAGCGGGAAGGCGAAGTATTCCTCGATTTTCAATTATCCGACCCCGACCTGGGCCGACATCGGCGCAATCGGCTGGCTGGTCGACGGCGCGGCGATCATGAATCAGATTCCGCTGTGCCGCTGTTCCTATGGTCCTTACGCGCGCGCCATGATCCGCGTCTGCAAGGAAGAGTCGTTCCACCAGCGTCAGGGCTACGAGATCATGCTCACGCTGTCGCGTGGCACCGAGGATCAGAAGGCGATGGCGCAGGATGCGCTGAACCGCTGGTGGTGGCCGTGTCTGATGATGTTCGGCCCGCCTGACAACATCAGTCAGCACAGCGACCAGTCCACAGCGTGGAAGATCAAGCGCTTCTCGAATGACGACCTGCGCCAGAAGTTCGTCGATGCGACCGTGCCGCAGGCACACTATCTCGGCCTCACGCTGCCCGATGCCGATCTCAAGTGGAATGAAACCACCAGGCACTGGGACTACGGCACCATCGACTGGAACGAATTCAAGCAGGTGCTCGCGGGCAATGGCCCGTGCAACCGCGACCGCATGGCGGCGCGCCGCAAGGCCCATGACGACGGCGCGTGGGTGCGTGAAGCGGCTGCAGCCTATGCCGAAAAACAAAAGGCGCGCCGCGCCGCTGCCGCCTGATCGGAGGACACTCATGGCCACCCCGAATGTTCAGCTCTGGGAAGTCTTCATCCGCAGCCGCAACGGCCTTGCCCATAAGCATTGCGGCTCGCTGCATGCGGCCGACGCCACGCTTGCCTTGCAGGCGGCGCGTGACATCTAC
>Ga0153956_1002800_pt1 | contig 12230 bp, 7 predicted proteins | sample TSFL040MetaG_FD_104704 | JGI IMG/M metagenome (GOLD analysis project Ga0153956, IMG submission 104704) | Attine ant fungus gardens microbial communities from Florida, USA - TSFL040 MetaG | ecosystem: Host-associated > Fungi > Mycelium > Unclassified | place: USA: Florida, Wekiwa Springs...
ACAACTGGGAAAGACCCCATCAAGGAATTAATGGAAAAAGACCTATCGATATGATAGCCCTAAACAACCAAAAATAAACCCTTATTCTGTCATCGAATTACTAAACCCTTACAATTGCGAGAAACGAGCGTGGCAATCGCAAGGTAGCAAAGTTCGCAATTGCTTTGTTTCTCGCAATGACAATTAAATAATCTTCTCTGCCGCCACTGCGCAATTTATCCCATCAATAGCTGCCGAAATAATGCCACCCGCATAGCCTGCGCCTTCACCGCAGGGGAATAAACCCTGTACCTGCGGATGCTGCAATGTCTCTTTATCTCTCGGTATTTTTATGGGCGATGATGTGCGCGATTCCACACCTACCAGTATAGCCTCGTTAGTGAAATAGCCTTTCATTTTTTTACCAAAAACGGGCAGCGCATCGCGCAGCCTGTTACCGATCCAGGCGGGTAATACTTCTTTTAGTTCGATGCTTTTGGTGCCGGGCAGGTAAGAATTTTCGGGCAAATCAGCAGATAATTTACCATTCACAAAATCAACCATACGCTGGGCCGGCGCCACCAGTTTACCGCCCCCGGCTTTGTAGGCCAATTGCTCTATGCTATGCTGAAAGTTGAGCATTTTAAACGGGTTAGCATTGTCGCCTTTTACATCTTCCAGATTGATCTGCACCACTGTGCCCGAATTAGCGAAAGGGTTGTTACGTTTGGATGGGCTCCAGCCATTCACCACAATTTCTTCAACCCCGGTAGCGCAAGGGGCAATGATACCACCGGGGCACATGCAAAATGAAAACACCCCCCTGCCATCCACCTGCTCAACCAGGTTGTAGTAAGACGGTGGCAAATCGGGTCCGCGGTACTCGCAGTGATATTGAGCCTGATCAATAATTTCCTGCGGATGCTCAATACGTACACCCAGTGCAAAAGGCTTGGCTTCGATCAGGATATTTTGACGATGCAGCATCTCGAATACATTGCGCGCCGAGTGGCCCGTAGCCAGGATCACGGCATTGGCCTTGATGGCATCGCCATTGGCCAGGCGCACACCTTGGATCTTTCCAAAATCGGCCAGCAAACCGGTTACTTTTGCGTCAAATATCACCTGGCCGCCGGCATTCAATATCGTCTCGCGGATAGCTGTAATAATTTGCGGCAGCTTATTAGTGCCGATGTGCGGCCGGGCGTCCACCAAAATATCTGCTGATGCGCCGTGTGCTACAAACGTTTTAAGCACGGCGTTTACATCGCCGCGCTTGGTGGAACGGGTGTATAGTTTACCGTCCGAATAAGTACCCGCGCCGCCTTCTCCAAAGCAATAATTGCTTTCCGGGTTTACCAGGCCTTGTTTGTTGATATTAGCCAGATCTCGGCGGCGTTCTTTTACCGGCTTTCCGCGTTCCAATACAATAGGTTTCAAACCCATCTCCAAACATTGCAAAGCCGCAAACAATCCCGCCGGGCCCGCACCCACAATAATTACCGGCTTGGCATCCTTAACATTCGGGTATTGCTGGGTGTAAGTTTCGGGCTGATAAATCTCATCCACATAAACTTTAACCTGCATGCGGTAAACCACACGGCGGCCACGCGCATCTATCGAGCGTTTATGAACATGTACTGCATTAATTTTTTGTGGAGCTATATGTAAGACCGAAGCCGAAAGTTTTTTTAATACTTCCTGGTCGTCCTGCTGCCCGGGCGGGCAAACTATTTCAATTTCTTTGATCATGTACGTGTCGCCCGGTTTTTATCCGGGATTGTGGGGTAAAGATACAGAAGAAATGCAAATCTATAAATCACATCACAATGACAGACTAATAAAAAGTCCGTTAGAAAGAATTTTACAACGCTTTCTAACGGATTTTCGGTCCGTTTCATCCTTTCAGACTATCTTACATCTTCCCGAATAACTCTTCCAGTTTATTATCCAGGTCCTCGCCGCGCAGGTTTTTGGCAATGATCTTTCCGTTAGGGTCTAATAAAAAATTTTGAGGTACGAAGTGAATTGCATAGCGTATCACAGCCTCGTTTTTCCAAGCTTTAAGATCTGATACCTGGGTCCAGGGTAAGCCATCTTTCCGGATAGCAGCCAGCCAGTTTGTTTTACTTTTTAGTTGATCTAACGATACGCCAAGTATAGTGAATTTCTGATTTTTAAAACGGTTGTAAGCTTTAACCAGATTGGGGTTTTCTCCGCGACAAGGGACGCACCATGAGGCCCAAAAATCAATCAAAACATATTCACCTCTGAATGATGATAAGCTTACTAACTTACCTGCGGTGTCGGGTTGCGTAAATTCAGGAGCCGTGGCTCCAATGGCTACTGTTTTTAATATAGGCAGCATTGCTGCAAAAGGTTTCGCTTGTTCGCTTGCTTTGATCTGCGGGCTTAATCCGTTATATAACGTAACTAACTCCGGGTAGTCGGTGTTATAGGAAAGGTCATGCAGCACGTCAAGGCTGATGTATGAATCAGGCTTGTCTTGGATAAATTTTTTCTGTAGTTGTATTTGTTGGACTTGAAGGTTTTTGGTGGCTTTACTATAGGCTTCAGATTGTTTTCCCTCATCTGTCGCTGGTTTCTCTTTCTCATCAAGGTCTACAAAAGCTTTATTAAAAGACTTGAGCAACTCGTTGTATTTTGCCTTGTCGTCATTGGTTTTGGTGCCCGTAATTTCGGCAGTGCTAATTGCATCAGCACTGGTTACGTTTATAGTTCCTGGTTCAAGATAAACCTGGGTAAAATCATCGTAGGTAGGGCCGGTACCTTTTTTGTTCAGCATTAAGTTAGCTGTTTTAAGGGCATCGCCTTTAATAATACCGCTTAACTTAAACTTTCCATTAACTAAAGTAGCCGAATCGGTAATGTTTTGGCTGCCGATGATGTATTTTAAATAAACTTTAGCCGGAGTACTTAAGTGGCCGATAGTGCCCTGAATTTCAAATTTTCTTTCTTGCGCTAAAACAAACGCCGGCAAACTCACAAGGGCTAATAAAACTATATTTTTCATAGGCATTGATTAAGTAACGTAAACGTAGTGAATTTTTAAATGACTAGTAATTGGGGCTAGTAATTGGTGGCTGGTAGTTAGTAATCGGTAGCTGGCAGCTAGTAGTTGGTTTAGATTTAAAATCGGACCAGGCCCTTGCAAAAAATCTCTAATCTTCAATTACCAATGCCTCCTTAGAATAGTTCCAAATAACATTGTGACAATACGGTAGTACAGTTTATTTGTTATAATTCGTAAATTCGCCGCACACCTTATTTTAAGGGGGAATTGAACGTCCGCCACCTATAAGGTTGATCTTTTACACTTAATAAATCATTACCCATGGCTTTTGATATAGACATGATAAAAAAGGTTTACGACCGTTACGCTGCACGCGTTGCCGCTGCGCGTACCGCTACCGGTAAACCTTTAACACTAACCGAAAAAATATTATATGCTCACCTGAGCGAAGGCGAAGCTAAACAAGCTTATGCACGCGGTGTTGACTATGTTGATTTTGCACCCGACCGCGTAGCTATGCAGGATGCTACGGCCCAAATGGCGCTGTTGCAGTTTATGCAAGCCGGCCGCCCAAAAGTGGCTGTACCGTCAACGGTTCATTGTGACCACCTGATCCAGGCTAAAATTGGTGCCGACCAGGATTTGAACACCGCTAAAGACGTAAATAAAGAAGTTTATGATTTCCTGGCTTCGGTAAGTGATAAATATGGTATTGGTTTCTGGAAACCCGGTGCAGGCATTATTCACCAGGTGGTTCTGGAAAACTATGCTTTCCCGGGTGGTATGATGATTGGTACTGATAGCCACACGCCAAACGCAGGTGGTTTAGGTATGATTGCCATTGGTGTTGGTGGTGCCGATGCCTGCGACGTGATGGCCGGCCTGCCATGGGAGCTAAAATTTCCGAAACTGATTGGTGTGAAGCTGACAGGTAAACTGTCTGGATGGGCATCTGCAAAAGACGTTATTTTGAAAGTAGCTGGTATACTTACTGTAAAAGGCGGTACCGGTGCTATTGTTGAATATTTTGGCGATGGTGCCGAGTCGCTTAGTGCTACCGGTAAAGGTACCATCTGTAACATGGGTGCAGAAATTGGTGCTACCACTTCAGTATTTGGCTACGATGCTAAGAGCGAAATTTACCTGCGTGGTACCAAACGTGCCGACATTGCTGATGCGGCTAACGCTATCAAAGAACACTTAAACGGCGACGCCGAAGTTTACGCCAACCCTGAGCAATACTTTGACCAGGTTATCGAGATCAACCTGAGCGAACTGGAACCACATATTAACGGTCCGTTTACTCCGGACCTGGCTTGGCCTTTATCAAAATTTGCGACTGCGGTTAAAGAAAACGGCTGGCCAGAGAAACTGGAAGTGGGCTTGATTGGTTCATGCACCAACTCATCTTATGAGGACATTACCCGGTCGGCATCAGTAGCTAAGCAAGCTATTGACAAAGGTTTGAAAACCAAAGCCGAGTTTACCATTACGCCAGGTAGCGAGCAGGTGCGTTATACGGTTGATCGTGATGGTTACCTAGAAACCTTCGACCAAATGGGCGGTGTGGTATTGGCTAATGCCTGCGGTCCGTGTATCGGCCAATGGGCGCGTCATACTGATGATCCTACACGCCGTAACTCTATCATTACTTCGTTTAACCGTAACTTTGCTAAACGCCAGGACGGTAACCCAAATACACATGCTTTCGTAGCATCGCCGGAAATTGTTACGGCCTTTGCCATTGCCGGCGACCTGACCTTTAACCCTATTACCGACACGTTAACCAACGAAGCCGGCGAGCAGGTTAAATTAGACGAGCCGCAAGGTTTGGAAATGCCTATTAAAGGCTATGCGGTTGAAGACGCAGGCTACCAGGCCCCGGCCGAGGATGGCAGCGCCGTTGTAGTTAAGGTTGATCCTGCTTCATCGCGTTTGCAATTGCTTGATCCGTTTAAAGCCTGGGAAGGTACAGATCTTACCGGGTTACGCTTGCTGATCAAAGCAAAAGGTAAATGTACTACAGACCATATCTCAATGGCTGGCCCATGGTTAAAATTCCGCGGTCACCTGGATAATATCAGTAATAACATGCTGATCGGTGCTATTAATTATTTCAACGGCCTGGCTGACACCGTTAAAAACGAGCTGACCGGCGAATACGGCCCGGTACCCGCTACCCAGCGCGATTACAAAGCACACGGCATAGGTTCAATTGTTGTGGGCGATGAAAACTATGGTGAAGGTTCATCACGCGAGCACGCCGCGATGGAACCGCGTCACTTGGGCGTTCGCGCGATACTGGTGAAATCATTTGCCCGTATTCACGAAACCAACCTAAAAAAACAAGGCATGCTGGGCATCACTTTTGCCGACAGTAACGACTACGAAAAAATTCAGGAGGATGACAAGATCGATATCCTGGGCTTAACTGAGTTTGCCCCGGGTAGACAGCTAACTGTTGTACTACATCACCATGATGGTACCTCAGACCAGTTCCAGGTTAACCATACTTACAACGCACAACAAATTGAGTGGTTTAAAGCCGGCGGCGCGCTAAATATCATCCGTAAGCAAATGGCTTAGTGGATTTCGGAATTCGGATGTTTGATTTCGAATTTGATATGGATAGAAAGGCCTTTCCAAAGGAAAGGCCTTTTTTGTTTTACGTAGAGACGCGATACTTCGCGTCTCCAACCGCGCGCGGTTAATTTTTCTTTACCCGTTTTAAGGTCAGCAAATTCTGCGCGTTCAGGCTATAACCGCTAATGTTATTCTGGTACAGGTTTACGCGCTTATCATAATATAGCACTACAACAGGGGCGTTGTCCATAATGATTTGGTCCATTTGGTGGTAAAGGTTGTAGCGTTCGGCATTGCTTTTTACATTGTAGGCCTGCTCAAAAAGCCGGTCGAACGGCACATTGCTAAAACCAGTATAATTGGGGCCAAAGGGTATTTTATTCTTCGAATAAAACAGCGATAGATAATTTTCCCCGTCAGGATAATCAGCTATCCACGTGCCGTAAAAAAAGTTGATGCCGTTTTTAGCCACCATTTCGCGCAGACTGGCACCTTGTGTTACCTCAATTTTTGTTTTAATACCGGCACGCTCCAACTCACCCTGAATATATTCGATCAGGTTATGGTAAGCTACGGTGGTAGTTAAAGTAACAGCCGGTAAATTTTTTCCTTGCGGATAACCGGCCTCGGCCAGCAATTGGGCTGCCTTTTCGGGATTATAACTGTAACCTTTCACATCGCTGCTAAAGCCCGGCATGCCTTTGGGCACAAAACCGTTAGTGCCTGGGGTGCTCAAACTATTGCGCAGATATTTTACCAGGTTTTGCTTGTTAATGGCATAATTAATGGCCTGGCGTATTTTGAGCAGTCGTAGCGGCGAGCGTTTAACTATAGGCAATGTGGTATCAACCAGCATACCCAGGTAAACGGTGTTTAAATACGGCCCGTTGCTCATCACAAACTTATCTATGTATTTCCCGGTGATATGGCCTGATTTGGTCAGGATATCATCGCGATAGCTACCATCAATATCATTAAAAAAGTCCAGGTTTTTTTTGATAAACTCCATGAAGGCCGTCTGCTTATCATCAATAAATGAAGCGCGCACGGCATCCAGGTAGGGTAGCTGTGTGCCTTTGTTATCTTTTTCCCAATAATGCGAATTTTTGAGCAGCACCAATGTCTCGCCTTCTTTCCAGTACTTAAACCTGAAAGGGCCGGTACCTACCGGGTGGCTGCGAAAATCTTTCCCGTAAAAATCAACCACCTCATGTGGCACTACTGAGCAATACTGTGCCGTAAGCATACTGATAAAAGGGGCAAAAGGTTGTTTTAATGTAATGCGAAATGTGCTGTCATTTAATGCTTCAAAAGCCTGTTTACCGGTAATTTTATCACTGAATATCCATGAGCCCGACGAGGCCACTTTCGGGTCGATCAAGCGGCTAAAACTGTACACAAAATCGGCAGCTATAACCTTGCGGCCGGCACCATTTTTAAAATGCGGGTCATCTTGAAAATTAACGTCGTTACGTAAATGAAAGGTGTAGGTTTTGCCGTCGGCAGATATTTCCCAGTTTTTGGCAATGCAGGGGGATGTTTTCAGGCTGTCGTCAATCTGCACCAGGCCGTTATAGATCTGGTTATCCATCCAGATGGTGTTATGGTTACGGCAAAAAGCCGGGTCAAGCGAGGTGAGCCCTTCGTCCAGATTAAGATTAAAGACAGTTTGAAGATTGTTGTGGGTAGCCTGTTTACATGAGCTTATCAGGATGAAAATACATATGCCGATGAAAAGTTTATTCATTACAGCTAAGATAGCTAATTAAAGAATGATTAAATTTAACGATGGATTGATTTGACGTTAGGATGGTTGTAGCTAATATTAAATGGTTTGGCGATGCAATCGCAAGACTATGTTAAGCACTCGTTATAAACGAGCGCAAGGAGGAGAGGAGGAAGATCGCAAGGTAATAATATTTGTTACGGTTTGTCTTGTTATCTTGCGCTCGTTTATAACGAGTGCTTAACATGGGTTAACGTTTGTAACGTAAAATCCTAAATCCAATAATATAACATCAATAACTCCTTTTTCGCCGGCGTAATTAGCAGCCGAACTGTAAATATAGTGATCGGGTTCTAAAACTATTCCGGCAGTTACCGGATTATGATGAATATAATTTAATTTTTGAATTAAAATATCAGTACGGTCACAAGCAATGCCGTGGTAGCCGTCTTGCCAAACTTTGTAGTCCTGAATACGGTTGTTGTATTTTGCGTGGTATTGAAAACGGTATAGTATCCAATCTTTCCGGCTTTCATTTTCAGTTTGCATTAGTTGGATGATTTGCTTATTGGTGTGTTTTTTAAAATCCCGGATAATATCAGATAATATAGCCGGTTTTTGTGCTGACGCTAATAAATGCAAATGGTTTGTCATCAGGCAATAGGCATAAAGCTCTAATCCTTTATGTTGTTGACAATAAGCTAGAGAGTCAATAATTAATTGCTTGTATGCCGGTCTGGTAAATACATCAACCCAATCAACTATTGTAAAGGTAACAAAGTATATATCTTCAGAATTTCTGACACGGTATTGGTGAGACATGGCTATGGTTTGGTCTAAGATAATTGTTTGGCGATGCAATCGCAAGACTATGTTAAGCACTCGTTATAAACGAGCGCAAGATACTACAAAGAAAATCCCCGAATGAAGTAACGCCCTACTTCTCCCCAACGGCCTTGCGCGTCGGTTAAAACCTTTAACATCTGTTTATAATTAACCACCGTGCCTTTTTTAGGCGGAACCAGTTTCTTCTCGTCTACCGCGACGGTGGTTACTTTGGTAGCTACCCAGATCACATGCTCATGCGGTAATGAAACCTTCAGGATCATGCCCGGCAAGCCGGTAAATGATTCAGGCCCGCCGGGTACATGGATATCTTCTGCATAAAAGGCGACTACATAAACCGAGTCCAAGATCAAACCATTGGCCCGGCGGCAGTTATAACCGGCAACGGTCTGGGTTTCGTCGGTGATTTTCCATTTTATTTTGCGCAAGGTGTCTTTAATGAGGAAGGTGCGCTCATAAAAGTCTTTTTGAGTGGTAGTAGTGACTTGTGTAAAGTCTGAATATACAGTATTCAATTGGTCGGCAATGGGGGCGTCATAATACCATGGTATGGCTTTGCCCTGCGTAGGTGTAAATAACGAGCTGTTAGCATTAAAAATGAGTGTGCTTTTGTAAGTCAGAAACTGCTGCTCGGTTTTTAGATATTGTTCGTAATAGTCTTTGTTGCTGGCATTGTCTGCCGTTACTTTATTTTTCATAATGGCAAACATATTTTGCGTTTTTTCAAACTCAATAGTGCCGCCGGTTACAAATTGCTTGTTTTGTGCAAACGCCAAACCGCTTTGAAGTGCAAAAAACAAGAGAATAGTTTTAATAAGGTTTTTCATAAAGATCAAGGTTGTTGAGGTTGGGCCGTTTTGCCAAATTTGCTGAAGTCCCACGTAACACTGAGCAGGAAAAAGCGTTTGATCACCATGTCGCGCGACTCGGTATAACTATCTGAAGTATTACTGCGGCTGTAACCGGTATTTTGATTCAGCAGGTCAGTGCCGGTAAGGGTGATCTTCAGGTTTTCTTCTTTCAAAAATGCCTTGCCAAAGTAAGCTTTCAGCAAAAACTTTTTAAATGCGGTGGGGAAAACTCGGTTTGGTGCATTATAAGTATAATCGCCGTCGGTGCCTATAAAGAAGTTGAATGGTAGTTTGTTATACTGATGGAAATCCAGCTCGTAACTCTTATAGTCGTTAGCCAATTGCGTTAAGTTTGCCTGGTTTTTAGTGATGGATGCGTTAAGGTTGACGCTATATGAATAATTGACAGCACCGAGACTTACAGGTAGATTAACGGCGTAGTTGATATTGTGGTTCGTGCTTAGCTGGTTATTGATGAGGTTATAGCTGGTATTTCCCGAAATATTAATATTAGGCAGCAGCAAAAGCTTTGAGCCTTTGGGATGGCCGTATACCTCGAAATAGGTATTCCAACTATTAGGCTGTTTGCCCCCCAGGTTTGAATATTGATAAGTATTTACCCCGGCCGAATCCGTCACACGGTTATTTACAATAGCATTGTCGGTAAACCTGTAATTGGCTCTTAAGTTTATCCCCTGGTCATTAATAGCCTGGTACACCCGGTAAAAAAAGCTGAACGCATTTGTAAATGAAGGCTTAAGCAGTGGGTTGCCAACGGTAATGTTCAGTGGATCGGTGTTTTGGCGTACAGGCTGTATCTGGTAAAATGAAGGTGTCTGAGTATACCCGTTATACCAAAAGTTAATAGTTGCCGCTTTTGAGAACCGGTATGAAAAATCGGCATTAGGTTTAAAGATGGTAAACTTGCGTGCAAGCACAGTATCAAACACATTGTCGGTTTGTTTTTGGTCAAAGTTGCCCAGGCTGGCGTTAAAACCTGTGTTGATCTTTTCGGAAGAGTACCTGAGCGCCATGTAGTAATTATGTGTGATAGTTTTAGTAGTGTAGTTGCTACTATATAAAGGGTCAAGTATATTATAAACTCCAGATGCCGATTTATTAAACGATTGCTGATTGCTGGTTGTGCGGCCGCTTGAAAAATTCATGCTAAAGCTCAACGAAAGCTGTTTTGCCAATGGCTCGGTGTATAAAAAATTGCCGTAAAACGACCGGTTGTCGTTATGCGATGGCTTGTATTGATCGGTTTTAGAACTATGGGCTGCGTCTAAATTGCCGTTTTCATCATAATAATTCAAGTCTGACTTAAGATAGCTTTCAGATTTTGAATCGTTCAATGTCATATCGCCATAGATAGAAAACGACCGTCCGGGCTTTTTAAATGAACGGTGATAGTCAATACTGGTAAAGTTGTTTCTAAAGTTATAATTGCTGCTATTGTGGGTTACATTGTCGTTCAGCATAACCCCATTGCCTCGAGTCGTCGTCGTATTATTATCTGCAAGTGACGCAGCATTTGAAGTAGCGGTAGATGAGCCGATCTCAAGCGTAGATAATGAATCAAGCTTGGTACTAAATTGCGCATCCAGGCTTTGCCTGAAATTGTGCGAATGTGAAGTACTGCTACCGGTTGTAGTATTAAAGCCATTAGGCAGAGTGATTTTCGATTGTGAACTTCCCTTCCGGTCGACATCCAGCCCGCCCAGTTTATAGGTCGAGTTTAACGACTGCTTGTCTTTATTCCATTTGCCATCATAATGCGCTCCTCCATCGCGGGCAACAGGTATGCCAATACCATTAAAAGCATAACTGCTAAAGCCGCCACCGTATTTGCTGTTATCGCCGCCACCCAGACCTACGCTGCCGGTGTTTGAGGTATTACCATATACGGCTATCTTTTCTTTTGGCGAAAACTTGTTGGCCATCAGTTGTGCGCCGTAGCGCCTGTCGGTTCCTAAGCCGGCATCTGCTTTGCCAAAAACGCCGCGCTTTTTGTCTTCGCGCAGCACAACGTTTATAGTTTTTACCTTTTGGCCATCATCCATACCGCTTTTCTTGGCTTGGTCGGTTTTATCATCATACACCTGTATCTTCGATACCATATCGGCCCGCACGTTTTTGGTGATCAATGCAGGGTCATCGCCAAAAAATTCCTCACCGTCAACCAGCATTTTTTGCACCTGTTCGCCCTGAAATAATATTACTCCGCTTTGGTTTATGCGCATGCCGGGCAATTGCTTCAGCAGATCTTCAACCTTAGCATTTTTTTGAGTAGCGTAGGCGGCGGCATTAAACTCGGTAGTATCGCCCTTTAATTTTATGGCAACAACCTTTGCCTTAACAATAACGTCATTCAACATTTTTGACTTTAAGGTCATTGCTATATCGCCAAAGTTTTTCTGCGGATTTGCCGCATCGAGAGAAAATTCGGCCGTGTAGTCTACAAAATCGGGGTAGGTTACCAGTAGTAAAAGCTTGCCTGCCGGTAATTTAGACATGCTGAAGGTACCCTTGCTGGTGTAGGTGTATTTTTGCAGAATGGAGTCTTTAACCGTTAATACGGTAACAGTGGCGCCTTCAAGCCGTGTTTTTGAGGCGGTATCAATAATAGCTCCTTTAATAGTATAATCGCCTGTTTGTGCCGATGCCGAAAGCGCGCAAAAGCAACAATAACAAACAATTATTGCGACAAGGTTTCTCATAAGGTTGGTTTATTAACTGCAATATACAACTATGTATTTAGTTGTCAAACCGCACGGTAATTTTTTTAATATTTTTTTCGGGGCTTTAACGCAGTATTAATTAAGCCGTTCTAAAGCGCTGATAAACGCAAAAATGCCTATGGGCGTATAAACCGCAACAAAAGGAAATGGTTACAAAATTTATATCAGAGAGATTTTAGCTGGTATAAGTTGTTGCTACAGACATGAAACTTTATTAAAATAAACTTTTAAATTATTATATTACCTTATCCATGAAAAAATCGCTAATTGTTTTAACGTCCGTACTCTTTTGCTGCACTTGGGCCAAAGCACAGGATGCTCAAAGAAATATCCATTACCAATTCGTTAATAAAGACAGCGTAAGGCTTTCTTTAAACGAGGATTTTGAGACGATAGAGGATAGCTGCGCTCAAATTTATCGTTACGCATATTTAGATACCACTATAGGCAAATTTGTTGGCCATATTAAA
>Ga0153956_1002801_pt1 | contig 12225 bp, 12 predicted proteins | sample TSFL040MetaG_FD_104704 | JGI IMG/M metagenome (GOLD analysis project Ga0153956, IMG submission 104704) | Attine ant fungus gardens microbial communities from Florida, USA - TSFL040 MetaG | ecosystem: Host-associated > Fungi > Mycelium > Unclassified | place: USA: Florida, Wekiwa Springs...
AAGGTCATGGGCCTAGACCAGCCCAAGGTATCGGCGTTGTTGAATGGCCGCCTCGCCAATTTCTCTAGTGACCGACTAATGCGATTTCTAGCTGCGTTAGGGAAAGACGTTGACATTGTCGTTCATGATGCTCCGAAGGGGCAGGCAAAGGGGCGGGTTCGGGTATTAACTGAGGCGGCATAGCTACGCTTTCATATCAACTAGTGTCGGTGCGGCTAACTGGCACCCCACAACAATCCATTTCGATAATTAGGGGCGGATATGAAACTTACCAAATTTCAAATCACAAACTTTCGCTCTGTCGTCGATAGTGGATGGATAGATGCTGACGGGGTAACTGCGCTCGTCGGCGTAAACGAATCTGGAAAAACAAACCTCCTCTTACCACTTTGGAAACTAAATCCGGCGAGCGAGGGGGAAATAAAGCCGACATCCGACTATCCCAAAGCGAACTATGCAGCAGTGCGAGCTGCTCCCGGAGAATTCAGATTCATCGCCGCACGGTTCGACTCCAGCGACTTGGCGAGCGCTCTAAGTAAGATGACAGGGGTGGCCTTGGAGGCTTTAAGCGAAGTCGAAGTCTCGAAATATTTTGATGGCGGCTACACCATTTCGTTTCCCCGCCACGCTCCCGTAACGAGCATTGCTCGGTCTCAAGTTTCCGACGTTCTTTAATGCAGCGAAGGTCGAAATAACGAACGGTTCTGCATTGCAAAAGGAATCTGCCCTTAAGCCTGAACTTATTGCCGCATTGGACACGGCGCTTGTGTCAAACGCAGATAAGCCGGAACTGGATGCGCCGGAAATTGAGGCAATAATAGCGCAACTGGAGAATGCCATTCCCGAAAGCGTTGCGGCCACCAGTTCGATCGTTCCGCGCTTTCAGCAAGCCATCGAATCTCTTAGTGAGATCACCGCTAAACTAAAGTTGCCCGACCCAGCAGATGCAGAAGGCGTGTTTGACTTCGTTGTAAAGCGTCTCCCAAAGTTCGTGTACTACTCCAACTATGGGAATCTCGATTCAGAAATTTACCTCCCTCATGTCGTGCAAAATCTTGCAAGAGAGGACTTGGGCGCGCGGGAAGCGGCTAAGGCGAGGACACTCCGTGTTTTGTTCAGCTTCGTTCGGCTGCAACCAAACGAAATATTAGAATTAGGTCGCGACTTTCGAGACCCACAAGGTCGCCAACCCACATCCGCCGAAATAGCGGAAATTGCGACCAAGAAGCGTGAGCGAACAATCCTATTGAATTCAGCCGGACGGACCTCACTAAGAAATTCCGGGACTGGTGGAAGCAAGGGGATTACACATTCGAATTCCAGGCGGACGGCGATCATTTCCGCATTTGGGTTAGCGATGCTAGGCGACCTGAAAAAGTCGAACTTGAAGATCGCAGTACTGGTCTACAGTGGTTTCTGAGTTTCTATCTCATCTTTTTGGTTGAGAGCCAGGGAGATCATCGCAACGCGATATTGCTGCTGGATGAACCAGGGTTGTCCCTTCACCCGCTCGCGCAACGCGATTTATCGGCCTTTTTTGACGGGCTGGCTACGACAAACCAAATACTCTACACCACACACAGTCCGTTCCTTGTTGATGCCGATATGCTGGACCGGGCTCGGAAGGTATATGTCGGGGAGGATGGTTCGACCAAAGCATCTTCGGATTTGCGTCGCGGAAGCGAAGACCCAAGAAAATCGGGGGCGACCTACGCGATCTATTCGGCATTGAATATGAATGTTGCCGAGAGTTTGCTGCTGGGCTGTCAGCCGGTGATTGTCGAAGGGCCGTCCGATCAACATTATCTTGCGGCGATAAAGACGCTTCTGATTGGTGGCAAGCGCATAAACCCAAAGAGAGAAATTGTGTTCCCGCCTTCGCACGGGGCCAGAAATGCGAAAGTTGTGGCGAGCATACTTACCGGACGTGATGAAGTCGCCCCTATGATGCTATTGGACGGCGACGCGGTTGGGAGAAAGATGGCTCAAGATCTGCGAAATGGGCCATATCAAGAGGCCAAAGATAGGATTCATCTCACCGACGAGTTCGTTGGATTTGAGAATTCAGAAGTGGAAGACCTGTTTCCAGTCGAGTTTTTTGCGGACGCGGTTGATCGTTGGGAAAGGCGCGCGGACCAAAGTTTTAACGATACCGTCAAAGCCGGACAGCCAATTGTGCCGCAGATAGAGACATGGGCTCAGTCCCAATCTATTACGTTGGCAGAGGGTTGGAAGGTTGACTTGGCGCGATTTGTCAAAAATCGGGCTCTAAATTTGGGATCTGATAAGTTTTCGAACGAGACGCTAGAGGCATGGACGAAGCTGTTCACGGCTCTGAATCCTTAGTATCTGATGGGGGCCGTCTAATGGCAAAGACAGCTCAGGAGTTGCAGGAGGAATTCGAGGCTCGCGGATTCCTTGGCAAACCCGCAGCGGCAGACCGGGCCGATCCTCCAATGTGTTCTGGATGTTCAGATCCTTTTCCACGATCCGCTGTCCGGCGGTGTTGGTGCTCTCAGCGGCGGACTGGCGGATGGCTTCGACAAGGTTGCTGTTGTTGCTGCCGAACGTGACCTGTGTGCCGACGCCCAACAGCGTGGACATGGCGATGCCCTTCAGCAGCGTCCAAGTGTGATAATCGACTTCATCCTCCAGGCCGGCGTAACCGGCTGGATCGGTGGCAGGCATATTGTCGATTTCGACGTGAGAGCCGTTGGGAAGGATGATCCGCTGCCAGACCACGAAAGACCGGCTTTGGCCGAAGGCCACCACGCTGTCGTAGTGCCCGAATAGCCGCGACCCGTGCGGGCGCTATAGGGCTTGCGGGTCGCCGCGCTGCGCGGCAAGCCAAGCCCTGTCCCGGTCCAAGGCTTTATCCAAGGCAGCTTGCCTTGCTCCATCTCCGCGATGATGCGGGCCGTCACTTCCTCATAAATCGAAACGCGGCTCTCGCCGCTGCTCTGCTGCTTGGGGTCTTGGCGCATCTATTGCCTCCGGCTCGAAACCCCGCCCGCAATTTCCCCGGAGAGGGGGTGGGCGGCGTCTTGTTCCGGCTACTCCGGGCGCGCTCGCGCGCAGCCTTGACGGGACCGAGGCGGCGCGGGCGGACGCTTTGACGGCCGCCCTCCCGCCGCCGAAGGGCCCGTCAAGGCCCTGACCCGGAGCGTGTGGGAGGGGTATCTCCCGATTTTCCGCAGGCAGAATCCTTCAACAAAAAGCCCGCGGAAAATCGGGGAGACCCCACGCGATGGGTTGCGCGCACTGAGAGCGCGCTTGGAGTAGGCCGGATCGCCGACCACCCCTTCTCCCAGGGGAAATTGCACAAACAAAGTCAGCGCGCGGCGCCTAGCGCCCGCGTAGCGCCGCGTGCTGTCCGAACCACTTTTCTGCGACAGGGGACGAAGCCCGCCAGGGCGGAGACCTGCGCCAGCAGGGCTCCGTTTACGAGCACCCGGCCGCGCGCCTTGCCGGGCCATGGCAGCCATGGCCGCGGTATCGGCGGCCAGCCGGTCAAGGCTGGGATGATGGAATGAAGGGGTCGGCCTTTGGTGGCCTAAACCCAGCCAATGAAGCGCTTTTCCCAACAAAGCGTGCCGGCCGTTACCATTTCGGGCCGAACCTTCCGCCCCGCGGGCCGCATTGGCTTGCTGCGGTGCTTGCCGGCCACGCAACACGGTTGTTTGCCCCTGAAGGGCTTGCTGACGGTGGCCAAGCATCGAAAGCTGACCGTCGGCATAGGCCTGTGCGCTAGCCGCCTTGGCGACCAATTCGTCATAGGAGATTTGCAGCGCGGCGATCTGCGCCTCGAACGCGTCTTGCGCCCTTTGGAAACGATGCTCTTCGGCGGCAATGATCCGGTCCTTGAACACCACCGTGACGCTGCTGAACGCGACCCACATCAGGAAGATTGACGCCAGGCCTGCGATGGTCATCTGCAGGCCCCGCCCCACCGTGTAGAACTGGACCCGCCCTTCGCCGCGGATATAGATCTGACGTTCCGGAAACCAATCCATCACGCGCTGAACGATGCCGGACACCCGCCGGTGGATTGTTGAGAGCCTGGATTGTGGCGGCTGCCGTTCATCCATGACCGGTCAGCTCCGCGACGAGCGTGTCGGCGCTATAGACCTTGCGCAAAGCTTCGGTGATGGCCGCCGTCGAAACACCCACGGTGCGGTTGACCCGGGCATCAAAGCCAAAAGCCCCACCCAGGCTGTCGATGTTGCCGTCGAACGCGGCACCCAGAACACGGCCCTGGCTGTCGATAATCGGTGAACCGGAGTTACCGCCGACAATGTCGTTGTTGGTGACGAAATCGAAGACGGTATCGGGGGTAAGCTTTGTCCTGGCATCCAGCCACTTGCGGGTCAGCGCGAAGGGATATTGGCCGGTGGCGCGGTCATAAAGTCCTGCAAGATGCGTGAAGGCAGGCACCGTCGTACCATTCTCGGTCCAGCCTGTGACCTTGCCGTAGGAAAGCCGCAGCGAGAAGGTCGCATCCGGATAGACGCTGGTGCCATAGATGGCGAAACGTGCCTGAGCGATGCGCTGCGCGGCGCGATCGACCACGCCGCTTACCTCATTCTCATACCGAGTGCAAATGGCCCGGCTGGCCCCGTCGGTGGCCAGCACGAACTTGATCATCGGGTCGTTGGAGGCTTTCACCGCCTCAAGGCCGCCATCCCACAACGCTTTTCGGACGGCAGGGTCCGACAGGCGAGAGGCAGCAAGCCGCGCTGCCAGGGTCTCCGGCGAATCCTTGCCGAGGAAAACCTTGGTTCCTTCGCCATCCGCGGTGAGATTTTCCCGCAGTTTGGAAAGCCAGAAGCCCAAGGTCAGCTGTTCCAGGTCTGGGTAGACCGGCTGCGGGTCCAGGATGTCCTTGGCCAAGAGCGGCAACCGGCTGTCGGTATATTCCGGAAGGCGTTCGCCGTTCGGTCTGGCGCGCTCTTCCGCGGCGCGTACCAATGCGCGGGCAAAACGGAACAAATCCGATCCCAGGCCAGCCCGGGACTCCATTATGCCATAGGGAAAATAGAGCGCCTTGAGGCGCTGCTGCGCCTGGGCTATGTCCGCCCAGGGATCGCCGACTTTGGCGGCCAATGCCGGATCCGCCGCGACCTTCCGGCGAAGATCGGCTTCGGCAGCGCGCTTAGTGGCGATCAACTGCGGATCGACGAGCGCCATTTCTTCGCCGCGATAGGCCTTGAAGCTGTTCTCGATGCCAAACAGCAGGTCACTGCCGGTGCGCGCCCGCTCCGGGCTTTCCTCCGAGAAGCGCAAGAGGCGTCCTCGCAGTTCAGACAACAGAAGGAGCATTTCGGGGAGGTTGAGATCGCGCAGGGTCTCCAGCTGGGCAACCGTCAGGAGCCGCTGGGTCGAACCCGGATTGCCGGCGACGAAGACCGGTTCACCGTCCTTTGGCGGGGTATCCGTCCAGGTGAGGTGGTCCGGCGTAGCAACCGGTTTCCCGTTCTCATAAAGGCGGACAAAGGAGCAATCCAGGTCGTAGCGCGGAAAGTTGAAATTGTCCGGATCGCCGCCGAAGAAAGCCGTGTCGCCTTCCGGCGCGAACACAAGACGGACATCGGTGTACTTGCGGTAGGTGTAGAGCTTGTACTGGCCGCCTTGATAAAGTGTCACGACCTGGCAGCGGAAGCGCTCCTCCTTCCCGGCACAACTCGTCTTCTCCACCTGGGCAATGGCGGCATCGCGGGCCTTCACGAATGCCTGTCCCGTCTGGCCTGCTGCGGCGGCTGTCACCTGCGATGTGGCGTCGGCGATGCTGGTGAGGATTTCGGTTACCATCCCCGGGCAAAGCTGTTCGTCCTCCCGCCGGGTCACCTGAAATCCGTCCTTCACATAATCCCGGCCCGCCGTGGAAAGCTGCTGGGCGCAGTCGCGCACGCAGTGATGGTTGGTGAGAACCAAACCCTGACCGGTGACCAGCGAGGCGGAACAGCCGCTCGATAAACGAACCGCCGCCAGGCGCACATGATCCAACCACGCCTGGTCGACATGCGTGCCATAAGCTCCATTGACCGACCCGGCAGGAAAGTTATCGAAGGTCCACATCCCCTCGTCCGCTACAGCGCCGCCGGCGAGCGCGCCCAGAATCGGAAGCGCCATAGCAAGGAGTTTCAGGCTCGTCTCAATCTGGGAGTATGGGAAGCCACGCAATTGGAATTTCAACATGTCGGCTTTACCCACTTGACGTCTGATATGATGAAATCGCTTTTATCTGCGAGCGGACTCGACGCGGCGCATTGGTAGTCCGCCTGGCCGGTTACGTTGGGTACGCAGAGCGCGCTGAAGGCGCTTGCGATGAAATGTTCGATACCCCGCCTCACGGTGTTTGGCTCCCCGCCGGAGCAAAAATGTCCTGGGCGACAAGGCTCGCCTCGGTTTTGCACTGCGCGTCGTCAGGCTTGGCGGCAAGCGCTTTCAAGCGCCTCAGTTCGCCGCGGGCCGCGTCGAAGTCGTCGCGATAGGTTTGTGTCGCGCGGATGACCGAGAGCGTGGCCGACGCTGAGGTCCGGCCCGCGTCCACGGCGCTTGCATTATGGACGCCGCAGACAATCCGGCTTTCCCCAAAGGCTCGGCCGCGCGCCAGGATTGCTGTTGCCCGCTCCGGCAGAAGTTCGGCAAGGATGGTTGCCCAAGTCCATCCCTGCGTGGTGTGCCCGGAGGGATAATCGTAAGTACGCTCGACATCCGACGCCGGCTCGCAAATGGGTCCGGCATCGATTTTGAAAGGACGAAGACGTTTAAAATGATCCTTGGCGATCGCGGATTCCGCGTCCGTATCGCTGCTGGCCTTGGTGAGCAAGCGGGTCAGCCGGGGGGCATCTTCCGGTGTCAGGCCGATACCCGCGGCGCAACTGAAATCCGCCATCATGTGCGCTGCGTCCAGCTGCACGTCATTGACGGCCATGTCCCAGCGCGTTGTGTTCTGAAGCGCGCGGGTGTTGCGGAAAATGCGCCGGTCCAGTTCGTAGCGGTCCGATCCTTCGACTGGGGCTGCCGGGAGGATCGAGGTCACATTGAAACTATCTCGGCCGATATAACCCTGTTGGAACGCGATGGCGGGTACAGCGCACAGAGCCAATAAACCGAAAGCAGCAATGTATTTGCTTTGCATGGTCTTGGTTCTCACAAACGTACGGCGCCGGCTTTGCCGTCTTCAACGGCAAAGGCCGCTAGCGTGGTGGCGGGCGCGTCCTTCTGGACGCGGTCAACCGTCTGGAAGCGCGTCGTCAGCGTTTTGGGCGTGATGTCGGCCACCATGTAGCCATGGACGCGGCTATCGAAGAACTTCACATGTGGGTTGCGGGGCAGGAGCGCCGCAAACGGCTCATAGGGCGGCGCATCCGCTGTAATCGAGCCGCCAACAAACTCGGTGGCCACAGTCTCGGAGTCGGGATTCGTGAAATCCGCCTTGAGGTCGGTCGTCCAGAACGAGTGAATATCCCCGCCGAAGAAGACAGGATTGCGCATGCCACTGGTCTTCACCGCTCCGAGCATGCGGGTGCGGCAGGCGGGATAGCCATCCCAGCCATCGGTCCAGTGTCCAACTGTGCCGTCTGTGCCCTGCTGGATCAGTGCCGCGATCAGCAGATCTTGGGCGACGACGTTTCCAGCGCGCGTCCGAGCGCCGGAAGCCGTCGAACAACCAGCGCTCCTGGGTTGCACCCAGCATTGTGCGCGCTGGATCGGTGCGCTCGGTGCAGCTCTCCGGCACGACATGACCACCCTCGAAATCGCCTTTGGGGCAAGCTTCCCTGTCTCGGTATTGGCGCCCGTCGAGGAGCGGCATTTCAACCAGATTGCCAAATCGGAATCGGTCATAAACGCGCATCGCGTCGCCGCGTGGCTTGGAGCGGGCACGCAGCGGCATGTTTTCATAAAAGACCTGATAGGCGGCGCGGCGGCGCACTAGGAAGGTGTCTGCCGAGACGTTCGCGTGTTCTGACCATTGACCGGCATAGTCATTCTCGACTTCGTGATCGTCCCAGGTTATCAGCGCCGGAGCGGCTGCATGCAGCCGCTGCAGATCAGGATCGGTGCGATACAAGCTGTAGCGGAGGCGATAACTTGCCAGGTCGGTGGCTTCCGGGCCGACATGCAGGCGCACCCGCCCTTCCGCCTTCTTTCCTTTGTTGTTGTATTCGTAGATGTAGTCGCCCAGGAACACGACGAGATGCAGGTCTTCGTCCACGATACGGGAATAGGCGGTGAACCAGCCCTCCTCCCAATTCGAGCAGGAGACAAAGGCGACCCGTAGATGATCGAGGCTGGCACTGGGAAGCGGCAACGTCCGAGAGCGTCCCACGGTGCTTTGCCAGCCCTGGGCATAGAAGCAGTACCAGTAGGGCCGATCGGGCTTCAGTCCGGAAACCTCGACATGGACGGAATGATTGAACCGTTCCGTTGCTGCCACCGTCCCACGGGCGACGACGCGGTCCATCCGCTCATCGGCCGCCACTGCCCAGCGGACGGGATGTTCACCGGTGATGCCGCCCCGACCGTCCGTGGCAAGCGCCGTCGGCGCGAGTCTGGTCCAGATCACAAAACCGTCTGGCGAAGGATCGCCGGACGCTACCCCCTGAGTAAAGGGATTGACACCTTGGCCGAGCGCCCAGGCGGGCAGGACGCCGGCCGCGACCAGCCCGCCAGCGCCCGCTTCGAGAACGGATCGGCGGCTTGTGCGTAGCGGGCGGATATTGATCGTCATTAGCCCGCCACCTGGGTCGCGAAGAGAAGGACCGCGGCGCCACAAAGTGTGGCGAGCGTAGTGAAAAATTTGGGGTGGGCGTGATGACTTTCTGGGAGAAGATCGCTAGCGCCGATGTAAAGAAAGAATCCAGAAAACAGCGCCAAGATCAAAGCGATCGATTTCTCGGGCATCGCGACGAAAAGGCTGACGCCAGCCCCGATCACCGGAGCCGCCGCGTCCATCAATAGCCAACGTAAAGCCATACGGCGGTCGCCACCGTTGCGCACAACGACATTGACGGTGTTCAGCCCGTCCGAAAAGTCATGTACTAGGACCGCAATCGCGACGATGATGCCGATTGCGCGGCTGGCCTGAAAGCCTATACCGATGGCAAATCCGTCCAGGAAGCTATGCGCCGACAGACTTCCCGCGCCCATCCAGCCGCGCGTATGATGGTGACAATGTTCGCCCTCCCCGCCGGTATGCAGCATGATGGTGCGGTCGAGCAGCGTATAGAGAAAGAACCCGGCGGCGCAGAGCAGCATGATGGTCCGTGAGCCCCAGGCTGCGGTTCCGGTTTCCAGGGCCTCCGGCATCAGGTCAAAAAAAGCCAGACCGATCACGGCGCCGGCGCTGAACCCCAACACCAAGTGTAAGCGATCTCGCAGCGAGATTGCGAAGATGCCGCCCACCATGGTCGCCGCGAATGCGGCGCAGGCAATGACCATCACCAAGAGCCCCGTCGGCATGCTCATGCTCCTGTTTCCTGGGAGATCGCGGACTTGTCCTGGAAGCGCAACAGCCGTCCGGCATTAGCCATCACGGCCAGAGTACCGGCGTTGTGCAGAACTGCCGCCACGAGCGGGCCGCTGGTGCCGAAAATGCCCGCTGCTGCAACACCCACCACGATAACAGTCCATCCCAGGCCGACACCGACATTGACCAGGATTGTACGGCGGCACCGGCGGCTGAGACGCACACAGGTGCCCAGGCGGCGAAGGTCATTGGTCATCAGCACCAAGTCGGCCGAGGCCAGCGCCACATCCGTGCCGCGTGCCCCCATGGCGACACCGACAGCACCCACCTTGAGAGCGAGCGCGTCGTTGATGCCGTCACCCACCACCATGGTGCGGTAGCCGCGCTTGCTTTCGGCCAAGACGAATTCCATTTTCTCGTCGGGCAGCGCCTCCGGCTTGACGTCACTGATGTGAAGGGTCCGCGCCACGCGTTCCGCCTCGGCCCGCCGGTCGCCCGTCACCATAAGCTGGTGATCAAGTCCCAGATCGCGCAGCTCCTTGACAGCGTCCTCGGCCTCGGGGCGGATCTGGTCGGCGAGAAGCACCCAACCCCAGAAGCTGTTTCCCTTGGCAACGCCGGCGACCGGCCCTTTGTGATCGGCGGGCGGCGGAGGTACGGCGATGCCCAGGCTTTCGAATAGCGCGGCCCGGCCGAGAGCCACGGTTTCGTTACCCAGATTGCCGGTGATGCCAAGACCTCTTGTCTCTTTTAGATCGCTGATGGGCAGCCGGTCGCCTTCCGAGACTTCCAATCCCACGGCCCGGCTGACGGGATGGCTGCTGGCTGCGCCCAAGCTGCCGGCGAGCCGGACCAGTGCCTGGCCAGACACGCCGGATGCGGGTGCGCTGGCGACCAGGCGGAGTTCGCCAAGAGTCAAAGTGCCGGTCTTGTCAAAAACAACGGCATCGACGTTCGCCAACTGCTCCAAAAAGGCAGAGCCTTTGACCAGGATGCCATGACGGCTGGCGACCGCGATCGCGGCGATGGATGTAGCAGGCGCCGCCAGAACCAACGCGCAGGGACAAGACGCCACGAGCACCGCCAAGGCGCCGATAGTACTGCCGGTCAATAACCAGAGGCATGCCGTCAATAGCAGAACGAAGGCCATATAGCCGCCGGCGTAACGCTCTAGTAGGCGGGTCACGGCGGGCTTGATGTTCTCCGCCTCCTGCATGAGGGCGATCACGCGTCCCAGCGTGGTCTCACCTCCGACCCGCGAAACCCGCACATTCAAAAGCCCGTCCAGATTGATGGAACCACTGAAGACATCGGCGCCTGTCGTCACCTCTATGGGCACGGATTCGCCTGTGATGGACGCGGTATCGACACTGGAACTACCGAACAAAACGGTACCATCCGCCGGAATGCGGTCACCTGCCCGCACTTCGACGACATCCCCGGTCTTGAGTGCCGTCGCCGGAATTTCCTCGATCTGTCCGCTCTCGGCGATGCGCCGGGCGGTGCTTTCGGTGAGATTGGAAAGGGCCCGGATGGCTTCCTGTGATCCAAGCAGCGAACGCTCCTCCAGAATATGCCCCACCATCATGATCAGCGGCAAAAGCGTTGCGGTGATCAGATCGCCACTCGCCCAAGCAGCAATAAAGGCCAACGCGATCAGCTGGTCAGTGATGCCATGCAGGTCCGGATATTTGAGGCTCTGCCAGGCTGTCTGCAGAGCTGGGACGCCAACGAGAACCGCTGCCACACCTGCAATTAGCTCGGCGACGTCCTTCTGCTGCGGATAGAGCCATTCCCATACGATCGAGAGGATCAGCGCGCCACCCGCGGCCAAGGACAAGGAGAGCCGCCAAGCGAGCGCCTTCTGTTCACTTCCAGTCAGCAGGACTGGTTCATGCACTGCAGAATGAGTCATGCTCATGGGATGGCTCCCGGCAAGAGAAGATGACCGGTCCCATCTTTGGCGATTACTTTCACATGACCCGCCTTCTTGAGAATTGGTCCGATGCGGTCGTAGTAAAGGCGTGACATCTGCATGGCCCGTGACATTCCGACATTGTTCTGGCCCAAAGCGGCGATGGAAGCTGTGGCGACCGTTGCGTTTGAAACCGCTTCTTCGGCGCGCGCGGTTGCATCAGTCATTGTGCGATCTTTCCTCTGGTTTGCCTCCTGCATGGATTGTTCGGCGTTCGTCCGAGCGTTGGCGATCCCCTGCTCCGCTTCCTGTGTCACCACGAGGACGCTATCAAAGGCTTGCTTTGCCGGCACCGGGATAGACGGCACGAGATCGACGCGGCTCACGGCGACGCCGAGGGATGAACCTTCAGCGGTCAATTGTTGAAGGCGCTGGTTCACAGCGGAAACCAGATCCGTCCGCAACCGTTCGCGTCGCACCGCTTCCGCGTTGGTGGACGCGATCTCCGGACGCGCCACCAGAATTGAGTCCAGGTCACGCCCCGCCAGATTGTTGACCGTGCTGGCGATGAACAGGCGCTGTAGTGCCGCTGCGACATGATCTTGGGCGATCATATAAGCCTCAGGGTCCGTGATCTGGTAGTAGAGCTGCGCCGTCAAATGAACCACGCTAGAGTCACCCGTCAGCAGAAAGCTACTATTGAGGCGCGCGAGATTGTTCGGCCCGAATCCGAAGATCGATAGGTATGTGCTGTCGGTAGTCGTTCCGTCGTTGAAACGCTCGATCGGCAGCTGCATTTGACGGCTGCTGCCTGGAACAAGAACGATCTGCTCGATTG
>Ga0153956_1002802_pt1 | contig 12224 bp, 9 predicted proteins | sample TSFL040MetaG_FD_104704 | JGI IMG/M metagenome (GOLD analysis project Ga0153956, IMG submission 104704) | Attine ant fungus gardens microbial communities from Florida, USA - TSFL040 MetaG | ecosystem: Host-associated > Fungi > Mycelium > Unclassified | place: USA: Florida, Wekiwa Springs...
GCGCCCTCGAATTGAAGCCCGACTATCCCGCGGCATTGGGCAATCTTGCGGATATGCTGGCTGAGAAGGGTGCATTCGCCGAGGCGCTGCCGCTGTACGATCGCGCCTTGCGTGCAGAGCCGGACAACGCGCAGGTCAAGCTCAATCGCTCGATTCTGCATCTGCTGAACGGCAATCTGAAACAGGGATGGCAGGATTATTCCGCCCGCCTGCGTATTCCGGGCAAAGCGCCCAGATGCGATCACGGGCTGAAGCCGTGGACCGGCCAATCTCTTGCCGGCAAGCGCCTGCTGGTCACGGCCGAGCAAGGTGTGGGCGATCATCTGATGTTCGCCAGCATGTTCCGCGATCTTATCGCGCGCGCAGAAGCCGAAGGCGGCAGCGTCGTGCTGGAGTGCGAGCCGCGGCTCGTATCCTTGTTCAAACGTTCTTTCGAAGATGCAATCGTGCACGCCAGCCGCACGGAAAAGCGCGGTGAAGACGTGTTGGCGCATTATGACTGGCTTGGCGAAGCGGGCGGCGCCGATTTCGCCGTCGAGATGGGAAGCCTGCCGCTCTATCTGCGCGACGATCTCGCGAAATTTCCGAAGCCGAATGTGTTTCTGGATGCCGACGAGATCGAAACACTGAACTGGCAACGCACATTGTCGAGCGTCGCGGAAGGCCCGTTCATCGGCATCTGCTGGCGCAGCGGCAAGCTCACCTCGAGCCGGTCTCTGGGCTTCGCGCCGCTGCGCGATTGGGCGGTGTTTCTTCGCGACATGCCCGGCACACCGGTCTGCGTGCAATATGACGCAAAACAGCATGAGATAGACATGCTGGGTGAAATCTCCGGCAAGACCGTTGTGGTGCCGGACGGCATCGATCAGAAGAACGAACTCGATCGCGCATGTGCCTTGATATCGGCGCTCGATGCGGTGGTGAGTGCGCCCACGGCGGTGTGCTGGCTGTCGGCGGGGGCCGGCGTGCCGACATATAAAATTCAGCGCGACGCGGCGTGGACAAGCTTCGGCTGTGATTACGAACCTTTCGCACCGGCGGCGCGGTGCGTCATGCCGGATGTTGCCGGCGATTGGACGGACTGCCTCGGAAAAGCGCTCGCCGCGCTCAACTCGCAATTCGGCTAGGCGTGGCGCTGCGGCGCTGTTTCAGCGATTGCGCAAGATCGGTGGCGATGCGCGTGGCGCCTTCGCCGTCCACCGTCATCAATCCGGCCGCATGCATGTCCCGGCGGCGTGCTGTATCGTTCAGCAGCGCCCAGGTGGCGCTGGCGATATCGAAATCCTCGATCCGGCTCGCGACGCCCAGCGACATGCCGATGCCCGCGCGCTCGAACGCCGATGCGGATAAGGCGTGATCTTCGTTCAGGCACAGATACAGCGCCGGCACGCCATAGGACGCCAACTCATAAGCCGTAACACCGAAGGCTGTCAGCGCCAGGTCGCTGGCGGCGAATTCCGTGGTGAGATCGTCCGCGCCTTCGATCGTCTCGAAATGCGGCGCGAGGCTTGCGATGCGCCGTGCGGTCTGCGCCGCGTTCTCCATGCCGGGGCCGATCACAAAACGCGCACGGAATACGGGATCGAGCTTGGCCAGCGCGCGCGCGGCGCGCAACGTCAGGCCTTGCGGATCGCTTCCGCCCATCGTCACGAGCAGACTGGGACGCAGCGCGCGCGGCCGTGCCGTGGCCTGCGCTTTGGCGAGGCCGAGCAGCGTCCATTCCCAGCCGATGCGCGCCACGCAATCCGACCCGGTCCAGTCCAGCACGGCCGCCTGTGGCACCGGCGGATAATAAGCGACATCCGCCGCAAGCCTGCGCTCCGAGCCATCGTCGATCACGGCGGTGATGGAAACATCGCGGGCCAGCGTTTCCAGCTCTTCCTTGCCGATGCCGTCGCGCAGGTCGCAGATGAGAAGATCCGGCTTGCGCGCGCGGATCAGGGCCGCGAGCATTTTCGTATCCTGGTCGCGGTCGATGATTCCGGCTTCGAAACCCGCCGCCTTGATCGGTTCCAGCGCATCCTGCGTGCCGTTCAGCGCGAACATCGCGCCGATGCCTTCGCGGTCGCGCAAGGCGCGGGCGAGCGCGATCATGCGCTTCACATGGCCATAACCGTAAGCGCCGCCGCCGTCGCAGCGGATCAGTGCAAGACCGCCGATATGCGCCACGATGGGCTTTTGCTTCACATGCGCGTTGATGGTGCGCAATTCTGGCTCACGCTCCAGCAACAGAAGAAGATCGGCGAGCGACGCTTCGCCCGCTTTCGCCGCCAGCCGCTCATGCACGGCTTCCACAAAGGCCAGGTCGTCCGGCGTATCGATGGTCAGCCGCGCGCCCGGCTTGTCGAGTGCAGGATAGGCGGGCGCCCGCGCGATGCGCACGAAATCCGGACGCAGCTTGAAATAACCGGTGACATGCTCGCGCGCCGCCGGGTCGTCGGGCGCGTCCATCATCAGCTTGTCCAGCGCGCGGCGGGTGAAAGGATCGACGCCTTCATGCGCGGTGCTCGCGCCTTCTTCGAGCAGAACGTAATCGCCGTCCTGCTCCAGCAGCGCGGCGACGAGATGGTCGATAAAGCCCGCATCGATGAAGGGCGCATCGGCGTTCACGCGCACGATCACGTCGGCATCGAGCAATTCGGCGGCGCGGGCGAAGCGCGCCAGCACATTGTTTTCTGGCCCGCGCACCACCGCGACGCCATTGTCCTTCGCCCATTCCACCACCGCATCGTCGCGTGCGTTGTCGGAGGTTGCGATGGCGATGCGCTCGATGAAGGCGGAGCGCTTGAGACGATGCACGATATGCCAGAGCAGCGGCTTGCCCGCGACGGGCTTCAGCACCTTGCCGGGCAGGCGGGTGGAGCCCATGCGCGCCTGGACAACCGCAACGATGCGCAGATGATCGCTGGGTTCGGGCGCGAGCGTCATGCGGCTTCCGGCTTGTAGCTGGCGCGGATGTGGAGCAGCGGGCGCATGCCGTCCGACGGATCGGCGCGCCATTCGCGATCGGCGATTTCCGAAGGCTGCGGGCCTTTGAAACCCATCCCGTCCGCGATGAGGCTTTCGCGGATGCGCGCGATCACGGGCGCGATCTCGTCCGGCAGCCAGCAATGTCCCGCGGCATATTCGGCGCCTTCGCCATCCAGATCGAGATGGAATTCCACCGCCGCGGCGTTCCAGTGATGCACCGCGCGTTCGATGACGGCAGGGCGGCGCGTGTGGTCCGACCATCCGGTCTTGCAGCCCGTCGCGTCGCGGATAATCGAGATGGCGGAGAGGTTGGCTTCGCTCGCGGGTGTGGGATAGGCGGAGACGCAATGCAGCAGCGTGATGTCTTTCGCACCCGCGCGCTTCAGCGTGTCGGCGGCGCGCACGATCTCATCCATCGTGGCCATGCCGGTGGAGAGCACGACCGGCTTGCCCGACCGCGCGCAGGCTTCGAGCAGCGGCGTCACCAGAAGCTCGTAAGACGCGACCTTGTAGAAATCGACGTAAGGCGCGAGTTCTTCGACGGCTTCCAGATAAAAGGGCGTGCATGAAAACTGGATGCCGCGCGCATGGCAGCGTTCGGCCAGCGGCCGCAGATGCGCCACCGGCAATTCCCATTCGCGCCGCGCGCGATGCTTGGGGCTTTGTGAAAGGATCTCCGGCGCGAACATCCTGTCGATCTTGAAGAGCTGGAACTTCACCGCGCCGCAGCCCGCATCAGCCGCCGCATCGACGAACGCCAGCGCGCGGCCGAGGTCGCGGCCGTGATTGCTGGAGGCTTCCGCGATGAAGAGGGGTGCCACGAATCGCTTCCTTTTCAGGCTTAACGATTTCTAAAGCCTGCATGGCTAAGAGAAGGTTAACGGGAGTTGTCTCCTTATGAGCCGGACCACGCAGCCCTTCTTCATCGTCTCCAGCGGCCGTTCCGGCACGGCGATGCTGCACAAGGTGCTGGAGACTGCGGGCGACATCGAAATGCACCACGAATACATGGTGCATATCGCGCAACCCCTGGCCGCGCGCCGGTATATGGGACTCGCAACGGGTGCAGAGGCGACGGCTGTTTTGCGCGAAACCCACGCGGCGGCGATTCGCTATTCCACCGCCGCGCATTGGGGTGATTCGTCGAACAAGCTCTCTTGGCTGATTCCGGAGCTCGCCGCGCTTCTTCCGGAAGCGAAGTTCGTCCATTTGGTGCGCGATGGCCGCAAAGTCGCCGGCTCCTACTATCGCAAGCTTTTCGCCGAATGTTACGATGACCGCTCGGTCGCGGCGCTGCAGGCACATCTCGACGATCCCGCGAACAATCCCGCGCCGCCGCCGGAGAAGAAATATTGGTGGCCCATTCCAAAAGATGCGACGTTCCGCAGCTTCGATCAGTTCGCGCGCATCGCCTGGCATTGGGCCGAAGTGAACCGTGTGATCGGAGAGTCGCTTGCCGCGCTTCCCCCAACGCGTTCGCACTTTGCGCGCCTGGAAGATCTTTACGTTTCACCGAGCGGTGTGAAGGGACTTTTCCACTTTCTTAATCTTCCTTACCGCGAGGAGCACTTCGCGATGTTCGCGCGTCCGCACAATGTCAACCGGCCGGAAGACGAGTTGCTCACGCCGCCGCAGACGAAGTGCTTCGAAGAGATCGCAGGCGGGACGATGGCCGTATTCGGTTATGCCGGCACACCCGAGTATGTAGTGAATTATTAAGCACACTTGCGGAAAGATGGTTAGGGAACACTTATCCGGCCATCTTCATGCGCGAGCCGTGCGAACTCTGCCACCATGAGACGCTGACTCAGGTTTACGAACCTGAACGCTCCACGCGCGGGCTCAAGATCTATCTCTGCAATCATTGCGGCCTTGTACAGAGCCTGCCGCGTGTCGATCGCGCGCCCCGCCGTACTGCCGCCGTTTCCGGCGGCGCCGATTGGGGCAATGTGCGTTACGGCAAGGCTTTCCGCACCGATGCCGCAATGAAAGCGCTTGCGCGTCACGCGAACTTCAACAACGACATTTCGCTTCTGGACGTCGGTTCCAACCGCGGCAGCTTCGTGAAGGCGTTTCTGAACGCGGCGCCGTGCGCGCAGGTTCTGGCGCTGGAGCCGGACGAGCGCGTCGCGAATTCCTGCAAGGACTTGGACCGCACAGATCTCATCGTCTTGCGCATCGAAGATGCGGCGCTGGAATCCGGACGCTTCGACATCGTTCATTCCTGTCACACGATCGAGCATCTCGCCCATCCGCAGGAAGTTCTCGCCGATCACTGGCGCGTGCTGAAGCCGGGTGGATTGCTGGTTCTGGATGCGCCGAACATCGCCATCCTCGACGAGAGCGACATCATCGAGGAATGGTTCATCGACAAGCACCTCTATCATTTCTCCGCGCGCACGCTGATCCGCATGGTGCGCGCCGCCGGCTTCGACATCGTCGAAGCGCCGGATGCGAACGACCGCACCAATGTTCTCATCGTCGCGCGCAAATCGGACAAAGCGGTTCGCGCGAAGGATGATGACGCCCTGGAAGTCGCTGAAGCCGAGCGCCTGATCGCCGCCTATGGCACGAACCGCGCGCGCAATCTGTCCGCGCTCACCGCCGCCGCCGCCGATATCGCGACCATGGCGCCGCGCAAGGTGGCGATGTGGGGTGCGGGCCGCCTGTTCGATTCGCTCGTCACCCATGGCGGCTTCGAGCCGGCGATGCTGTCGGCGCTGATCGACAAGCATCTGAAGCAATATGTCGGCGAGCGGCATGGCCGTGCGCTGGTCGAGCCCGCATCGCTCGCGGAAACGCAGCCGGGCGTAGTGATCGTGATGTCGCGCGGCTTTGCGCAGGAAATCGCGGACGAAGCCAAGGCGCTCGCGCCGCAAGCGGAAATCATTTTCTACAGCGATCTGATGGCGCGTGCGCGCCGTGCAGCCTGAGGGGGCTTTAGGGGCATATGGCACAACCGATTCCGTTCGACCGGCGCGCGCCGGTGCAATGCAAGCAGCCGTTGAAGGCGCTGCCGCCGAACCTCGTCAGCGATCTTCAGGCTTCCGCTGCCTTTGTGCGCCAGCATGCTATCGCCTCCATCTATCATGCCGGCTCCGGTCATCCGGGCGGCGCGATGTCCTGTGCCGATATTCTCGCCTGCCTGTTCGGCGCAGAACTGAATTTCTGGCCGGACTCGGTGAACGATCCGCACCGCGACCGCTTCGTGCTCTCCAAGGGCCATGCCGCGCCCGCGCTCTACGCGGTCGGCGCGCAATATGGTTTCTGCAACAAGCGCGAGGCGCTGAAGCTGCGCAAGCTGAACAGCCCATTCCAGGGTCATCCGCATGTGATCGACATGCCATGGGTGGAAACCTCCACCGGCTCGCTCGGTCAGGGCTTCTCCGTCGCGCTCGGCATGGCAATGGGGCTGAAGCTGCACAAGTCGCAGGCGCGCGTTTACACGCTACTCGGCGACGGCGAATTGCAGGAAGGCGAAGTGTGGGAAGCCGCCATGTGCGCCACCCATCACCAGCTCGACAATCTCTGCGCCATCATCGACTACAACAAGATGCAGAGCGACGACCTCAACGCCAACATCATGCGTCTGGAGCCGCTCGCTGCGAAATTCCGCGCTTTCGACTGGGCGGTAATCGAGATCGACGGTCACGACATTCCGGAAATCCTGGGTGCGCTGCGCCGCGCGTCGTCCACGCATGGCCGTCCGTCCCTGCTCATCGCGCACACGGTGAAAGGCCGTGGCGTGCCTTACATGGAAAATATCCCCACCTGGCACGGCAGCGTGAAGCTCACGCGTGCGCAGGCGGAAGAAGCCTTGGCGGCGCTTGGCGCCACACAGGAACAGATCGCGGAGTACCTGGCATGAGCGCGGCACCGGCATTGATCGCACAAGGCAATGACTCGTTGCGCGAAGCTTTCGGCAAGGCGTTGTCGGGCCTCGCCGACGAGTTCAAGACCGTCGTTGTGCTGGATGCGGACATCGCGGGCGGCACCGGCGTGCACCATTTCCGCAAGAGCCATCCCGACCGCTTCCTGCAATTCGGCATCGCCGAGCAGAACATGATGGCTGCCGCCGGCGGTCTTGCTGCGACAGGTTTCATTCCCGTCGTCACCACCTTCGCCGTGTTCTGCCTGCGCGCGGTGGAGCAGGCGCGTCTGTCGCTCGCCTACGCGAGACGCAACGCGAAGATCGTCGCGTCGCATCCGGGCCTCGATGTCGGTCCCGATGGTGGTTCGGCGCAGGCGCTGGAAGACATGGCCGCGTTCCGTGCTATTCCCGGCATGACCGTGATCTCGCCTGCCGATCCTATCGAAATGAAGCTCGCCACGCGCGCGATGCTGGAGTTCGACGGCCCGGTTTATATGCGCACCGGCCGCAGCCCGGCCAAGAAAGTTTTCGGCGACGACCACACCTTCGAAATCGGCAAAGGCAAGATCGTGCGTGACGGCAAGGACGTCACCATCGTCGCCTGCGGCGTGGAAGTGGCGCGCGCGGTGGAAGCCGCCGAAATGCTCGCGGCCGACGGTGTTGATGCCCGCGTCGTCAACATGGCGACGATCAAGCCCATCGACTCCGAATTGCTTGCGCGCTGCGCCAAGCATACCGGCTGTTTCGTCACCGCCGAAGATCACAACATCCATGGCGGGCTTGGCAGCGCGGTGGCGGAGTCGCTCGCGGCATCGCATCCGTGCCCCATCGAATATATCGGCGTGAAGGATGTTTTCGGCGCTTCGGGTGAACCGGAAGAGCTGGCCGAACAGTTCGGCCTGACCGCGCCGCACATCGCCAAGGCCGCTAGGCGCGCCATCACGCGCAAGAAGAAGATGAAATGAGCAGTCGCTTCTCGCTTCTCGGGAAGAGTGCCGTCGTCACCGGCGGATCGCGCGGTATCGGCCGCGCCATCGCCATCGGCCTCGCGGAAGCGGGTGCCGATGTGGTGCTGACATACAAGAGCAACCGCGCCGAAGCGGACAAGGTCGTCGCGCAGATCGGGAAACTCGGTCGTCGCGCGCTTGCGCTGCCGATGGATGTGACGGATCGCAAAAGCGTGGAAGCCGCCGCGAAAGACGCTCGCAGCTTTGGCTCCGTTTCCATCCTCATCAACAATGCCGGCATCAACAAGCCGACCGATTTCGACCAGGTGTCGGACTGCGATTGGGACGAGATCGTCGGCACCAATCTCAAAGGCCCGTTCGTCGCCGCGCAGGTCTTCCTGCCGCTGCTGAAAGAAGCAGGCGGCGGCTCTATCGTGAACATCTCTTCGGTGAGCGGCCAGTATGGCGGCCCGCGCACCGCGCATTACGCGGCATCGAAGGCGGGCCTCATTTCGCTGGCGCAGGTGATCGCCCGCTTCGGCGCCCAATATAACGTGCGCTCCAACACCATTGCCGCCGGCCTCATTGCCTCCGACATGGCGGCCGCGGGCATGGCGGCAGCCAGCGTGCAGAAAGCGGCGGAAGGCATTGTGCTCAAACGCCTCGGCACGCCGCAGGAAGTGGCGGATACCGCCGCATTCCTGGCGTCCGATGCGTCGTCCTACATCACGGCGCAGACCATCAACGTGAACGGCGGGCTCTATTTCTGATGCAGAAGACGATCCTCATCGTATCCGGCGGTGTCGAAGCGGCGGATGCCGCGAAACGCGCACGCGAGATGGGGCTTTACGTCGTCGTCTCCGACCGTGATCCGCAGGCGCCGGGTTTCGCCCACGCCGATTCCGCTATTCTTGCCGACGTCTATGCGCCGGATGAAACCGCCGCCGCGGCGGAACGCTTCTCGCGCAAGATCCGCAAGATAGACGGCGCGATCTGCGTCGCCGCAGATGCGCCGATGACGGTCGCGGCCGTCAACAAGCGTCTCGGCCTTTCCGGCATTTCCGAAGAAAGCGCGCGCCTGGCTTGCGACAAGCTGGCGATGAAGGAGCGTTTCCTCGCCGCCGGCGTGCCGATCCCCTGGTTCGCCCCGATCTCAACGCCACAAGCACTGCAACGTGTCGCCATCGAGCGCGGACGCAATCTCGTCATCAAGCCGGTGGATTCGCGCGGTTCTCGCGGCGTGCAGCGCGTGGAGCAGGTCGAGGACCTGTCCAAAGCCTTCTACTTCGCGCAGCAGCATTCACCGACCGATCGGGTGATGGTCGAGCAATATCTTTCCGGCCCGCAGGTCTCCACCGAAAGCATCGTGGTGGATGGCGTGTGCCACACGCCGGGCTTCTCCGACCGCAACTACGAATATCTGGAGCGTTATGCGCCGTTCTTCATCGAGAACGGCGGCGATCTGCCCAGTCACCTGCCGGATGATGTCCAGCAGAAGGTGAAAGACGTGGTGGCACAGGCCGCAGCCGCGCTCGGCATCACCAACGGCACGGTGAAAGGCGACATGGTCGTCCACAAGGGCGAGCCGCACGTCATCGAATTGGCGGCGCGGCTGTCGGGCGGCTTCTTCTGCACGCGCGAAATCCCGCTCAACACCGGGGTGGATTTCGTCGGTCTCGCGATCCGTGTGGCCCTGGGCGAGAAACCGCCCATCGAGGAACTCACGCCGAAGACGCTTACGCCGGTCATCCAACGCTATGCCTTCCCCAATCCCGGCAAGGTCACGAAAGTCTCCGGGGCGGAAGAAGCGCGCAAGATTCCCGGCGTCACCGAAGTGATCGTCACGGCGAAGGAAGGCGACGTCATTCCGGCTGCGGGCGACAAGCGGCCATCCGCTGCGATGGTGCTCGCCACGGGCGCCACGCGCGAAGCGGCGCTGGAAGCAGCGAACGATGCGCTGTCGCATATCCGGATCGAAACCGCATGAACGCGCTGTTCCGCCAGCGCGATCTGAAGGCGATCCACGGAACGCTGCATCTCTTCGCGTTCTTTCACTTGAACATCATGTTCTCCTCCATCGAGGAGGAGCAGCGCGCCGACGTTATCCGCCGCTGCTACTGGCCGCTTCTCGATCTGGCCGCCAGTCATGGCCCTATCGGCATCGAAATCACCGGTTACACGCTGGAAGTCATCGACGCGCTGGATCCGGAATGGATCGGCCGTTGCCGGGCGCTCATTGCCGTCGGCAAAGTGGAGTTGATCGGCTCCGGCTACGCGCAACTCATCGGGCCGCTCGTTCCCGCGCGCGTCACGGAAGAAAACCTGCGCATCGGCAACACGATCTACGAGAATCTACTCGGCGCGCAGCCGAAGCTCGCGCTCATCAACGAGCAGGCCTATTCCGCGGGTCTCGTCGGCCTTTACCACGATGCCGGCTATCGCGCCATCCTGATGGATTGGGACAATCCCGGTTCGCAGCACCCGGAATGGCCCGGCGAGACGCGCTATTTGCCGCAACAGGCGATCGGCAGCGACGGCCGCGCCATCGATCTCATCTGGACAAACACGGTCGCGTTCCAGAAGCTGCAACGATTCGCCCATGGCGATATCGCGTTGGACGATTATATCGGCTATGTCCGCACGCAGCTCGCCAGGAACGATCGTGCGCTGTGTCTCTACGCCAGCGACGCGGAGATCTTCGATTTCCGTCCCGGACGCTACAAGACCGAAGAGAAGATCGCCGGTTGTGGCGAGTGGAATGCGCTGGCGCGCGCCTTCGCGCGTCTTGCCCAGGAAAAGGAATTCGCGTTCGTCGCGCCATCCGCGGTGCTGGCGCTGACGGACACACGCGACGCGCGGCAATCCCTTCATCTGCAATCCGCCGCCTGTCCTGTGCCGGTGAAAAAGCAACGCAAATACGCACTCGCGCGCTGGGCCGTGACCGGCCGCGACGACATCGCCATCAATGCCGCGTGCCAGCGCATCCACGACGATCTCGTCAACAGGAACGCTGGTCCCGCCGCATGGAAAGAACTCTGCTATCTCTGGTCGTCGGACTTCCGCACGCACATCACCGATAAGCGCTGGGCCGCCTTCACCGCGCGCTTGCGAGAAGCGGAATCGGTCCATGCATCACCCCTCCTTCGTGAGGAGGTCGAAACGCGAAACGTTTCGCGTGGAGGGATAACCGACCGTTTCATTGCCATCGAAACACCGATGTTAAAAGCGCGGCTGGATCGCCGCCGCGGTCTTGCCATCGAATCTCTGCAATTCGCCGGACACCCCACGCCTGTCGTCGGCGGCTTGCGCCATGGACATTTCGACGACATCGCGCTGCAGGCAGACTGGTACACCGGCGACTGCGTTTTCGAGGCACCCGGCGAGCACAAGATCACCGATCTGGAATGGTGCGAGGCGCGTGTCTGGAAAGACGCCAACGATGATGTCGTTGCACAGGGCGTCGTCGCCACGCCGCTCGGCCCCATCCGCAAGACCCTGTGCTTCCGCGCGCACAAGCCGAGCGTGGATTTCGACATCGCGTTTGATTGGAAGGACTGGGGCAGGGGGTCGCTGCGCCTCGGTCATTTCACGCTGCTGCCGGGCGCGTTCGAATGGACGAAGCTTTCCTTAACAACCCACAATGGCGGTAAGGAAACAGAAACCTTTTCGCTTAACGGTCATGCCGTCGATCACGGCGCCGCGGTTTCCTTCCTCGTCTCCTCGTCCTACGGCATCGGCATGACGGAAGGCTGGGCCACGCTGGGGGATGACAACACGCGCGTTCGTATCGACGTGGACCGCGCCGCAGCGCCGCTGATGGGCCTTCTCACACACCGCCGCGCATCGGGCAGCGTGTTCTGCCAGCTTCAGCTCTCCGCGCTCGAGCTCGACGAAACGCGCAAGCCTTGCGCGTTCGTGAACGGCCCGCGCCGCTTCCGGTTTGGTATATCGGCCGTCTGATCTTCCGAGTTTTTTAACCCTATTCGGCAACGATTGCCCCGCTTAAGAGGGGCATCCCATGGCGCAGCGCGCTGCCAAGATTTATCTGCCGGTCTCCAACGAAACCGAATCCGAAGCACCGCTCTCGTCCGGGCTTCGCGATTTCACCCAGCCTTGGCTCGATCTCAACGACAAGGGCGTGCTCGTCACCGGCGGCACCGGCTCCTTCGGCAAGCATTTCGTCAAAACGGTCATCGAGCACTACAAGCCGCGCCGTCTGGTGATCTTCAGCCGCGATGAGCTGAAGCAATACGAGATGCAGCAGATCTTCCCGATGGATCAGTATCCGTTCATGCGCTACTTCATCGGCGATGTGCGCGACCGCGATCGCCTCGAGCTCGCCATGCGCGACATCGACTATGTGATCCACGCCGCGGCGCTGAAGCAGGTGCCCACCGCCGAATACAATCCCTTCGAATGCATCCGCACCAATGTCA
>Ga0153956_1002803_pt1 | contig 12207 bp, 8 predicted proteins | sample TSFL040MetaG_FD_104704 | JGI IMG/M metagenome (GOLD analysis project Ga0153956, IMG submission 104704) | Attine ant fungus gardens microbial communities from Florida, USA - TSFL040 MetaG | ecosystem: Host-associated > Fungi > Mycelium > Unclassified | place: USA: Florida, Wekiwa Springs...
CCCCGGTCTCGAACGATCCGGTGACGATCTCCTTCCAGCAGCAGATCGGTGCCAACGAGGCGCTGCGTACGGGCAGCTACGACAAGACGCTGACCTACACGCTCAGCACCACCACCCCGTAGCCGCTTCGGTGGCTCGCCCCGCCTCGTGCGGGGCGAGCCACCACGCTCGCCGCGACAGCGGCAAGTCGATCCGCGCTAGGCGATGTAGACCGGCGTGCCGACGGGCGACTTCGCGTAGAGGTCGATCACGTCGGGGATCCGCATGCGCACGCAGCCGTGCGAGGCCTGGTGGCCGATCGAGCCGTACTCGCTCGGATCGACGCCGTGGATGCCGGCGGCGCCGTCGAACGCCATCCAGCGCGCCTTGATCGGATCGTCGGGACCCGGCGGGATCACCTTGCCGGCGAGGTCGCCGGCCCAGTCCGAGTCCGGCACGTACCAGGACGGGTTGACCTGCTTCCACTGGATGTCGTAGAGCCCCTGCGGCGTCTCCAGGCCCTGCTGGCCGATCGCGACGTCGTAGCTGCGCGTCAGCTTCAGGTGGTCGAAGAAGCGCAGCGTGAAGTTGGCGCGGTCGACGATGATGTAGGCGGGGTACTTGGCCGCCAGCTCGGCGGTCGTCACGTGCGGGCGCAGCCGCTTCAGGTGCGCGCGGACGATCCGCGTGCCGCCGAGCCGCCGCGCGGTCGCCGCGACGTCCTTGCGCAGCCGCGCGGTGTCGACCGCGATGCCGGTGCGGCTCTCGGTCGACTGCAGCCCGGCGGCGCTCGGCGTCACGCTCGCGTCCAGCGCGGAGCGGTCGAGCGCCTGCGCGACGCGCTTGGCGATCCGCCGCACGGCGGCGTGCGAGTACGTGACCTTGACGGTCAGGTCGGCATCGATCGCGTGCCCGCGCAGCCCGTGCAGCGCGCGCGTGAAGAGGCCGCCCTGGCGGCTGCGCCGCAGCGCCTCGTCGATCAGCGGCGCCGGGTTCGCGCGCGCGTCGAGCTGCTCGGCCGGCAGGTGGAAGCGCTTGCCGCCGGCGTGCACCGCGACGTCGCGGTCGAGCGAGCGCCGCAGCGCCGCGTCGACCTTCGCGCGGGCGGCGCGGGCGTCGAGCCCGCCGATCGGCACGCCGGCGACTACGACGCCCTCGGCGATGCGATCGCGGCGGCCGTGGTCGTAGACCGCGGCGGCCGCGGTGCCCGCCGCGGCGAGCAGGACGACGACGAGTAGAGGAATCCAAATCGCCTTGCGCACGGAGAGAGTGTGCCAGGCGCTCCCGACGGCGTCATCCCTTGCACATGTCCCACCAGGTGCGCGCTCATCTCAGCCTGTATCCAGGCTCAGGCGAGCACGCGGATCGTGCCGAACTCCGGGTCGCTGGCGCCGTGCAGGCGCGCGCCGACGCGCCGCAGCTCGCGCAGGTAGCCGATCACGTCGGCGCTGATCAGCTCGCCCGGCAGCAGCACCGGGATCCCCGGCGGATAGCCGGCGATCGCCTCGGCGCTGACGCGTCCGACCGCGTCGTCGACCGCGATCGACGCCGTCGCGCCGAGGAACGCCTCGCGCGGCGACGTCGCGACCTCGTTCTCGAACGTGCCGGTCGCGAGCGTCACCTCCTCGACCTCGCTCGGGCGCTCCATCCGCGCGACGACGCTGGTCAGGTCGAAGACGAAGCGCTCCAGCTCGCGCACGACCTCGTCGATCCCGAGTACGAGCACGATCGTCGCCTGCGTCGCCAGCTCGACCTGCGTGTCGAAGCTCGCGCGCAGCGCCGCCGCGACCTCGTAGCCGGTCGCGCCGGTGCCGCGCACGTCGATCACGATCCGCAGCGGGTCGCGCGCGGCGATGCCGAAGCGGCCGATCTCCTCGTCGCCGACGACGCGGCAGCCGGGGATCGCGTCGATCGCCGCCGCCGTGCGGCGCGACGCCGCGATCGTCCCGGCCAGCAGCGCGCGGCCGTGCAGCACGAGCTGCCGGCGGGCGCCGTCGAGCGAGAGCATCAGCAGCGACGACGGCGACGTCGAGCGCAGCAGCCGCAGCGCGCGGCCGAGCACCTCGGGGTCGACGCGGCCGCTGTCGGAGACGTGCAGCAGCGCCGACTGCGTCAGCGAGCCGGCGATCTTGTGCACGGACGTCAGCATCGCGTCGGCGCCGGCCGCCAGCGCCGAGGGCGGCAGCTCGTCGTGGAAGCCGAAGTGCGGCCCCCAGGCCTGGTCGACGACCAGCGGCACGCCGGCCGCGTGCGCGACCTCCGCGCAGCCGGCGACGTCGCCGGCCATGCCGTAGTAGGTCGGCGAGACGATGAACGCGGCGCGCGCGCCGGGCGTCGCCGCCAGCGCGCGCTCGAGCGCCGCCGGCGTGATCGCGTGCGCCATGCCCAGCTCCGGCTCGTACTCGGGCGCGACCCAGGTCGGCCGTCCGCCGGAGAGCACGAGCCCGTCGACGACGGACGCGTGCGAGTTGCGCTGGGCGACGATCGGCGCGCCGAGCGGCGCCAGCGCCAGGCAGAGCGCGTGATTGCCCTGCGAGGCCCCGTTCGTCAGGAACCAGGTGCGCGCCGCGCCGTGCGCCTCGGCGGCGAGCTGCTCGGCGCGCTGGAACGGCGTCGGCGACGGGCCGATGTCGACGCCGTGGATGTCCTGCGGGATGTCGAGCTTCAGCGCCTCCCAGCCGAGCGCGGTGCGGACGCCGAGGTCGGCGCCGCTGCCCGCCTTGTGGCCGGGCACGTGGAAGCGCGTGGAGCCGCGGAAGCCGTAGGCGACGACCGCGTCCAGGTAGGGCGCGGTCGGCTGGTCGGGCGATGCCATCGCGCGCAAGCCTAGTCGCGCGCGGGCGGTCGATCAGCCGCCGTCGCGGAGCAACTGCGCGGCCAGCACGTGCCGGCATGGACCGTGCGCGGCGTGGTGGCGCTCGCGCCAGTCGCAGGTGCAGTTGGGCGGGTCGGCGTCGAGCCGCACGCGGTGCTCGCCGGCGCTGCCGTTGACCCAGGCGACGCCCGGCTGCGCGTCGAGCCGCACGGCGCCGGACTCGACCAGCGCGCGCGCCGCGTACAGGCGCGGGGCGATCGCCTCCAGCGGCGCCAGGTCGAACGGCAGCTCGCGGTGGAAGTAGGCGCGCGCGGTCAGGTCGAAGCCGACGCGGCCGCGGCCGGCGAGCAGCGCCAGCGCGCCGCCGACCTGCGCCGGCGTCGCGCCGACGCCCGCCGCCAGGGCGCGCGCGTCGAGCGTCGGCTGCCAGGCCATGTCGAGCAGGATCGAGTCCGCGACCGCGGCCAGCCGCTCGTGCTCGAGCGGGCCGGCGCCGCTGAAGCCGCGCCGCGGATCGGCGCTGAGGACGAGGTGCAGGCGGGCGCGGCCGAGCTCGGCGACGAAGCCGACGGCGCCGTCGTCGCCGGCGTAGACGACGACGCGCCGCGCCAGCTCCAGCAGCGGCTCGAGCAGGCGCAGGCGCTCGGCGCCGCCGACGCGCAGCGCGCCGGCGGACGGCTCGAGCGACCAGCGCGGCGCGCGGGCGAGGTAGGCGGCCTCGCCGCCGCGCGGCAGCGCGCGCACGAGCCCGGCCACGTCGGCGCCGTCGAGCACGAAGGCGGGGGAGAGCGCGGCCTGCGCGACCGCCACCTCGCCGAGGCTCTTGAGCCAGCGCAGCGGCAGCTGGACGCGCCGCTCCGGCGGTGCCTGCGCGCGCAGGCGCGACTCGTGCGGGCCGATCCGCAGGCGAAGCGAGGCGTCGCGCTCGACGTAGGTCAGCGCCGCCTGCAGCAGCGCGTTGACGTCGACGCTGGCGGCGCCGACCGAGCGTGGGCGGCCGCGGAAGGCGCCGCGCTCGAGGTCGTAGCGCGCGTAGACGCCGCCGCAGGCCGAGAGCGCCTCCAGCCGCAGCCGGTCGACGTGCGCCGTGAGGATCGGATCGGCGGCGCGCGGGTCGACCTGCGGCGAGCAGCTGGCGCGGGCGACGCGCGCCAGCAGCCGCAGCGCGCGGGCGTGCTGCCCGGCGTCGGGCAGCTTGGCGTCGAGCAGGCGATCGGCGTCGTCGCCCGAGGTGGTCAGGCGCAGCTCGTCGCCGATCAGCGAGGACGGAACCGCATATCGATACGCGTGCGACAGGTAGAGCGACAGAGCCCGTCAGACTCTAGAAAGCTCCGTTTCGGACATTTGTCACGAGGCTTCGAGCCGGCGCACGAGCTCGAGGACGCTCTCGCCGACCGCGTCGATCGCCGCGCGCGAGAGCAGCCGCATCCCGTCCTGGAGCGTGTGGCCGGGGTAGCTCCAGTCGATCAGGTCGACCGCCGGCACGCCGGCCGCCAGGAACGGCGAGTGGTCGTCGATGATCGGCGTGCCGACGCGGTTCGGGAAGTACGAGAGGGCGCCGACCGCCCGCGCTGCCGCGCGCAGCTGCGCCCACAGCGCGGGGTTCGAGGTGCCCTCGCGCGGCAGCTGCAGGCCCTTGTTGGCGACGTAGTCGAGCAGGATCATGGCCTTCGTCTGGCCCGGATGGGCGGCCACGTACGCGCGCGAGCCGCGCAGGCCGCTGGAGGAGAAGCTCGGGTCGTCCTCGGGCAGCCCGCTCGGCGGCTCCTCGCCGTCGAACAGCACGAACGTCACCGCGCGCGCGTTCCTCGGCCGCGGCAGCTTCGCGAGGTCGCGGCTGAGCTCGACGACGATCGCGCTGCCGGCGGCGCCGTTGTTGGCGCCGACGAAGCCCTTCGGCGTCGTCAACGTGTCGTAGTGCGCGCCGACGACGATCGCCGGCGCCCGCCCGGGCAGCCGCCCGACGACGTTGCGCAGCCCGGGCTGGCCCGGGATCGGCTCGAAGCTGCCGCCGTGCATCCGCGCCTTCAGCTGCACGGCGAGCTTGCGCAGCTGCGGCGAGCCGGCCGGCCGCTGGCCGTAGCCGACCTGCAGCTTCGTCAGGCTCCAGGCCGCGTCGGCGTCGAAGCGGTCGACCTTGACGGCGGTCTCGGCCTTGCCGTCGCCGCTGCCGGCGAGCAGCACGACGGCGACCGCGATGGCGACGACGCAGGAGGCGATGACGAGCACGATGCGGCGCATGCGCCAGCGACGGTAGCGATCGGCGCCGCGACAGGCCCGTTCACCGCGTCCCTTCATCTACGGATCATAAAGTTGACCGTTCGGTCCATTTTGTCGCGCTGGCCGCTTCCGGTCTTCGACAGCTGCCGGATGCCCGGCCGTTCAGGCCATCCTTAAGGTCCCGCAAAGGGTTTGGAGTGGTTCTCTTTGAGGAGGTAGGAAGGGTTGCGTAGTACACATCCGTCCGCGCGTCGGCGGTGGCTGGTGGCCGCCCTCGGCGCGTTCGCGCTGCTGCTCGCGGCGCTGCCGGGGCTCGCCTCGGCCGAGGGGTTCACGCCGGCGCCGGCACTGACGCCGATCGATCCGCAGCACTGGCAGGACCAGCAGACGATGACCCGCGGCGACTACAAGCCGATCCCGGGCTTCGACTGGGCGTCCAGCGGCGCTCAGCCGACGCAGCGCAGCGTCACGATCGCGCTGGTCGCGTTCGACTTCGACGATCAGCCGTTCGTGATCACGCAGCCGAAGGGCTCCGATCCGTTCGGCAACCCGCAGATCGACCCGGTCAAGCGGGCCGACGTGCCGCAGTTCTACGCCGACTTCTTCGGCAAGCCGGAGGCGCTGAACGGCTACCAGACGATCAACGGCTACTGGATGGAGCAGTCCGGCGGCAAGATCGGCGTCACGCACATCGACACGTTCGGTCCGTACCGGATGCCGAAGAAGTTCTACCAGTACGGGTTGAACGACATCGGGCAGAACCACGCCGGCTGCGGCGCCAGCTCCTGCGGTCCGCAGAGCTCGGGCGACGGCTGTCCGGCGCAGACGACGATCACGGCCGGCGGCTCGAGCACGACCACGATCGACGTCGCCGACTCGAGCTTCTTCTACGTCGGCGACCAGATCACGATCGCCGGCATCAAGGGGCTGCAGAACGTCACCGCGATCCCCGACGGGACGCACATCACCGTCGCGAGCCCGATCTCGCCGGCGAACGCCTCGGCGGTCGAGGACTGCGCGGGATCGAACTTCGACACCGACGCGACCAACCTCTGGCACGCGCAGGCCGGCTGCACCGGCAACTGCGGCGACACGATCCACCTGTTCATGTACGCCGGCTACGACGAGACGTCCGTCTGGCAGGAGTTCGGCGAGATGATGTTCCAGAGCAAGGAGGACGTGCCGAAGGCCGTCTGGGGCAATCCCAACCCGAAGCTTCCCGACTGGGTCCTGAGCCGCTACGTCGACTGGACCTCCTGGTTCGCCGGCGAGCAGCAGTGGGGCGAGTCGAGCGTGCGCCAGGGTGAGAGCTCGGGCACGATCACGCACGAGCTGAGCCACAACCTGTTCACCGTCGGCGACAACAACAACAACCCGTACGTCACGCCGTACCACCGCGTCGGCTCGGGTGCCTGGGACATGATGGACCGCGGCTCGTTCAACGGTCCGGGCGGCCCCCACAACCGCTGGGAGGTGCCGGCGACCGAGGGCGCCTCGATGGGCGCCGAGCACATGCTGCGCAGCAAGATCGGCATGGGCTTCGTCCCGCCGAGCACGGTCATGCGCGTCAACCGCGACGGCCTCGCGAAGGACGGCGTCGCCGTCGCGGACGTGATCGCCCGCGCCGTCAACGCCGACCCGCTGCCGTCGGGCTCGCGCGCCGGCATCCAGGTCGAGCTCGACGGCGCGACGCCGATCGACCACGAGCCGGCCTGCGACATCAACACCAACCCGCTCTGCGACGGCGGCGGCCCGAGCGGCGGCTGGGCGAACTACTCGATCGAGACCGTCCAGCGGATCGGCTATGGCTCGTTCGAGCCCGACAGCGGCGTGCTGATCGCCAAGAACAAGCCGTGGGACGCCGGCGGCCGGTCGATCGAGGGCACCACCTGCGGCTACTCGTGCTTCACGTGGGTCGAGGACGCCCACCCCGAGGACATGGACATGGTCGACTACTACAGCCCGAACGGCACGCCGGTGATGCGCACCATCGCCGACTACCGTCAGCTGGACGACGCCCTGTTCCACGCCGGCACCGACTCGGGCTCCAAGAACGAGTACGACGACACGGCGAACGACCTCAAGTTCTACGTGATCGAGAACTACACCGACGACAAGGGCTACCTGCACTACGTGATCGGCGTCCAGAACCCGACCGGCGCCGGCCCGCAGACGCGCGGCGTCGCCGTCGCGAACGCGCCGGCCGAGCAGGTCTCGAGCTCGAACGCGAACTGCCGGTTCCAGCTGACCAACACCGGCGCCGACGCGGCGACTGACCAGTCGGTCAACCCGCAGGACGAGAGCCTGTCGTTCCACAACGACGTCTACAAGCTCTCGACCAGCGCTTCGGGCGACGGCTGGAGCGCGCAGCTGTACAACGACCTCGCCACCGCCCGCTTCGGCGACACGGTGAGCGTCCCGGTCTACGTCACGCGCACGGCCGCCGCGGCCGCCGGCGGCACGATCACGCTGACGGCGACCTCGGTCTCGGACGCGAGCAAGACGGCGACCGCGACCTGCGCCGTCACGGCGCCGAGCACGACCGTCGGCGGCACGGTGGCGCCGACGCTGGCGCTCGAGCTGGGCGGCGCGGCCGACTTCGGCAGCTTCACGCCGGGCGTCGCCCGCAGCTACCAGACGAGCGAGACCGCCACCGTCGTGTCGACCGCCGGCGACGCGACGCTGAGCGTCGTCGACCCGAGCGCCACCACGCCGGGCCACCTCGTCAACGGGTCGTTCGCGCTCGCCGCTCCGCTGCAGGCCAAGGCCGCCAGCGGCGCCGCCAGCGGCGGCGACTACGCCGACGTCGGCGGCACGCCGCTCGGCCTGCTGACGTGGACCGCGCCGGTCGCCAACGACGGCGTCACGATCGGCTTCTCGCAGGCGATCGGGGCCAACGAGGCGCTGCGCACCGGCGCCTACGGCAAGACGCTGACGTTCACGCTGGCGACGACCACGCCATAGTGCAGGGGTGAGCGTCACTCATCTGTCATCCATCAGAGGCGCCGGCAGCCGCCGGCGCCTCGGCGGTGCCCTGGTGCTGGGCGCCGCGACCCTCGCCCTCGCCGCCTGCAGCGGCAGCGGCAACGACCACGCCGACACGGCCAGGGGATCGAAGGTCCGGGTGACGCTCTCCGTCGACGACTCGTCGCTGCGCAAGGTCGGCGACGCCTGCTCGGGCTCGGGTGGCTACGTCTACATCCACCCGGGCGCGAGCTACTCGATCGCCGACGGCTCCGGCGCGCGGCTGGCCAGCGGCGCGCTGCCGGCCGGCGTCGCCGTCCGCCGCGGCGCCAAGCGGATCGAGGGCGCCGCGGTCGAGCCGACCAGCTGCGCGGTGCGGTTCACGGCGCAGCTGCCGGCGCGGCAGAGCTATCGGCTGCGGCTGGACGCCGGCCCGACGATCGACTTCGCGCGCTCGGCGATCAAGGCCGACGGCGCGCTGGCGCTGCAGGCCAGCGCCGCCAGCGGCGACGTCCAGTCGACGCCGACGCCCGGCGCCGCGGCGACCGCCGTCGCCGCCGGCGGCGACACGGTCGGCGGCAAGCGCGGCCTGCCAGGCCCGCTGCCAGCGGGCGCCAAGCTGGCGCCGGAGGAGACGTCGGCGCCGCGCGCGCACGACTTCGCGCTGACGCTGCTCGACGGCACGCAGGTCCAGGCGTCCAGGCTGTGGGCGACTCGGCCGGTCGTGCTCGACTTCACGGCCTCCTGGTGCGCGCGCTGCAGCCAGCAGCAGCCGATGCTCAACGCGCTGGCGGCCAAGTACGAGAACCTGATCGCGTTCGTCGCGGTCGCCTCGCAAGACCAGCCGAAGGCGCTGACGGACTATCTGACCACGCAGAAGGTCCCATACGCCGCCGGCATCGACACGGCGGGGACGATCTGGCGCGACTACGCCGTCGACGAGCCGCCGGTGATCGCGGTGATCGGCAAGGGCGGGCACTTCCTGCACGGCTGGACCGTCGACGTCGCGCAGGAGACGCTGGACGCCGCGCTGTCGCAGCTCGCGACGCCCGGCACCTGAGCTGCCGTCGCGGGCGCGCGGCACGCGCCGGCCGCGCCGCCGGCGTTCAGGCGAGCGACTTGACGAGCCGTCCGTGGCCGCCGTCGAAGCCGGCCGCGCGCAGGAAGCTGCGGGTCGAGGGCTGCGCGGCGCTGGCCTCCAGCCAGACGCAGCCGCGCGCCCGCGCGACCGCCTCGGCGGCGGCGAGCAGGATCCGGCCGGCGCCCTGGCTCCGGCGCGGGCTGCGGACGACGATCGCGGCGAGCCGGCCGGTGCTGGAGACGAGCGTGATCGCGGCGAGGCCGACGAGCTCGTCGCCGTCGGTGACGGCGATCACCGAGGCGTCGTCGCAGTGCGCGGCCCAGTCGAGCCCGGCGCGCAGGCGCCGCTCGCAGACGCGGTAGCCGAGCTCGGTCAGCAGGCCGTGCGTGGCGGCGGCGTCATCGGAGCTTGCGGGACGAAGGGTCAGCTGCATGACGGCGGGTCAGGATGGTCCCGCTCATATGGTGGAACCTTGGCGCGAGGTTGGCGCCGGTCCGCGACGCCCCGGATTTCGGGGCGTCGCGGACCGCGACCCGCTACGGCGCCGTCGTCGAGAGCGTGTAGGTGAGGGTCTTGCTGTAGCCGCCGCTGCGCAGCGCGTCGCCGGCGCCGATCTGCTGCTGGAAGGCGATCGTCACCGGGTCATTCGAGACCGGGGCGCTCCAGGCCAGCAGGTTGTAGGCCGCGCCGATCTGGTTGAAGGGCGAGCCGCTGCTGCTCGGGTCGGTCGCCTTGGCCTGCAGGCCCTGCGCGAGCGCGAAGCTGCCGTTGACCAGGTGGCCGGGGTGGGCCGCGTCGGGGTCGGACACGGTCAGCAGCGCGTCGCCGGCGGTCGAGGTCACGGTCGCCGTCGTCGAGGCCGTGTAGGTCTTCGCCAGGCCGGGCGTGAACTGGCCGAAGTCCGCGGCCGCGCCGAGCGTCAGCGACAGCGTCGCCGGCACGTCGCCGCCGACGTCGCCCTGCGCGGTCACCGGCTGCAGGCCGTTGGCGTCGGCGAGCGCGGCGTAGCCGCCGACGACCGGTAGCGTCACCTTGCTGAGCCGCGAGTTCATCGTGATCGTCGTGCCCGTCGTGCCGTTGCGCTCGAGGTTCGAGAAGTTCGCCATCAGCACGATGCCGATCCGATGGCCGGCCGGGAACGTGTAGTCGACCGGCAGGATCGGGAACTTGAACTCGTACTCGGTCCCCGGCACAGCCGGCGTGTCGACCGTCAGCGAGTCGCGGTTCGAGGAGTCCAGCATGCCGCGCGAGATGCGCCAGCCCTGGGTCGCGGTGATCGTGACCGTCGGCTTGCTCACCTGCTGGTAGCAGGCGCTGTAGTCCATCACCTTGCCGTCGGGGCCGACGCGCGTCGAGGACGAGCCCCAGCAGTCGCTCGGCGCGTCGGCCGGCGTCGAGATGCCGTCGGCGGAGCGCGTGATCTGCGTGCTCGGGCCGTAGTCGACGAGCATCGCCGAGATGTTCGACTGCGGCTTGCTCAGCGACGCGCGCAGGTCGATCGTCGGCGTGCCCGACATGCGCACGTCCTTCGTGAGCACCGGCCCGAGGAACACGCGGCGGTTGCTCTGGGTCGTGCCGGCGGCGATGTTCGTCGCCGTCGCCTCGCTCTGGTTGGACAGGTCGGTCCAGCTGAGCGTGTCGGTGTCGCCGCCGGTCTGGCCGCCGAGCGTGCCGATCGTGGTCTGCGAGGTGCCCTGCAGGTAGGCGGTCACGTCAGCCGAGCCCGGCAGCGGCCAGTCGGGATAGGTGTGCCAGTTGTCCTTGGTGTCCTCGATGTCGACCCGCGGCTGGTCCATGATCCCGTTCTGGACGCCCCAGAGCCAGTAGTCGAACCACTGATGCAGCGTGTCGACCCAGGCGGCGCGCCGGATCAGGAAGGGATCGACGTGGCCCTCGCGGCAGAGCCAGAGCTTGCGCGCCACGTCGTTCGCGGCCAGCCCGGCCCACCACTCGGAGAACTGGTTCGGCTTGACGTTGTCGTCCTGCAGGCAGTGGGTCTCGAACACTGACGCCTTCACGTTGCCGACGAGCGGCCGGTAGTTGCGCACCGCCCAGAAGCTGTTGTACGTGCCGTCGGCCTCGCCGTCGACCAGGCTCATCGCGTCGCGCGCCGGCTGGCAGGCCGCGCGCCGCGACGCGTCGGTCACGTAGTTCGAGAGCCAGGCGGGGTAGTGCGAGGTGGACACGTCCACGCCGCCCATCCGCGAGTAGTCGTACCAGGAGGAGATCGCCGAGATCGGGACGATCGTCGTCAGGCCCTCGACGCCGGTCGCGGCGACGCCGTTCGGCAGCGTGCCGTTGTAGGAGCGGCCGATCATCGCCGCCTTGCCGTTGTGCCAGTCGGCGACGATCGGGTCGGCGGTGCCCGTCACCGACCCGTAGCCGGGCACGCGGCCGTTGAGCCAATCGATCACGACCTTCTCGCTCTGCACGTCGCTCGGGCCGCCGTTGGTCGCGCAGCCGGTCGAGTGCGCCGTGCCGTCCATCTCGGCCAGGATCACGGCGTAGCCGCGCGGCACGAAGTAGTTGTCGTACCAGAGCGGCCAGCGGTCGTTGATGCCGTCGCCGTCGAGGTCGCCGATGCACTGGTTGACGAACTGGCCGCAGTCGGACGTGAAGTACGGGCTCGGCTCGACGATCGCCGGCACCTTGAAGTCCGGGCCGGACTCCTTCGGCCGCATGATCTCGATCGAGGTGCGGTCCTCGACGCCGTCGCCGTCGGCGTCCTGGCCGTTCGGGATGTAGACGTGCTCGCGGATCGCCTGGTCGTAGTCGAAGACCGGCGCCGTCTTGCCGTCGACGATCGAGATCGTCGGCGGCGTCGGACTCTGCGCCCGCGCCGTCGTCGTCGATCCGAGCGCGGCGACCATCGCGATCCCCGCCGCCACCCACATGTGTCTGGCACGACCCATCAGCCACCCCCGTCTACGTCTTTGGCGACGGCAGCCTGCCAACCGCGCCTGCCCGCGTCCACGGCCGGTGCGTGGAGTTGCCTCCACGCCACCGGCCGTGTCCGCGGGGTGGAGCTACGGGGTGGTGGTGCTGAGCGTGTAGGTCAGCGTCTTGTCGTAGCTGCCCGTACGCAGCGCCTCGTTGGCACCGATCTGCTGCTGGAAGGAGATCGTCACCGGATCGTTCGAGACCGGGG
>Ga0153956_1002804_pt1 | contig 12205 bp, 12 predicted proteins | sample TSFL040MetaG_FD_104704 | JGI IMG/M metagenome (GOLD analysis project Ga0153956, IMG submission 104704) | Attine ant fungus gardens microbial communities from Florida, USA - TSFL040 MetaG | ecosystem: Host-associated > Fungi > Mycelium > Unclassified | place: USA: Florida, Wekiwa Springs...
CCAGAACACCAATCCGGCCAATGTCGCCCCCGAGCAGCGTCTGGTGAAGCAGGGCTTCCTGCGCGAGGACCTTTTCACCTGCGTGCACGAGCAGTTCATGACCGATACGGCAAGGCTCGCCGATGTCGTGCTGCCGGCGACGATGTTCCTGGAGCATGACGATATCTACAAGGGCGGCGGCAACCAGCACATCACGCTCGGCCCCAAGCTGATCGAGCCGCCGGAAGGACCGCGCACCAACCATTACGTAAATGAGGAATTGGGCAAGCGGCTGGGCGTCGGCGACCGCCCGGGCTTCGGCCTGACCGAGCGCGAGCATATCGACATCATCCTCGGCAAGCGCGGCCTCGGCAGCTTCGACAGTCTGAAGGAACGGAAGTGGGTGGATCTTCAGCCCGACTTCGACGACGCGCATTTCATCAACGGCTTCGGCCATGCCGACAAGAAATTCCACTTCCGGCCCAACTGGACGGGGCAGTCGGCGCCCAACCGGCCGCCGAAAAGCATGGGCCTGTTTGGCCCGGTCGGTCGGCTGCCGGAATTCCCCGACCATGTCGAGCTGATCGAGGTGGCGGACGAGGAGCACCCGTTCCGGCTGGCGACCTCGCCGGCGCGCAACTTCCTCAACTCCAGCTTCGCCGAGACGCCGGTGTCGAAGGCCAAGGAGGGCAGGCCGGAACTGCTCATCCACCGCGAAGACGCCGCAGCGCTGGGCATCGAGGATGGCGGCCGCGTCGAGGTCGGCAACCGGCGCGGCGACGTGGTGCTGCATGCCAGGTTCTTCGATGGCGTGAAGCGCGGCGTGGTGATAGCGGAAGGCATCTGGCCGAACAGCGCGCATGAGCGCGGCGAAGGCATCAACGTGCTGACCGGCGCCGACGCCCCGGCGCCCTATGGCGGCGCCGCTGTTCACGACAACAAGGTGTGGCTCAGGGCGCTCTGACGAACCCGGCTACTTCGCGGCCTGCGTGTCCAGTGTCTTGATCTCGTCGGCGGCCGCCTTGCGCGCCGCGGCATCGACGCCGGACGCGCCCTTTTCCTTCGCAAAAGCAATAAGGGCGGTGCGCGTGTCCTCGTCGCAGCCCTCCTCTCCCACGCCGTTGATGCCCGCATTCTTCGCCGCGTCGAGCACGGAGTCGCAGGCATCCGGCGCGAAGGCGAACTGGCCTATGATGGCGCCCAGCGTCAGCGGGTCCTGCAGGCGCGGATCGTCGCGGATCGCATCGAGCGTGGCGCTGCCTACCGCTTTCGATTTCCGGTCCTGGGCGATCTGCGTGAGGTCGAAGATGAACTCGAACTCCGGCTTGTCGACGCCCTGGGGCTTCGACACCAGGATGTCCAGCGCATAGCGGGTGATCTCGTCGGGTGTGACGACCGACCGGATCGCCCTTGCCTGGTGGTAGTTGCGCACCAGCACCCAGCGCGAGGCGAGGTCGCCATAGCGGGCGAGCGTGCCGATCCGCTTGATGGCGGCGAGCTTCTGCTTGTCCGTCTTGGCCGCCTGCGCCTGGGCGAACACCTTGTCGCGAACCCGGTCGAGGACTTCGCCCGCAAGCAGGGCCGAAGCCGGCGCGGCCTGCTGTGTTCCCGCGGCCTGCTGCTGGCTGGGCGCATCGGCAAGCGGACCCTTTGCATCCACCCAGGCGGCAAGCGCCTTGCGCGCGTCCGGGCCGAAATAACCCTTCGGCTCACCGGCGAAGAAGCCTTCGCTCTTCAGCGTGCTTTCGATCGCGGCGCGGACCTCGTCGGGCAGCGCCTTGCCGAGGCCCACGAGATTGTCTTCGTCGAGCCCGGCCGGCGCTTCGCGGAACGCGTCCATTACCGCAGCCGCGATCGCCGCCGTTCCGGCGCTGGAGGCCGGCCCGGAAAAGAGGCCGCTGAGTTCGATGCTCGCCGCGTCGCCGCCGAACACGCCCATGCCCATCCGGCCGATGCCGTCATTGTAGAGCGCGATGCGGTCGGTGATGCCTTCGCGCAGCGTCATCAGATGATCGAAACTGTCGAAGGTGAAGGCGCTCGCGATCTTGTCCTTCGCCTTGAGCGAACCGAGCCGTGCCGCCTCGCGCCAGGCATGCAGACGTTCGCGCGGGTTCTTGTCGATGCCGAGGCCGTTGTCGTAGGCATCTCCCAGCAGCACCATCGCCTCGACGCTGCCCAGATTGGCGGCGTTGATCAGCATCGCGGTCGCCTTCTGGTCGTCCTGCGGATAGACCACGCCCTTGCGCAACAGCTTGGCCTGCAGCAGATAGGCCTGCTGTTCCTTCCTGGCTTCGCCATCGGTGATCAGGGCCTTCAATTGATCGTCGCTCAGGCCGCCGTCGCGGCGCGACGGGCGGTAGCTCGTCGAATCGAGATTGGCATACTGCGTCGCGGCGTAGAGCCAGAGCGCGTCGCGGTCGCCCGCGTCGGCCAGCGGCCTCAGCATGGCGCGTGCCGCGTCCTCGTTCTTGAATTGCCGGTCGTCCGAAAGCTCCAGCCGCGCCAGCGCCAGCGCCGCGCCGGGCTCTCCGGCCTCGGCGGCGTCGCTCAGGCGCTCGGCCAGTCGGTCCGGATTGTCGACCTGAAAGCCGTAGTCGGGGAGCAGGTTCGCAAGCCTGATGCCGGTGTCGATATCCCAGGAGACGTTGAGCAGACGGATCGCCTCGCGGGGCTGGCGGCCGACGAACTTGCCGTCCAGGAGCAGGCCGGCCAGCAGCGGCCCGGCATCGGCGACGTTTCTGGTGGCGCCTCGCAACATGGCGATGGCGCGCTTGCCGTCGCCAGGGCCGCCTTCGCCCTTGGCCAGCATATCCGCCAGCATCGGCACGGCATACTCGTCGTTGGCGACGCGCGCCTCCAGCAATTGTCTCGCTTTCGCCGCGTCCTGCTGCGTACCGCGGCCCAGCCGCAGCGCCTTGATATAGGCGAGCACCGACGGTTCCGGGCCACTCGTCCCTGCCTTGGAATCTGTGTCCACGGCCCGAAAGGCCTTTTGCTGCTCCTCGCCGGAAAAACCGTCATTCTCCAAGGTCGTCTGCGCGATCAGCAGCGGCATGGCCTTGCGGAACTGGCTGTCCCATTCGCCGGGCGCGGGGCCCTGGACCGGCGCGTCGATGATGCGCTGCGCGGTCTCGGCCATCTTGTGGGCGTCGCGACGCAGCAACGGCCCGCTTCTATACTGCTGGAGCAGCGTCATCAGGGCCGTGAGATGGCCGGCCTTGCCGGCCTTCTGCAAGGCATCGAGCGCCATGTCCCGCGTGATCGGTGGCGGACCGGCATCGGCGCTGTCATGCCGATGCACCGAATAGAATTCATAGAGGAGATAGCTCGCTTCCGGACTGCCGCCGTCGGCGAGCAGCTTGATCTGCGGGAGAAGAAAAGTAAGCCCCGGCTGGTTGAGCGCGACCTGGGCGCGCAGCCATTGCAGCGCCAGTCGTTTCTCCTTCGGCGCCCCGAGCATCGCCGTCTGGCATTTGTCGGCCAGGCTTTTCAGCTTGCCGAGGTCGAAATCCTGCGGGAAGAGCTCGCCATACTGAACGGGTGGCGCCTTGGCCTCGGGATCGAGCGGCGCCGAGGCGCCACGATCGCAGGCGCCGATCGCTTCGGCCAGCGCGGCCTTCTTTGCCGCGTCGTCGGGTTTGTCGGAAGACGACTGGGACGCGGAGGCCGCGCCGGCAAGCGGAAACAAGGCGAGCAGGGAAAGGAGCAGGGCATGCACCTGGCGCAACATGGATGTCCCCCTCGGACATGGTCCGGGCTTGCCGCTGCAACCGAACACTTTTGCTAAATTAGCATGGCGCGTAAGGGATGATGAGTGTGATGCTTCACACTCGCTTCCTTCGCCTACGGGGTGGCCGTTCGGGTGGCATGCTGCGGCGGAGAGCGGCCGCACGACCTGAATCGTTTGACGAAGCCATGGCCTTAGCCCTTTGTGCGGATTCGTCTTTTCCAGCCGGAGCCATCGATGTCGCAGCCGCTCAAGATAGCCATCGCCGGTGCGCTCGGCCGCATGGGGCGGCAGATGGCGCAGGCCGTCGAGGCCGATCCGCGGCTGGAGCTCGTAGCCCGCTTCCACCGGCCGGGCAGCGCGGGCGAGGGGTTGGTCGCGCGCGACGAGGCGCTGGCGCTTGCCGATGTGATCGTCGACTTCGCCACGCCGGCGGCCTCGGTCGACCTAGCGACGGCCTGCGCGCTGCGCGGCGGGCCGGCACTGGTCGTCGGTTCCACCGGTTTCGACGCCGCCGAGCTGGAGGCGATCGCCGATGCTGCAAGCAAGATCGCCGTCGTGCGCTCGGGCAGCTACTCGCTCGGCCTCAACATGCTGACCGGGCTTGTCGAGCGCGCCGCGCGGGTGCTGTGCACTGACGATTGCGATATCGAGATCCTGGAAGCGCATCACCGCATGAAGGTCGACGCACCCTCGGGCACCGCGCTGATGCTGGGGGAGGCGGCGGCACGCGGGCGCGGCGTCGGGCTGGCCGATGTGGCGCGGCGGGGCCGCGAAGGCGTCACCGGTCCCCGACCGCAAGGCGAGATCGGCTTTGCCGTGCTGCGCGGCGGCGGCATCGTCGGCGAGCACAGCGTCGGCTTCCTGGCCGACGGCGAGGTGTTGACGCTTTCGCATTCGGCGGGCGACCGCTCGATGTTCGCGCGCGGCGCCATCGCCGCCGCGATCTGGGTCGCCGATCGCAAGCCCGGCGAATACGAGATGGCCGATGTCCTGGGGTTTGCCGGGCGGTAGCCGAGACGTCTTGAGGCGCCGCGCGGGCGACCATTCGAGTCGCGCCACGACGATGAACGCGTGCCGTATTAGAGCTTAAGCAAATTCAAACCGAACCGTTCGGTTCAATTTATGTTGACGGATCGTGCAGGACGGGGTGAACGCTGCGCCGTGGAAACGTGTCGAAGACTATATGATTGGATCATGTAATAAATTGAAAATAAATAATAATATAGGCCGATGGGATTAGCCGGTTCAAATTTCAAGACCCTTTTCCGACACGCGCGCGCCACATCTTCGTGATTGGAAATTTCGCCGGCACGGACACATCTCGGGGTGGTCCGAGCGACGCGATTTCCTCCCGAAAAAGGCACGCCACTTGACGGACAAGACTTCAAATCTGGAGTACCTTAAAATGACCAAGATTGCTCTTACCGCAGCCGCGATCCTCGTTGCCACGAGCGGCGCCTTTGCCAGCAGCGATTATTTTGTTCCTCAGAACACCAATCGTGCGTCTCCGGCGGCTCCGGTCGCTTCCGATGTCGACCGTACCGTAACGGGTTCGATCGGCAAGTCGGCCGACCACAACGTCTACAAGTCGGAGCCCCAGGGCATTGACACCGACTCCGGCCACACCATCCGCGGCCTCTAAGACAATTCGATCCGACAGGGTGGCATGGCAGAAATGCTCGGGCCGCTCCTGCCGGGACCGATCGCCAAACCCCGCCGGTCGTCGGCGGGGCTTGATCTCCGCCGAAGAGACGACTTTTCCAGGGCCGCGGCCGCTGAGGGGGACATCTCCCCGCGCCACAAGGCAGCAACGGAGCGTATCGGTCCGCGTGGATAAGAAGTCGACCGCCAGGGAATAAACACCTTTCCCGGCGGGTCTTGCCGGCAACGGGCCCATACGAGGCGCCCGTGATCTGAAATAGCAAAGGAATGTGAAAATGACCAAGATTGCTCTTGCCGCAGCCGCGATTCTCGTTGCCACGAGCGGCGCCTTCGCCAGCAGCGACTACTTCGTTCCCCAGAACACCAACCGTTCGGCTCCTTCCGCCCCGGCCGTTTCCGATGTCGACCATTCCATCACCGGTTCCGTCGGCAAGTCCGAAAATGTGTTCAAGTCGGCGCCGCAGGGCGTGGAAACCGACTCGGGCCACACCATTCGCGGCCTCTGAGACTGCCTCGGTCCGACGGGCGGCGCTTTCTCCACCCGGCCCGATCCAGTCCGGTCCCAAAACCCCGCCGGTTTCCGGCGGGGTTTTGTTTTGCCGGGAAGGCAAGCCGCCCATGCAGCCAGGCGGAATCGCTTGGCGTCGCACAAATGCGGCTAAGAGACAGAGCGCGTCGGCGAGCCCGTCGCGTCCTCGTTCCATCCCGTGAAAAAACCGGTCATTCGAGAATAAACCCTTGTCGTTGCGGGTCTTGTCGGCAGCGGGCCTCTTCCAGGCGCCGTGCATCGAAACGACAGCACAAGGAAATGTTCACATGACCAGGACAGCAATCGCGGCGGCCATGCTGGCTGCCGCAATGGGCAGCGCTTTTGCCGGCACCGACCACTTCGTTCCGCAGAACGTCAATCGCGCGGCGCCGGCCAATCCGCCGTCCGCCACGGTCGACAACAGCGTTACAATGTCGATCGGCAGGCGCGACACGGCAAGGCATGCGACGCCGCGCAAGACGACCACGCAGTCCGAACCGGCGCAGGAGCCGCCGGATCTCGGCTTGAGCATCTATTCCCAGTGATCCTTCCCGCTCCCGGACCCGAGGCGGCGGACCCGTGCGTGAGCGCGAAAGGGGAGTGAAGACCGGCCGGTCTGCTGCGGCACTCGCAAAGCGCAGACCGGCTGGTTCGCCGTCAGCCCAGATCCTTCGGCCTGATGAAATGCGTCAGCCGCGCGCGGCCGAAGGAGAGGTCCGGCCAGTCGTCGTCGAGCGTGAAGCGGGCAAGCGCCGCCGTCGGAAACTTCGCTTCGATCTTCTTGAACACGCCTTCGTCCGATCCGGCTCCGGCCAGCCGCAGCGCGAAGTGCTGCAGGCCGGGATTGTGGCCGATCACCAGCAGGCTCGTCGCCTTGGTCTGCCGCACGCGCGCCAGGATCGAGCCCGCCGCAGCCTCGTAGAGCTCCTCGGCGAATTGCGCCGGCACGGTCTTCGGCAGATCCGCCGAGACCAGCCGCCAGGTATCGCGGGTGCGCAGCGCCGGCGAGACCAGCGCCAGGTCCGGCAGCCAGCCGCGCCGCGCAAGCTCCCGTCCCATCAGCGGCGCCGTCTTCAGCCCACGTGGCCCGAGCGGCCGGTCGAAATCGGCAAGGGCGGGATCGTCCCAACTCGACTTGGCGTGGCGCAGGATGAGCAACTGTTTCACGGGCATCGATCAGGACCAGCGACTCTCAGCGTTGAAATCGACGCCATGCCTACCACCGTATCCTGCTCCCGTCTCGCACCGAAGGCGGCCGGCGCACCGAGGGCGAAGAGGCCTACGCGTTGCTCGTCCTTGCCTCATCTGACGGCAATGTCGGCTTCGGGGTTTAGCCAGTCTCCGGATCGAATGAAAGCGCCGGCCAGATCGCCTTTGGTGCGGACCGCGCTTTCGAGTATGTCCAAAGTTCGGTTCCTAGAGCAACGTTGAGAGATCGCGCGCGCCGTGCACGACACGCACGACATCGATCCGTTCCGCCGCAGGCCTGTAGAGGATGAGATAGTTGCCGATGGTCAGCGCACGCGTATCGGCCCCGATATCGGGTCTTCGCGGTCCGGATTCCGGAAAGGCCGCGACCTGCAGAATACGTTCTGCGATTGCATCCAGGAAATGATCGGCGGCGCGCGGGCTATCCTTGGCAATGGAAAGCCAGATATCGGTCAAGTCATTTTCAACCGCAGGGCTGCGGACGATCGGCAGACTTGCCATGGATTATTTCTTGGCGGCATCGACGAGACGATCCCGGGCCTTCCGCTTGATGTCGTCTATATCGAAAGGAACGAATGGACCGCTTTCCAGCCCCTCGGTCCAGGCTTTGCGCAGTCGCTCCACCTCGGCTTCGCGGAGAGGTTGCCGCAAGCGCCACTCGCGCAGCGCCTCGCGGATCACCTCGCTCGCTGAGCCGTAACGCCCGCTTTCGACAGCGTCCTTGACTGTCTCAAGCAATTCCGGTGAAAGCGCCACGCTGACTTTTTCGACCGTCGCCATGGAATCTCCTCACAAGACGGTAGCAATAATTGCTACCACCCACAAGCCTACGGCGTGATCCGTGCCAGTTGTTCGAGGTCGGTTTCCTCGCGCAGCGGGTCCGGCGCCATCACCACCGAGGCGGCGTTGTCGGCGTCGTCAGCGAAATGGGCAAAGACGGTGTGGCCCTTTTCCATGCGCGCCTTGCCTTCGGCGACCAGCCCCAGCGCCAGCGGGTAAAGCCGGTGCTCCACCTTCAGCACGCGCGCGGCGAGCGTGTCCTCGTTGTCGCCGACCATCACCGGCACGGCGGCCTGCGCGACGATCGGGCCGTCGTCCATTTCGGGCGTGACGAAATGCACCGAACAGCCATGGACGCGCACGCCGGCGCGGATGGCGCGGGCATGCGTGTCCAGTCCCTTGAAAGCCGGCAGCAGGGCAGGGTGGATGTTGATCATGCGGCCTTGCCATTTCTCGACGAGGCCACGGCCGAGGATGCGCATGTAGCCGGCCAGCGCCACGATCTCGGCGCCGAAGCCTGTCAGCGCGGCGTCGATCGCGGCGTCATGCGCGTCCTTGCTCGGATGGTCGGCGCGCTGGATCACCTTGGTGGCGATGCCGCGCGATTGCGCGATGCCGAGGCCGGCGGCATTGGCGCGGTCGGAGATGACGCCGACGATCTCGCTCGGATAGGCCGGATCAGCCGCCGCCGCGATCAGCGCGGTCATGTTGGAGCCGCGCCCCGAGATGAGGACGACCGTGCGCTTCCTGCTCATAGGCCGATCGAGCCCCGATAGATCACGCCGCTGTCGCGGCGCGGCACGATGCGGCCGATCGGCGTCACCGTCTCGCCGGCCTCCTGCAATACGGCGGCCACCTGCGCGGCCTGGCCGGAAGCGACCGCGAGGATCATGCCGATGCCGCAGTTGAAGGTGCGCATCATCTCTTCCGGTGCGACGCCGCCGGCCCTGGCGAGCCACGAGAACACCGCCGGCACGTCGATGGCCTCGAGGTCGAGCTCGGCCGAGAAATCCTTGGGCAGCACGCGCGGGATGTTTTCCGGGAAGCCGCCGCCGGTGATATGCGCCAGCGCCTTGATGCCATGCGTGTTGCGGATCGCCTTGAGGATCGACTTCACATAGATGCGCGTCGGCTCCAGCAGCGCCTCGGCGAGGCTGAGCTCTTCGTTGAACGGCGCCGGATCGCTCCAGCCGAGCCCGCTCGCGGCAACGATGCGGCGCACCAGCGAAAAACCGTTGGAGTGCAGGCCGGACGAGGCGAGGCCGAGCAGCACGTCGCCTTCCACGATATCGTCGGTCGGCAGCAACTGGCCGCGCTCGGCCGCGCCCACCGCGAAGCCGGCGAGGTCGTAGTCGCTGCCGTGATACATGCCGGGCATCTCGGCGGTCTCGCCGCCGATCAGCGCGCAGCCGGCCTGCCTGCACCCTTGAGCGATGCCGCCGACGATCGAGGCCCCCTGGTCGGGGTCGAGCTTGCCGGTGGCGAAATAGTCGAGGAAGAACAGCGGCTCCGCGCCCTGCACGACGATGTCGTTGACGCACATGGCGACGAGGTCGATGCCGATCGTGTCGTGCTTGCCGGCGTCGATCGCGATCTTGAGCTTGGTGCCGACGCCGTCATTGGCGGCCACCAGAACCGGATCGGTGAAGCCCGCCGCCTTCAGGTCGAACAGCCCGCCGAAGCCGCCGATCTCGCCATCCGCGCCCGGCCGCCGCGTGGCGCGCACCAGCGGCTTGATCTTCTCGACCATCAGGTTGCCGGCGTCGATGTCGACGCCCGCCTCGGCGTAGGTGAGCCCGTTCTTGTGCTCGGCCTTGTCGCCCTTGCTCATCGTCGGCTCGTCCCTGTTTCCATTGCGGGCTCTTCGCATGAATGGTTTCGGGGAGCAAGGATGACGGTTGGCCCGGCGGACAAAACAATGGAAAGCGGGTGTCCGGCCAGCCTCCAGCCCGGGCGATTGGCGAAGGCTGAGGTGATGGCCAATCTCCCCCCTTTGCGGGGCCACAGGGGGAGATCGGCTGCTTCCTCTTGCCCAACTTGCCCGTCTCCATCATCTATCCTCCGACAAGCCACGACGGGACTTCATGTGACCATCCCCAACATGATCACGATCATGCGGCTTCTGCTGGTGCCGGCGGTGGTGCTGGCCATGCTGCAGTCGCTTTGGGGCTGGGCCTTTGCCGGCTTCCTGGTCGCCGGCATTTCCGATGGCGTCGACGGCTTCATCGCGCGCCGCTGGAAACAGTCCTCGCGGCTCGGCGCCTATCTCGATCCGGTCGCCGACAAGCTGCTTCTGGTCTCGGTCTTCGTCGTCATGGGCTTTGCCGGCGAACTGCCGCTCTGGCTGGTGGTGACCATGGTCTCGCGCGACGCGCTGATCGTCTGCGCCGTGCTCTTGTCGAGCGTGATGAGCCATCCGGTCGAGATGAAGCCGCTTCATGTCTCGAAGGCCAACACCGCCGCGCAGATCGTGCTGGCCGCGCTCGTGCTCGGCGAACAGGCCTTCTCCCTGCATCTCGATCCGCTCCGGCCGGCGCTCATATTGCTGACCGGGGTCTTGACCGTGGCTTCGGCCGCGGCCTATCTCGTGGCTTGGCTAAGGCATATGAGCGGCTATGGCGAAGGCTCCAGCACGGGCACCTGACAGCGAGGCCGCGGGGATCGCGGCAAGCATGGCGCTTCGCCGCCAGATTTTCTTCTGGCTGGCCTCCGCGGTCCTGCTTGCGCTCTTCCTCTATGTTTTTTCCGGCATCCTGCTGCCCTTCGTCGCCGGCATGGTGCTGGCCTATTTCCTCGACCCGGTCGCCGACCGGCTGGAGCGGCTGGGGCTCTCCAGGCTGATGGCGACGGTCGTCATCCTCATCGCCTTCATCGTCATCGTGGTGCTGGCCTTCGTCATCCTGGTGCCGGTGCTGGCCACGCAGATGGCCGATTTCGCCCGCAAGCTGCCGGAATATCTCACCCGCCTGCAGTCGCTGATCACCAGCTTCGACCCGAAATGGCTGGAACAGCGTTTCGGCGTCAACGCCGCCGGCCTGCGCGACGGGCTGAATTCGCTGCTGAGTTCGGGCTTCGGCCTCATGACGACGCTGTTCCAGTCGCTGTGGAGTTCCGGCAAGGCGCTGGTTTCGGTGGTCAGCCTGTTCGTGGTCACGCCGGTCGTGGCCTTCTACATGCTGCTCGACTGGGACCGCATGGTGGCCGAGGTCGACAGCTGGGTGCCGCGCGACTACGTCGAGACCGTGCGCGAGCTCGCCCGCGACATCAACACCGCCACCGCCGGCTTCGTGCGCGGGCAGGGCACGCTCTGCCTGGTGCTGGGCGCCATGTATGCCACGGGGCTCACCCTGACCGGCCTGAACTTCGCCATCCTCATCGGCTTCTTCGCCGGGCTGATCTCCTTCATCCCCTATGTCGGCTCGCTGACCGGGCTGGTGCTTGCCGTCGGCGTCGCCTTCGTCCAGTTCTGGCCGGACTGGACCATGGTGGTGGCGGTGGCCTGCGTGTTCTTCGTCGGCCAGTTCATCGAGGGCAACATCCTGCAGCCGCGGCTGGTGGGAAAGAGCGTGGGCCTGCATCCGGTGTGGCTGATGTTCGCATTGTTCGCCTTTGGCGCGCTGTTCGGTTTCGTCGGCCTGCTGATCGCGGTGCCGGCCTCGGCCGCGATCGCCGTGCTGGTGCGCTTTGCCATCGCCCGCTATCTCGAATCGCCGCTCTACAAGGGGCGGGGCGCGGAGCTTGCGCCGCCGCTGCCGGCCGATCGCGGCGGTGGCCATCGCTCGAAGCCGCGTGCCTGAAATGACCGGCACGCGTACAGTTCCGCCGCGCCAGCTGCCGCTCGATCTCGGCCACGGCACCGGCTATTCGCGCGACGAGCTCGTCGTCTCCGGCACCAATGCGCAGGCCGCGGCCCTTGTCGACCGCTGGCCGGACTGGCCCTCGCCGGTCGTCGTGCTCGCCGGTCCCCCCGGTTCCGGCAAGACGCATCTCGCCCATATCTGGCAGGCGCATGCCGATGCGCTAGCTGTCGATCCCGGCCGGATCGGCGCGTACATCGCCGGGCTCGGCGCGCGGCCCGTGCTGATCGACGACATCGACAAGACGCCTATCGACGAGCAAGGCCTGTTCCACCTGATCAACGCCGTGCGCGGCGCGGGCTCGACGCTGATGCTGACGGCGCGGCGCTTTCCCTCCGCCTGGCGCGTCGCACTGCCCGACCTGATCTCGCGGCTGAAGGCGGCCGCGACCATCGAGATCCACGAGCCCGACGACCTGCTGCTCGCCGGCGTCATCACCAAGCTTTTCGCCGACCGGCA
>Ga0153956_1002805_pt1 | contig 12197 bp, 11 predicted proteins | sample TSFL040MetaG_FD_104704 | JGI IMG/M metagenome (GOLD analysis project Ga0153956, IMG submission 104704) | Attine ant fungus gardens microbial communities from Florida, USA - TSFL040 MetaG | ecosystem: Host-associated > Fungi > Mycelium > Unclassified | place: USA: Florida, Wekiwa Springs...
CCTTTCGTCCGGCCCCGGGACCGTGGTCGTCCTTTCGTCCGTCTACCGGACCTAAGGACGACCGCGCCGGGTCGGGCGGACGGAAGGACGACCACGCTCCGGCGTCCTCGTCACGGGGTCACGCATCGGTGACGGGTCCGTCCGTCTGCCGTGAGGCTCCCGTGACCCTCCCGGCACGGTCCCTTCGCCTCTCCCCCCGGGAGAGGCCCGGGAGGGACGGCGGGGGTGACCCTGGACGAACCTCCCCGCGGTTCGTGAGGGAAGGGTCACCCCCGCCGTCCCGGCCACGCCTGCCCGGGCCGTCGCCGGGAGGGCCCGTCCCTTGTCCGTCCCCCGTCAGCTGTTCCTTATGCGCCTCATAGGCGCATAAGGAACAGCCAAAGGGTGCCGGCGGCTACCCCCGCGCCGGCCGGTCGCCGTCCGCGTCGGTGCCGAAGTCGTCGACCGCCACCGCTTCGGGCTCCGGCGGCGCCGTCAGCAGCACTCGGCAGGGGGCTTTTTTCAGGACGTACTCGGTCGCCGCGCCGATCTCGGCCGGCTTTGCCGCGCCGATGCCGCCGAACTTGCCGCCGCCGCGGATCTTCGAGGGGGGCTCGCCGCCGATGATGATCGCTTCCGAGTTCGCCCGGCGGGCCGCTTCGACGATCCCGGCGCCGGTGCGGCGGGCGCGGATCACCTCGGTCGAGACCTCGACGTCGGCGTACTCTTCCCCCACCTCCCGCGCCCGCTCGAGCGCCCGCCGCGCCTGCGCCTCGCGGTCCGGCGGCAGCTCGGCGTCGAGGGGAAGCGCCAGCGGCACCTCGATCACGTAGACGAGCTCGAGCCGCGACTCGGCGTCGTCCTTGCCATCCTCCCGCTCGGCGACCGCGAGGCGCCCGGCGGTGGCGACGATGTCGTCGTCGAGCTTGGTCCCGAAGACCGGCACCAGCAGGTTGGAGAACTCGACCGCGGGGATCTGCTTGGTCAGCGCCGCCTCGCCGACCGAGACGCGCCTGGTCAACGAGGTCCCCTCGAAGACCTTGCGGTAGATGACGTAGAAGGTGAGCCCGAAGGCCATCCAGCCGATCCCGACCCAGCGCGCGGTCGAGTGGAAGGCGAGCACGCTGAGGAAGGCGCCGGCACTGGCGAGCGCCGCGATCATCGCCGGGATCGGCAGCTCCGCCGTCCCCCAGGCCATGCCCCAGGGGATGCGGAAGGGCCGCCGCGCGTCCGGCAGCTTGACCCGCAGGCGGATGATCGAGAGGTGCGCGATCGTGATCGCCAGGGTCGCGCCGAAAGCGTAGAGGCCGGCCAGCACCTTGATGTTGGTCTCGATCACGAGGCCGAGCGCGATCAGCCCGCAGATCGTGATCGCCACGTAGGGCGTCGCCCGCCGGCGCTCGAGTTTGCCCAGCCAGCTGGGGATCTGGCGGTTGATCGCCAGCGTGTAGGTGTGACGGGAGACGCCCAGCATCGAGGTCGTCGCCGCCCAGAAGAGGACCGGCGCGGCGACCAGCGCCACCACCCAACGCATCAATTCCGACAGCCAGTGCGGGTGGAAGGCGGAGACGACGCCGAGCACCGGGTCCTGGATGTACTCGTTGCCGAGCGCCGTTTCCGGGCCGTGCGGACCCGCCACCACCGGCACCGCCATCAGCGCGATCGCCGCCATCCCGGCGTAGACGAGCGGCACCGCGACGGCCCCGAGGCCGGCGATCCGCTTCAGGTCGCGGCGGCTCACCTCGATGTCCGGGGCGAGGTCGGCGGCGGCCTCGATCCCGGCGTAGGCGAGCATCGCGACGACCGCCGCGTAGATGATGTCGCGCAGGCTCGGGTTGGTGAACAGGTGGATCTGCTCGGTCAGGCGGTCGGGGTGCATGACGACGATCGCGCCGACCACGATCACCGCCAGCTGCAAGGCGAGGTCGGCGAGGGCGATGAAGGCGAGCGTGCGCTGGCGGCCGCGGCCGGTGACGTTGAGCACGTTCAGCACGCAGGCGCCCACGATCACCCCGGCGGCGACCAGGATTTCGACCCCACGGTCGTCGAAGCCGCTCCAGATCGGCACCAGGTAGTGGGGGACGCTGATCGCCGCCAACGCGATCACGATCAGGTAATCGAGCAGGATCGCCCAGCCGGCGATGAAGGCGATCAGCTCGTTGAAGGCGTGGCGGGCGAAGGCCGAGGAACCGCCGCGCTCGCGGAGCATCGCGCCGCCCTCGACGTAGGAGAGCGTGGTCAGCCCGAAGAGCAGCCCGGCGACGAGGAAGATCAGCGGGGTCAGGCCGAGGCCGCGCTCGGCGACCACGCCGAGGGCGAAGTAGATCGAGAAGCCGACCGCCGAGTAGGCGGCGGCAAAGAGCCACGGCACGCCGAGGCCGCGGCGCAGTTTGCCCTTGCGGGCAGCGTGCGGAACCTTCATCGAGACTGCCTGCTCGCGATCCAGAAGCGGCCGGCGCCGACGGCGACGAAGAGGATGCCCATCAGGAAGCCGATCGAGGCGGGCCCGCCGCCGTTGGCGAGGGTGACGACGAGCAGCAGCACGCCGATCGCGACGAAGGCCAGCGAGAAGCCCTTGATCGCGCCGTGGTAGGCACGGTCCCGGTTCACGGCGTCGCCTCGGCCAGGGCGCCGCTCGCGCCGAGCACCGGGGCCGGCTTGTCGGGCGGTTCGGAGACGACGATCACCCGGCAGGGCCGCTCGCCGAGCACCGTCTGCAGGGTCTTGTCGTACTGCGGCACGCCGTTGCGATAGCGGAGGCCGACGACGATCGCCGCCGCCTCGATCTCCGCCGCCTCGCCGGCGATCGAGTAGCCCGCCTGGCCCGGCCGCACCCGCGCGACGTGCCCGGTGACGCGGGCGCCGCCGATCAGCTTCGCCTCCTCGACCCGGCGCTGCGCCTCGCCTTCGGCCTCGGGGAGGTCGGCGTCCAAGGGGAGGTCGGTGGGCACGGTCATCATCGAGTGGACGTGGATCCCGCGCCGCCGTTTGGAGGCGAGCTTGACCGCGGTGGCGACCATCTCCGGCGAGAACGCTTCGTCGTCCTCGAAGGCGACCAAGATCGACCGGTACTCGACCTCCTCGACCCCGAGCGGCTCCGGCAGCACCACCTTCACCGTGCGGGTCAGCGGCAGCCCCTGGTGGCGGCGATAGAGGACGTAGACGACGATCCCGAGGATCATCCAGCCGGTGCCGACGAAGAGCGTCGAGGGATTCAGCGCCATCACCACGACCCAGGCGGCGAAGGTGCCGAGCCCGCCCAGCACCGCGGTCAGCGGGATCTCGAAGCCGAAGGCGCGGAAGTTCATCGGCGACTTCCAGATGCGCTCCGCGTCGGCCCGGGTCCGGCGCAGCTGGATCACCGCGACGTGGGCGATGGTGAAGCTGAGCATCGCGCCGAACGAGTACATCGTCGCCAGGAAGCTGGTCTTGCCCGGCAGCATCGTGATGATCGCGATGCCGGCGAAGATGATGATCGCGATGTACGGCGTGCGGTACTTCGGGTGGACCTGGCGCAGCCCCTCGGGCAGCTGCCGGTGCTGGCCCATCGAGTAGGTGAGCCGGGAGACGCCGATCAGCCCCGCGTTGGTGGCGATCAGCAGGATCACCGCGGCCAGCACGCCGACGTAATAGCGGAGGATTTCGGTGAGGCCGCCGGAGAGGCCGAGGTTGTCGACGATGCCGAGGATCGGGTCGTCGGCGTATTTCGTGCCGAGTTCGGTGGTGTAGCCGGCGGCGGTGTGGACGACCGGCATCGCCGAGAGCGCCACGATCGGGATCAGCAGGTAGAGGCCGAGCACGGCGGCGACCACGAGGCCGACGCTGCGCGGGATCGTCCGGGCGGCGTCCTTGGCCTCCTCGGCCATGTTGGAGATCGTCTCGATCCCGGTGTAGGCGATCATCCCGACCGCGATCCCGAGCGCGAATTTGCTCCAGGTCGGGGCGACGCCGAGGTGGATGTTGTCGACCAGGACCTGCGGCGAGAGGACGAGGACGACGCCGATCCCGACCAGCACGATCTGGGTCGCGATGTCGGCGACCGCGAGGATCAGGTTCAGTTTCGAGGACTCTTCGGTGCCCCGGATGTTGAGCAGGGCGAGGCCGACGACCAGCACCGCGCCGCCGATCACGTCGCCGGGGCTGTGGCCGAGCGCGGGCCAGAAGACGGCCAGATAGTGGGGCACGAAGAAGGCCGAGATCGCGACCGTGATCGTGTAGTTGAGCATCTGCCCCCAGGCCGCGACGAAGCTGACGAACTCGTTGAAGGCGTGGCGGGCGAAGCTGGAGGAGCCGCCCGCTTCGGGGAACATCACGGTCGCCTCGGCGTAGGTGGCGGCGGTGGCGGCGAAGATCAGCCCGGAGATGACGAAGGCGACCGGCGTCAGGCCGAGCGCGAACGCGGCGGTGACGCCGAGCGCGTAATAGATCGAGGAGCCGACGTTGCCGTAGGCGGCGGAGAACAGCGCCCCGACGCCGTGGACGCGACTCAGCGACTCGTCTCTTGGGATCCGCTGGGCCATTCAGGAGTGTGCGTAGACGGGCACTGCGCTCCCGAATATACGCGCGTCGGCAGCGCCTCAGCCGGACCCCTGAGCGCGCGGGCCCGCGTCAGCGTCGGGGGACACGAAGGTCGCCTCGTCGCTCGGTGGTCCATGGGCGCGATGACGCCCTCAACTCACCAGCCGTCCGGGGCGGCTACGCGTGGTCCCGATGGAGTTCCGCGGCGCGGCGGTCCAGGTGGGCGGCGGCGGCGCTCGAGTCGGGCGAGCCCGCCGGGGGCGTGCCGGGCGGCGGCGCCGGGCCCCAGATCGCCTCTTAACCGGAATAGGCCATGACAACTGCGAACTCACCGGGGAGAGTGCCGTCGCTGTCCCCCCTACAAAGCCCCGCCCCACTCCCGGTTGATGGGCCGAAAACCGGACTATGCGTCAGGTTTTCGGCCCGTCAACGTCGAGGTCAGAAGTGGACGATCGGGATGATCAGGATCGCGACGATGTTGGCGACCTTGATCATCGGGTTGATCGCCGGGCCCGCCGTGTCCTTGTAGGGGTCGCCGACGGTGTCGCCGGTCACCGAGGCGGCGTGGGCCTCGGAGCCCTTGCCGCCGTGGGCGCCGTCCTCGATCAGCTTCTTCGCGTTGTCCCAGGCGCCGCCGCCGGCGGTCATCGAGATCGCCGCGAAGAGCCCGACCACGATCACGCCGATCAGCAGGCCGCCCAGAGCGTCGACGCTGAGCAGGCCGACGATCACCGGCACGACGATCGGGATCAGGGCGGGCAGGATCATCTCTTTCTGCGCCGCCGCGGTGACGATGGCGACGGTTTTCCCGTACTCGGGTTTCTCCGTCCCCTCCATGATCCCCGGGTGCTCGCGGAACTGTTTGCGGACCTCCTCGACCACCTGGCCGCCTGCCCGCCCGACCGCCTCGATCGCGAACGCCGCGAAGAGGTAGACCATCATGCCGCCGATGATCAGCCCGATCAGCACGTCAGGGCTGGTGAGGTGGAACAACGAGTTGAGGTTGAACCCCGCCGGCGCCTGGTCGGCCAATTCGCTTTTGAAGGCGGCGAAGAGAACCAGCGCCGCCAGCGCCGCCGAGCCGATCGCGTAGCCCTTGGTCACCGCCTTGGTGGTGTTGCCGACCGCGTCCAGCGGATCGGTGATGTCGCGGACCTCCTCCGGCAGCTCCGCCATCTCGGCGATGCCACCGGCGTTGTCGGTGATCGGCCCGAAGGCGTCGAGCGCCACGATCAGGCCGCAGAGCGAGAGCTGGGCGACGACGGCGATGCCGATGCCGTAGATGCCCGCCAGCTCGTTCGCGCCGAGGATCGCCAGCGCGATCACCAGCGCCGGCGCCGCCGTCGACTGGTAGCCCTGGGCGAGCCCGGCGATGATGTTCGTCGCGTGCCCGGTCTCCGATGCCTCGGCAATCATTTTCACTGGCCGGAAGCGGGTCGACGTATAAAATTCGGTGATCCCGAAGAGCAGCGCGGTGACGGCGACCCCGATCACGGCGCAGAGCCAGAGGTCGGCCACGCTCACCGATTCCGCCGCCGCGTTGGCGAACCCGACCCGCAGCGGTTCGCTCATCATCCAGTCGGTGATCGGGTAGAACGCCGCGATCGAGAGCGCCCCGGAGATCAGCAGCCCCCGGTACAGCGCCCCCTCCACCTTGTCGGTGGTCGTGCGGACGGTCAGCGCGCCGATGATCGAGGCGATGATCGCGATCCCGCCGAGGACGATCGGGTAGATCGCCACCTCGCGGGCGAATTCGGCGTTGAAGGTGAGGACGCCGAGCAGCATCACGGCGACCGCGGTGACCGCGTAGGTCTCGAACAGGTCGGCCGCCATCCCGGCGCAGTCGCCGACGTTGTCGCCCACGTTGTCGGCGATCACCGCCGGGTTGCGGGGGTCGTCCTCGGGAATTCCCGCCTCGACCTTCCCCACCAGGTCGGCACCGACGTCGGCCGCCTTGGTGAAGATGCCACCGCCCAGACGGGCGAAGACGGAGATCAGCGAGCCGCCGAAGCCGAGTCCGATCAGGGCGTCGACCGCCTCCTTGTCGGTGGAGCCGGTGATCACCAGGATCCCGTAGTAGCCGGCGACGCCGAGCAGCGCCAGGCCGACGACCAGGAGGCCGGTGACCGAGCCGCCTTTGAAGGCGACGTCGAGCGCCGGTGGCACGCCGCCGCGGGCCGCCTCGGCGACGCGCGCGTTGGCCCGCACCGAGACGTTCATCCCGATGAAGCCGGTGGCGCCGGACAGCGACGCCCCGATCAGGAAGCCGATCGCGGTCTTGTAGTTCTGCAGGACCAACAGCAGGATCGCGATCGGGATCGCGACCGCGGCGATGATCGTGTACTGGCGCGTGAGGTAGGCCTGCGCCCCTTCCTGCACGGCTCCCGAGATTTCGCGCATGCGGTCGTTGCCCGGTGATTTGGACAACAGGCGCTGCGTTATGAGTAGCCCATAAGCAACCGCGGCCCCAGCACAAACGAGTGCGACGACCACGCCGTATTCCCTAAGAAAGCTGGTCAAGTCACTGCTCCTCCGGTGGTATTTCCCGCGGGCAGCCTATACGAGGGATCGGAGGTTTGAGCGTTCTGTCTCTTTTGTCGCCTTTCTCAGACGAAAGTGGGACGGATCAGCCGGCGACGCGCCCAGGGGCGTACGTGCGGGCCGTCTCGGCGACCGCGGCGCGGTATACGTCCTCCAACGAGGCCCCCGCCCGGAGCTCCGCGCGCGCCCGCTCGGCCCCGTTGGCGGCGGGCGGCGAGACGTCGATGCCGAGGCTCGTCCGCGCCGGCTCGGTCCAGGCGAGCAGCCGCTCGAGCACGGCCCGCGTCTCGACCTCCACCCCGGCGCGGAAGTCGATCATCTTGCCGCCGGCACCGTGACGGATCGCGCGCCAAAGGTTCTCCTCGACCTCGCGGTCGGCCCGCGGCACCCACGCCTCCACCCCGCGCTCGTCGATGTCCATCGCGGCCTGGGCGATGCAGGCGACGATCATCCCGGCCAGCGCGCTCGCCTCCTCGCCCCGCGTCTGGGCGTCACAGATCCGCACCTCGACCGTGCCGAAGCTGTGATGCGGGCGCACGCTCCACCAGAGCTGGGTCGACTCGATCACCGAGTTCGTCCGCTCCAGCATCCCGACGAAGCCCGCGTATGTGTCCCAGTCGACGAACGGCGAGGGCACGCCGCAGCGGGGGAAGGTGCGGGTGAAGATCTCCGAGCGCACCGAGGCCAGCCCGGTGTCGCGGCGATCGAGAAACGGCGAGTTCGCCGACAGCGCCAGGAGCGGCGGCAGCAGCTCCCGCAGCCGGTCGCAGACGGCGATCGCCCGGTCCGCCCCCCGCACCCCGACGTGTACGTGCAGGCTCCAGGTGTTGTTGCGCTGGGCGACGTAGCCGAGTTCCTCGCGCAGGCGGTTGTAGTGGGGCGTGTCGATGATCGTCTGGTCGAGGTAGCTCGCCCACGGGTGGGTGCCCATCGACCCCAGCGCCAGCCCCATCGAGTCGATCAGGGCGAAGAGCCGGTCGCGGCGCTCCTGCTGGGCGGCGACCGCCGCGGCGAAGCTCTCCGCCTTCCCCGAGCGGATCTCGATCTCGGAGGCGATCAGCTCCCCCGCCGCCGCCTCCGCCAGCACCTCGTCGCGGTCGCACGCCGCCTTCACGTCCTCGTAGCGGTGCGCCAGCTCCAGCGTCGCCGGATCGAGGATCGCGAACTCCTCCTCGAGCCCGATCGTGAAATCGGTCGAATTCTCGAATCGCTCGCGCGCGCCGTCGAGATCGAGCGTCAAGGCAATGTGGGCGGCGCTAGGCCAGGTAGAAGTAGAGCGCGTAGAGCAGGTCGACGGCGGGGCTGGACGTGTGGACGGTGACCTCGGGCGGCACCTGCAGCAGCTGCTCGGAGTAGTTGAAGATGATCTTCACGCCCGCCTCGACCAGCCGGTCGGCGACCTCCTGGGCGGCGGCAGCGGGGACCGCGAGCACGCCGACCACGACTTCTTCGTCGGCGACCACCTTCGCCAGGTCCCCGTCCAGCGGCCGCACGATGACATCGCCGATCTCTGTGCCGATCTTCGACTCGTCGACGTCGAACACGGCGACGACCTGGAAGCCGTGGTCGGCGAAGATCGCCGAGGAGGCGATCGCCTGGCCGAGGTGGCCGGCGCCGAAGAGGGCGATGTTGTGCTGGCCCGAGGTGCGGAGGATCTTGCGGATCTCCGACACCAGTGAGTCGACGTTGTAACCGACCCCGCGCTTGCCGAACTTGCCGAAGCCGGAGAGATCGCGGCGGATCTGGGTCGGGTTGATGTGGGTGTACTCGGAGAGCTCCTGCGAGGAGATCGTCTCGCGGCCCATCTTGCGCGCCTGGGTCAGCACCTGGAGGTAGCGCGAGAGGCGCGCGGCGACCCCGAGCGAGAGGCGCTCGCCTTCAACCGGCAGCCCGGCTGCCTGGATCTCGTCGATCACGTCGGCCATGCCCCCACAGTATCGAGCCTGGCGCGCACGGCCGCCTCGTCGAGGATCAGCTCGGAGGCGACGATGCCGTCGATCTCGACCACCGGAATCTTCTCCAGGTGCCGGCGCAGCAGCAGGTCGTCGCTCTCGATGTCGACCTCGTGCAGCTCGAAGCGGTACCCCTCGCCGTGCAGGGCGACCAGCCGCTCGATCGCCCCCTCGCAGAGATGACAACCGGGCCGCGAGTAGACGACGACCTCGGTCGGGCGGTCCCCCTCACTCACGCGGCCATCCTTTCGCCGGTGGCGAAGGCGTCGTAGCCGAGGTAGTGGGGATACGGCACCGGCTCGGCCCAGCGGGCGGCGGAGCCGATCATCGCCGCGTTGTCGGTGCAGAGGCTGATCGGGACGAGCTTCAGGCGGACGCCCTGGCGCTCGCAGAGCTCGGCGACGGCGGCGCGCAGCGGGCCGTTGGCGGCGACCCCGCCGCCGAGCGCGACCGCCTCCCAGCGACCCCGCTTCAGCGCCCGCTTCAACTTGGCGACGAGCTGGTCGACCACCGCTTTCTGGAACGACGCGGCGAGGTCGGCGCGGCGCGCGGCGACGCCGTCCGGCCCGAGCTCGCGACAGCGGTAGACCAGCGCCGTCTTCAGCCCGGAGAAGGAGAAGTCGAGGCCGGGATCGCGCTGCATCGCCACCGGCATCTCGAACGCCTCCGGGTCGCCGCGCTCGGCCTCCTTCTGGATCAGCGGCCCGCCCGGATAACCGAGGCCGAGCAGGCGCGCCGACTTGTCGAAGGCCTCGCCGGCGGCGTCGTCGAGGGTCTGGCCGAGTACCTCGTGGCCGCGGTGATCGCGGACCGCCGCCAGCAGCGTGTGCCCGCCGGAGGCGACCAGGCAGAGGAAGGGCGGCTCGAGCGGCTCCGGCTCGAGGAAGTTGGCGGCGACGTGGCCCTGCAGGTGGTCGACCGGGATCAGCGGCAGCTTGCGCGCCGCGGCGATCGCCTTGGCGGTCGAGATCCCGACCAGGAGCGCGCCGATCAGCCCCGGCCCGGCGGTCGCCGCCACCGCATCGACCTCGTCCAGGGTCACCCCCGCCTCGCCCAGCGCCGCCTCGACGACCGGCGCGGCCAGCTCCAGGTGATGGCGCGCGGCGACCTCGGGGACGACCCCGCCGAAGCCCGCGTGGGCGGCGGCCTGCGAGGAGATCACGTTGGCGAGGATCCGCCCGCCGTCGAGCACCGCGGCGCAGGTGTCATCGCAAGAGGTCTCTATCGCCAAGAGCACGGCGGGTCCTCAGGTCCTCAGGTCCTCAGTCCAACCACATGATCAACGCGTCCTCGCCGTTGTCGTGGTAGTAGCGGGGACGGACGCCGGCGGAGCGGAAGCCGAAGTGTTCGTACATGCCGATCGCGCGGTGGTTGGAGACGCGCACCTCGAGCGTGAACGGGAGTTGGTTGCGGCCCTCCTCGAAGAGCCGCCGCAGGAGCGCCCCGGCGACGCCATGGACGCGGTGGTCGGGCGACACGGCGACGTTCATCAGGTGCCACACCTGGTCATAGCGGGAGCAGACGACGTAGCCCGCGAGCTCGCCGCCGCGCGTCGCCGCGAGGCAGATCCCGCTGGGCTTGGACAGCTCCAGCACGAACATCGCCAGCGACCAGGGGGTCGGGAAGGAGCGGCGCTCGATCGAGATCACGGTCGGCAGGTCGCTGTAGGCGAGCCGGCGCACCCGGACCTCGTCCCTGATCGGGCGGTCAGTCTGCTCTCTGGAAAGAATCTCGCTCACGCCAACGCTCCGCGTCTGGAGGTCTGAGGTAGATCGGATCGAGCGCTTCGGAGCCCGTCCCCGCCGCCGCCAGAGCGCAGATGTGACGCGCCGCGACCCGGTGGATGGGATCGGCGTCGTCCGGGATGCGGATGCCACCTGCTCCTTCCAACTCGTCACGAAAGCGTATCGCCCCGGAACCGGCGACCGCCGGGGGCGTGGACACCTGGCCAAGCCGCTCCGCCAGCGCCTCCGGGCGCATCACGGTGGGCTCCCAGAGGGTCGCGCCGGCGGCGTCGTAGAGGGCGACGAAGACCTCGCCGCGGTAACCGTCGAGGACCGCGAGGCGCTCCCCGGCCGCGCCCGCCGCGCCGATCCCGGCGCCGAGCGCGTCAAGCGTCGAGACGCCGCGCCCCGGCAGCCCGAGGCTGAGGGTCAGGCCCTTGGCGGTCGCGATCCCGACCCGCAGGCCGGTGAACGAGCCCGGCCCGAGCCCGACCGCGACCAGGTCGACCTCTCCCCAGCCGCCGGCCGCCTCGGCACAGCGCTCGACCTCGGCGAGCAGTCCGGTCGCGTGCAGAGGACGCCCCCGCGCGGAGAGCCCGAGGAACGCCTCGGCGATGACCTCCCCGGCGCGCCAGGCGCAGGCGGCGGTATCGGGGGTCGCGGTGTCGAAGCCGACGACGACCAGGGAACTCGCTCCCAAGCTCCTAGGCACTCACTTCACGCGAAAGACGGAGGTGCCGACCTTCTTGCCTTTGACGAACCAGGTGACCTGGTGGCGACCGACGGTCGTCGAGGTGATCTTGTTCACGTAAAGCGTGCCCTGTTCGGCTTCCTGCGGTTTTTCGGTGCAGAGATGTTCCTTCTTCGGGAACTTCACGCAGACCGTGTATTTGACGTCCGCCTTCAGGCTCTTGAAGAACGCGCCCTTTTTGCTGCCGACCGGGCAGACGGTCGCCGGCGTCGCTTTCCGCGACAGCCCGCAGGCGATGTAGTGCTTGTAGGCGGGTCCCGAGCCGGCCGCCTGCTTGGCCGGGGGCGCGGCCGGAGCCTTCGCCGAGGACGAGGAGACGCCGATCAGCAACCCGGTAGCCAGGGCGACGAGTGCCAACGCCGACAGCATTCCCTTCTTCATCCTCGAACCACTCCTCCTGTCTCGACTGTGCGTGCCCTCAACCTTCAGCATTCCTCCCGTAACCCCTGCAAAGGGTCGCGGGTGCGGTCCGCCGGAGGGTAGCGAGCACGCCCACGCGGCGTTCCCGGCCAGGGCGCCGCGGCCAGGGTCCGGCCGTCCTTGGGCGCCTCATGGGGGTCCTGGCAGGCTGTGACCCCCATGAGGCGCCCAGGACGTGAGGCTTTGCGGGGGAAAGGGTCAAAGGTCCGCCACGAACTCCGGGAGGCGGCGTCACGACTCTCCGCCCGGTGGAAGGGATCCGGGCGGTCAGGAAGTTGCGTGGTTCCAAATGGTCGCCATACGACCATTTCG
>Ga0153956_1002806_pt1 | contig 12197 bp, 12 predicted proteins | sample TSFL040MetaG_FD_104704 | JGI IMG/M metagenome (GOLD analysis project Ga0153956, IMG submission 104704) | Attine ant fungus gardens microbial communities from Florida, USA - TSFL040 MetaG | ecosystem: Host-associated > Fungi > Mycelium > Unclassified | place: USA: Florida, Wekiwa Springs...
CGTTGTCGTCACCATCCACCCCTACACCGCCGGTACCGCCCTTACCGCCGTCGCCATTGACCGTGCTGGCCGCACCGTCCGCGCCCTTGACGCCGAGCGAGCTGGCAGCACCACCGTTGCCGCCCGCACCACCAGCACCGCCCGCACCACCGGTTCCGCCCGCACCACCGTTGACGCTGTCAGCGTCGCCGTCAGCACCGGCGCCGCCCTGGCCGCCCGCACCACCCGCACCGCCGGCGCCGCCCGCACCGCCGCTGCCGAAGATGGAGTCGCTGGCGGAGCCACCGTTGCCGCCCTTACCGCCCGTGGCGCCCGTAAGTCCAGTGCCGCCGATGCCGCTACCGCCGTCAGCCCACGTGCCGACAATTCCGGTCTCGCCGGCCGTGCCCGAGCCCCCCGCGCCACCCGCGCCGCCGATGCCGAACAGCCAGCCCTCGGCGTCGCCGCCGTTGCCACCGTTGGCACCCAAGCCGCCCGCACCACCGGCGCCGCCGATACCCATGAGCATGCCGCCGGCGCCACCGTCGCCGCCGATCTGACCGTCCGTACCGGCTCCACCGGCACCACCGTTGCCGAACCAGCCGGCAGCGCCACCGTCGCCGGGCGCAATAGCGTCTACACCGTCTTCACCGTCTTCGCCGGCCTGGCCTGCGTAGCCCGCTCCGCCGTCACCGAACCAGAGCCCGCCGTTTCCGCCGTCGGGGTGCTCAGCCGTACCGGCGGCGCCGTCACCGATGTAGATCTGGCCTTCAGGCGCCCAGCCGTTGACCATGTTGACGAGCCAGGCGTTGGCCGAATTGTCGACAAACGACTCAATAGAGGTGTACAGCGGCTGATAGATCAGCGTGTTGAACAGCGACGTCAGGTCGAACGCGCTGGTGTCAGCAGCGCTGCCCGGGTCCGCCGCCCCGCTGAACCACGATCCGATGTCCCAGGCATTGCTGTCCCAACCGGTCGACGAGTCTGAGACCGGGGTGAACAGGTCGGTCAACCAGTCGAAGTCCCAGTCGGCGCGCGCCGTGGGAGCCGCCGCCAGCGGGGCCATGCCGAACGTCAGGAACGCCGCCGCCGTGCCACCGGCGCCTACCAGCCGATTCGTCTTACGGCGGTTGTTCCGACGCTGCTGCCGACCTGACATGATTCCCCGCTTCTGCGTTAAGGCGACCTGTGTAAACTGGTCAAATAGTTACGTTGCTCACCGCAGGGTATTCCAAGGAACGGGGTTCATCCACTCGTGCGAGGCAACCTGACCGGCCCTCATGGAAGTTAACAACGCTCAATCAGTCAGTATCGGAAGGACTCTGGCGAACTACTTTTAGTCGGTACATCGTCAGATCCGCCGGGACGCCGCTGGTCTTGGCCGCGAGCACCTGACGGCGCGCCCGCTTGGCAACCACACCCAGTTCGGCAAGGGCGGCCGGATCGATGCGTTCCAATGTCGGCCCGGAAACCACGATCCCGCCCTTGATGGCGCGCTCCATGACCCGGGCGGCGATGTTGACGTCCACGCCGAGCCAGTCGTCGGCCAGCCGCTGCGGCCGGCCGGTGTGGATCCCGACCCGCATCCGCGGCGTGTGCCCGTTGACCTCGACGTGGCGGATGGCCTCCTGCGCCTCCAGGACCGCGGCGACGGCGACCAGCGGATCGCGGAACACGGCCATCAGCCCGTCGCCCATCCGCTTGACGATACGACCGCCGGCGTCCAGCAGCGGCGGCTCGATCGCGCGCGAGACTCGCCGCAGCAGGGTGAGGGTGGCGTCATCGCCGGACTGCAGCGACCACGTCGAGAAGCCGACCAGATCAGTGAAGACCAGCGTCGCCTCGGAATTTCCCGGCACCCGTGACATCCGCTGGGTCAGGGCCTGCCAGACCTGCAGAGCACCCAGGCCGACTTCGCGGGAGGCCGCCGAGCGATCCCCCATCAGGCGGTCGGCTGCCCGGGCGGCGGTTTGCGGTCCCCCATCCCCGGCGGTGGACAGCGGATCGCCGAACTCCGGATCGCCGGGCAACACCCGGCGCACCCGCCGCACCAGGTCGACGATCCGGACGTCGTTGGTGGTGCGGTTCAGCCAGGCCGCGGCCTCATCCAGGGAGAACGACGGGCGACGGTCAGGGGTCGGCTGGTCTGTCATCTCCACCGCCTCCCCGAGCCCGCCGGCCTGCCGACGGGCCGGCTCGAGGTCCATGCGACTCAGAGTAAGGGGCTTGCGCGGACACCGGCAACGCCGCACACAGTGGCGCACACCACGATTGGCAGCCTTAGCGCGACGCGCCACACCTAATGTAGACAACGACCGTTGTCACAATTATCGTGGTTTCAGGTTCTCAGACAGGAGACGTGATGACCGTTACGCCGACCGCGTCCGTTGAGCAGGCGACTGCGCCCGCCGACGAAAGTGCCCCGAGCGTTGCCAAAACAGCTCCCAAACCCGCTCCCGCGGTGGAGCCGTTGAACTCTGATTCGCTCACCTGGAAGTACTTCGGCGACCTGCGCACCGGCATCATGGGCGTGTGGATCGGCGCCATCGAAAACATGTACCCTGGCCTGGGCGCCGGCGTGACCGAGCACTCCAGCATCTTGAGCGAGCCGATGCAGCGCGTGACGCGGTCGGTGTACCCGATCATGGGCGTGGTCTATGACGGCATCCGGGCCCAGCACACCGGCGCGTCGATCCGCGACTACCACCGCGACATCAAGGGGGTGGACGAGAAGGGCCGGCGCTATCACGCGCTGGACCCCGACACCTTCTATTGGGCGCACGCCACGTTCTTCATGCTGATCATCAAGCTCGCCGAGTACTTCGACGGCGGGCTCACCTTGGCCGAGAAACGCCAGCTCTTCGACGAGCACGTGCAGTGGTACCAGATGTACGGCATGAGCATGCGTCCTGTGCCGAAGTCCTGGGAAGAGTTCTGCGAGTACTGGAACCGGGTCTGCGAGGACGAGCTGGAGCTGACACCCGCCGCCATCGACATCTTGAACATCCGCATCCCGAAGCCGTGGTTCGTTCCCATGCCCGACGCGGTGTGGCACCAGATGTTCAAGCCGGCGCTGGCCGCCCAACGCTGGGTGGCGGCCGGGTTGTTCGAGCCGGCGGTGCGGGAAAAGGCCGGTCTGCGCTGGTCAGAAAGCGACGAGGTGCTGCTGCGGCTGCTGGGCAAGGTCAGCCACATGGCGTTCAGCTTCGTGCCCGACGAGATTCGGCTGCATCCGCGCGCGCTGGCCGGCTACCGACGCGAGCAGGGCAAGATCCCCAGCGACACACCGCCGATCGAAGCCCCGTGGTTCAGTGGACCGCCAAAAGACCGGCGCCACAGCGGAATGCACTACATCCCGCCGGTCAGTGCCGGCATGAAGCTGGTCGAGCGCGCCGGTGCGCTGATGCACAGCACCTTCTCGCTGGCCGCCGGCAGCGGTCTGACCCCGCGACCGCCGCGCCGCAAGCCCAAGGCGGCCTAAGCGCGGCGCTGGGCTCGCGCGCTCTGGTAGAGACAGATCGCTGCTGCCGCAGCAACATTGAGGCTTTCAGCGCCTCCTGCCATCGGAATGTGCACCCGGTGGTCGGCGGTCGCCGCGGCCTCGGCCGGCAATCCCTGAGCCTCCGGGCCGAACAGCCACGCGGTGGGCGCGGTCAGTACCGGATCGGCGTCGTCGAGGCTCAGTTCGCCGTCCAGCGCCGTCGCCAGCACTTGCAGACCGGCCTCCCCCAATGCGGTGAGTACGGCATCGGTGTCGGGGGCCACTACGACCGGGATGTTGAAGATACTGCCCGCGGACGAGCGCAGGCATTTGCCGTTATAAGGATCGACGCTGTTGCCGGTCAGCACCACCAGGTCCGCGCCGGTGGCGTCGGCGATGCGGATCAGGGTGCCGGCGTTACCGGGCTCGCCGATGCCCACGGCCACCGCCACCAGGCGCGGCGCGTCGGCCAGCAAGGTATGCAGATCCGCATCGGCATGCGCGCACACCGCGACCAATCCGGCCGGGGTGACGGTGTCCGACAAGGCTTTTGCCGCGCGATCGGTGACCAGTTGGACCGGCACCTGCGCTGAAGCAAGGAGATCGTGGTGACGTTGCGCCGCCGAATCGGTGGCGAAGACCTCAAGGACCAGGCCGCGACCGATCGCGGCCTCGATCAGATTGGGCCCCTCGGCCAGGAAGCGCTGTTCGCGCTTCCTGGCCACGTGCCGATGCAGCTTGACCGCCGCGACCACCCGGGCCGAACGTTCGGTCAGCATCGGCTCGGTTCGGGTCAGGCAGCCTCGCCGGACGGCGCATTCACATCGCTGGGCAGCGCGGCCCGGGCGACCTCGACCAACGCGGTGAATGCAGCCGCGTCGCTGACGGCGATCTCGGCGAGGTTCTTGCGGTCCACCTCGACACCGGCGGCCTTGAGGCCCTGGATCAGCCGGTTGTAGGTGATGTCGTTGGCGCGGGCTGCCGCGTTGATACGGGTGATCCACAGCTTGCGGAACTCACCCTTGCGGGCGCGACGGTCCCGGTAGGCGTAGGTCATTGAGTGGAGCTGCTGCTCCTTGGCCTTGCGGTACAGCCGCGACCGCTGGCCACGGTAACCCTTCGAAGCCTTCAGGACTGTACGGCGCTTCTTCTGGGCGTTGACTGCGCGCTTTACGCGTGCCATGGGGTGTTCCTACTCTCGTTGGGCGTAAGGGGAATTGCGGAGCCAGAACGCGGCAATTAGCCGTTCAGCATCGCGTTGACGCGCTTGGTGTCACTGGCAGCCACCTCGGTGCGGCCGGCCAACCGGCGCATGCGAGAGCTCGGCTTGTGCTCGAGCAGGTGTCGGGCATTGGCCTTCTGCCGCACGATCTTGCCGGTTCCGGTGCGACGGAACCGCTTCGAAGCGCCGCTGTGGGTTTTCGCCTTAGGCATGTTTCCTCAGTTCTGGTGTCGGGTTTTCAGTTCTCGGGCTGCGGCCCGGCCGCGTCCGCCGCGGGGGCGGGTGCGGGAGCGGGAGCGGCGGCAGGCGCAGTGCCTGCGCCGGCGTCTTCTGCTGCCTTGGCACGGGTTTTCGCGCCGCGGTGCGGTGCCAGCACCATCGTCATGTTGCGTCCGTCTTGCTTGGCGGAGGTCTCGACGAAGCCGTATTCGGCGACGTCGGCGCCCAGCCGCTGCAGCAGGCGGTAGCCGAGCTCGGGCCGGGACTGCTCACGGCCGCGGAACATGATCGTCACCTTGACCTTCGCCCCGGCTTCGAGGAAGCGGACCACGTGGCCCTTCTTCGTCGCATAGTCGTGGTCGTCGATCTTGGGACGCAGCTTCTGTTCCTTGACGACGGTCTGCTGCTGGTTCTTGCGAGACTCGCGCTCCTTCTGAGCCGCCTCGTACTTGTACTTGCCGTAGTCCATGATCTTGCAGACCGGCGGTTTGGCGGTCGGTGCGACCTCGACAAGGTCAAGATCGGCATCCGCGGCGACGCGAAGCGCATCCTCGATGCGCACAATGCCTACCTGCTCCCCGCCCGGGCCGATCAAACGAACCTCAGGTACACGAATGCGCTCGTTGACGCGGATCTCAGTGCTGATGGGACCTCCTTGGGTAGTCTTCGGTCGCGGCCGCCGCAGTGCTCGTCCGGACGCAGCGGCGCTGACCCCACCCACCAGCAAAAAAGCCCTGCACGAAGCAGGGCCCATACCGACCGATCACGGCCTGAAATAGCATCAAGCCGCCTGCGCAGCGCGCAGAGCAGGCGGTTCACACCGCCTGCGACCGGACCACTGAGCCTGTGAGGATTGCTCCTGGGCTAGTGGTGGGAGGGAACTCCACTTGCTGTCCTGGCGTACGCCGGGACGGTCGCGAAAGCGAGTCTAGCAGCAGTTCAGGTCTGCTTCCTCCCGGCGATCCCACCCACCGGCGATTCCTCACATATTTTTCGCGGTTTTCCTGCTTATTCTCGCGGGCTATGACCCTGACAGTGCCGCCCGTGCCGCGTTCGCGCAGCCGCTCGAACACCCGGTTCCACTGGGTGCCCTCCGCGGCCGCCTGGGCCGTCGGCATCGCCGCCACGTTGTCGCTGCTGGCGAGCATGTCACCGGTGATCCGGTGGGCGATCCGGGTGCCTCGGGAGTTCATCGACAAGTACCTGTTCAACTTCCCCGACACCAGCCTGGCCTGGGCATTTGTGCTGGCCCTACTGGCCGCCGCGCTCAGCGCGCACAAACGCATCGCCTGGTGGTTGCTGATCGCCAACCTGGTGGTCGCCGGCGGCTGGAACCTCAGCCGGCTGGTGTCGGACACCTCCGACCGGTTCCAAGTCATCAGCGGCGTCGCGGGCCTGGCGCTGCATGTCGTCGCGATCGTCGTGCTGGTGGCAGCCCGCGGTGAGTTCTGGGCCAAGGTGCGCCGCGGTGCGCTGCTCAAATCCGCCGCGACGCTGATCGCCGGGTGGACGGTGGCGATCCTGCTGTGCTGGGGCCTCATCGAACTGTTCCCCGGCACCGTGACACGCCCGCTGCGGCTGCCCTACGTGGTGAACCGGGTGGTCGGCTTCGGGCTGCTCGAACCGGACTTCTTCCCCGGCAAACCGGAACTCGGACTGCGCGCATTGTGCGGGCTGCTCGGAGCGCTGGCCCTGATCATCGCGGCCATCGTGCTGTTTTTGTCCCAGCGCTCCGACAATGCCCTGACCGGCCAGGACGAGTCGGCGATCCGCGGACTGCTCGAGCAGTACGGCCAGAACGACTCGCTGGGCTACTTCGCCACCCGCCGCGACAAGTCGGTGGTGTTCGCCCCCAACGGGCGTGCCGCAATCACCTACCGGGTCGAGGTGGGCGTCTGTCTGGCCAGCGGCGATCCGGTGGGCGACCCCAGGGCGTGGCCGCAGGCCATCCAGACCTGGTTGCGGGTCTGCAAGGACTACGGCTGGGCACCGGGAGTGATGGGTGCCAGCTTCGCCGGCGCGCGGGCCTTCCGCGACGCCGGCTTGAGCGCCCTGGAACTGGGCGACGAAGCGATCTTGCGACCCTCGGAGTTCAAACTGTCCGGACCGGACATGCGCGGCGTGCGCCAGGCGGTCACCCGGGCCCGCCGCTCGGGCCTGACGGTGCGGATGCGCCGGCACGGCGAGATCGGCGCCGATGAGATGGCCCGCGTCATCGAACACGCCGACGCCTGGCGCGACACCGAATCCGAGCGCGGGTTCTCCATGGCGCTGGGCCGCCTCGGCGATCCGGCCGACGTCGACTGCCTGCTGGTCGAGGCGGTACGCGGCGATCCGCGCACCGGGGAGGTCGTGGCGATGCTGTCGCTGGTGCCGTGGGGGCACAGTGGGGTGTCGCTGGATCTGATGCGCCGCTCCCCCCAATCCCCCAACGGGACCATCGAACTGATGGTCAGCGAACTGGCGCTACAGGCCGCCACCATCGGCGTCAGCCGGATCTCGTTGAACTTTGCGATGTTCCGGGCCGCGTTCGAACAGGGCGCGCAACTGGGCGCCGGTCCGGTGCTACGGCTGTGGCGCCGGTTGCTGATGTTCTTCTCCCGCTGGTGGCAGTTGGAGACGCTGTACCGGTCGAACATGAAATATCGGCCGGAGTGGGTGCCGCGCTACGCCTGCTACGAGGACGCCCGACTGATCCCCCGCGTCGGGGTGGCCTCGGTGATCGCCGAAGGCTTTCTGGTGCTGCCCTTCTCGCGGCGCAACGAGCAGCACACCGGACACCACTCGGCCGTGCCCGCGACGATGGTCGCCTCCGGGCGGCTGCACAACGACGGGACCGCACCCGACAACATCGACGGCAATGCCGCCGACGAGTTCGCCGCCCCCGCCGACACACTTCCCCGGCTGCCCGAACAGGTGCGGGTCCGGATGTCCAAGTTGAAGTCGTTGCAGGACAGCGGAATCGACGCCTACCCGGTGGGGTCCCCGCCCAGCCACACCGTGACCCAAGCCCTGGCCAGCGACGCCGGGGAGACCGTATCGGTGGCCGGGCGGGTGTTGCGGATGCGCGACTACGGCGGCGTGCTCTTCGCCCAGCTGCGTGACTGGTCCGGGGAGGTGCAGTTGCTGATCGACGACTCGGTGCTCGCGCAGGCCGACGGCGATGCGCGCGCCGCGGACTTCAGCGCCGGGGTCGATCTCGGCGACCTGGTCGAGTCGACCGGCCGGATGGGCCACAGCCGCAACGGGACACCGTCGCTGCTGGTGTCGCACTGGCGGCTGGTCGGCAAATGCCTGCGCCCACTGCCCGACAAGTGGAAGGGCTTGACCGACCCCGAGGCCCGGGTGCGGACCCGCTATGTGGACCTGGCGATCAACACCGAGGCGCGCGAGCTGATCGCCGCCCGCAGCAGTGTGCTGCGCTCGATCCGAGACACCTTGTTCGCCAAGGGATTCCTGGAGGTCGAGACCCCGATCCTGCAGCAGCTGCACGGTGGGGCCAACGCGCGCCCGTTCATCACCCACATCAATGCCTACGACCTGGACCTGTATCTGCGGATCGCCCCGGAGCTCTATCTCAAGCGGCTTTGCGTGGGCGGGGTGGAGCGGGTGTTCGAGCTGGGCCGGGCGTTTCGCAACGAGGGCGTCGACTACAGCCACAACCCGGAGTTCACCCTGCTGGAGGCCTACCAGGCCCACGGCGATTACCTGGCCTGGATCGACGGGGCGCGCGAGCTGATTCAGAACGCCGCAGTGGCGGCCAACGGTGCCCCGGTGGTGATGCGACCGGGGGCCGGCGACAAGCTCGAAGCGGTCGACATCTCCGGGCAGTGGCCGGTGCGCACCGTGCACGACGCGGTGTCCGATGCGCTCGGTGAGCAGATCGATGCCGGCACCGATCTGGCCACGCTGCGCCGGTTGTGCGACGGTGCCGGCGTCCACTACCTGCGGCAGTGGGATGCCGGGGCGGTGGTGCTCGAACTCTACGAGCACCTGGTCGAGGCCCGCACCGAGCAGCCCACGTTCTACACCGACTTCCCCACCTCGGTCTCGCCACTGACCCGGCCGCACCGCAGCAAGCCCGGAGTGGCCGAGCGGTGGGACCTGGTGGCCTGGGGTGTGGAGCTGGGCACCGCCTACAGCGAACTCACCGATCCGGTGGAACAGCGCCGCCGGCTGCACCAGCAGTCGCTGCTGGCCGCCGGCGGCGACCCCGAGGCCATGGAACTCGATGAGGACTTCCTGCAGGCCATGGAGTACGCGATGCCGCCGACCGGCGGGCTGGGCATGGGCGTGGACCGCGTCGTCATGCTGATCACCGGGCACAGCATCCGGGACACGTTGCCGTTTCCGCTGGCCAAGCCCCGCTAAGAAGTATTCCGGTCCATCATGGAGGGGTGATCCTGGCGACTGGTGAACACACCTCGCTGATGCACGGCTGGATCCCGGTCACGGCGCAGGCAGCGGCGGTGTTGTCGCTGATTCTGGCCGTGGGCTGGCGGTCGCGCCGCTGGCTGTGGCGGCTGCCGCTGATCGCCGGTTTGGGGCTCGCGGCGGCAGGGGCGCGTACTGGTTCGTCGCCGACGACGGCCTGTCGGGTCAGCCTCCGCCGATAACCCTGTGGCTGTGGATCGCGCTGACCGGCGCCGCCGCGGCGCTACTGGTCTTGGGCTGGCGCGGCGCGGCCTGGTGGCGGCGCGGCATTGCCCTGCTGGCGGTGCCGCTGTGTCTGATCAGCGCGGGATTGACCCTCAACGCCTGGGTCGGTTACTTCCCGACCGTGCAGAGCGCCTGGGGCAACCTCACGCCGGGGCCGCTGCCCGACCAGAGCGACATAGCCGCGGTGGATGCGATAGCTGGCTCGGGCACCCTGCCCGAGCGCGGTCACGTGCTGCACGTGAGCCGTTCGCCGGGAGGGCGTTCACTCACGCGTTGCCGTGGCTGGCCGCCCGGCTGAGCACCCCAGGGGTGGCGCCGGTTCCGTTCCCGGACACCTCGCCCGACACGCCGGCTCATCGAACCCCGGGGCGGTAACGTGGCCACCATGGGTGACGATCCGAGCGACCCGCAGGCCGACAGCGGATACGACGCCACCGGCGTGCCGACGTTCGACTCGGTGCGCGAGAAGATCGAACGTCGCTATGAGACCTCGATCGGCGCCCAGGAGCTGGATTCGGAGACACCCGAGGGCCGCACCGTCGACAAGCAATTCGAGGACCGCCAGCGCGCGGCCGCCGACCGGCTGGAGCAGATCCGCAAGTCAATGCACGAGGGTGAGCACTGACCGGTGCGGTCCTTTACCATCGCCGAACGGCGAAACCGTTTGGCGCGCAGACATTTTCTTGCCCCCGGCACCGCCGATGAGCCGATTGCCCGGATCGCGGCAACGTTGGTCGGGCTGCATGCTACCGATCCCGCGACCCCGTACCTGTCGCTGTGGGCGCGGCGCTCGGGGTTCGCGGTGGCCAACCTGAACGACGCCCTGTACGAAAAGCGTTCGTTGGTCAAGCATCTGGCGATGCGCCGCACGCTGTGGGTGTTTGATCCCGCCGATCTGCCCGCCGTGCAGGCCGCGGCCAGCGACCAGGTGGCCGACACCGAACGGCGCCGGCTGATCGCCGATGTGGCCAAAGCGGGTGTGGCCGATGACGGCGAAAAATGGCTGACCGAGGCCTCAGCCGCAGTGCTCCGGCACCTCGATGAGAACGGCCCGGCCAGCAGCATGGCGCTGCGCGCGGCCCTGCCCGAGCTGGCCGGCACCTACGATCCCGCGCCCGGCAAGTCCTACGGCGGCCAGACCCATCTGGCGCCGCGCGCGTTGACCGTGCTGGGCGCGCAGGGCCACATCGTGCGGGGTCCCAACGAGGGCGGCTGGACCTCGTCGCGGCCGCAATGGACTACCGCGACAAGCTGGCTCGGTGAACCCGGCGCCCCGATGACCGCCGAGCCGGCGCAGACTCAACTGATCCGAACCTGGCTGCGAGCGTTCGGTCCGGCCACCGCCGAGGACATCAAGTGGTGGTTCGGCACCACCAAGACGGTGGTCCGCAAGGCGTTGAGCGAGATCGGCGCCGTCGACGTCGACCTGCACGGCATGCCCGGCTACGCGCTGGCCGACGACCTGGAACCCGAACCCGAGCCCGAGCCGTGGGGTGCGCTGCTGCCGGGCCTCGACGTCACCACGATGGGCTGGTACCAGCGCGACTGGTACCTCGGCGAACACCGCAGCCAGCTCTTCGACAACAACGGCAACGCCGGGCCCACCGTGTGGTGGAACGGCCAGATCGTCGGCGGCTGGTATCAGAACGCGGCCGCCGAGGTGCAGCTGCAGCTGCTCGAAGACCCGGGCCCCCAGGCCCGCTCCGTGTTGGAGAAGCGGGCGCGAGAACTCACCGAATGGCTGGACGGGGTGCGGGTTCCGCCGCGGTTCCCATCGCCGCTGCTAAAGGCGGGCAACGCCCGCCTTTAACACCGCACCGCTCCATACGGTGCAGGTACCATAACCATATGGCGCTGAAAAAGACGACTGTAATGGTCGACGAGGACGATCTCGCCGTGATCAAAGCAGCGGCCGCGCGAGATGGACGGCCCGAGTCAGAGTACTTTCGCGAGGCGTTCCACCTGGCCGCACTACGGGCCCAACGTTGGCCTGCTGAATGGGATATTCCCACCGTGGACTTTGGGCATCCGGTGAGCGCCGAGGAGATCCACCGCGTGGTTGCCGAGGCTTCGGCCGACCGCACCAGATGATCGTCATTGCAGACACCTCAGGGCTGGTGGCTGCCTTCAATGCGAGCGACCCAGAACACCTGGCGGCGCGCCAGGCAATGATCGGCGCTGCACTCACGGTCGTCTCCCCACTGGTGCTTCTCGAGATCGAACACATCGCCACTCGCAACGTCAGCAGGCCAGCAGCGCTCGCAATCAACGATTGGCTACTCGCCCAAGAACGAACCGGACGCGTTGCCATCCCCGCCGTTACAGCCGCGACATTGCGAACCGCGCGAATCGTCCAAAATCGTTACGAGGACTTACGTCTCGACCTAGCCGATGCCGTCTCCGTAGCACTGGCTGAACAGTACGAAACGGACACCGTCCTTACCCTCGACCGCCGGGACTTCCGAGCTATAGTCCCGCTGCACGACGCTCCGGCGTTTCGATTGCTGCCCGACGACAGCTGATATGTAGGGAAATTTGTCAAGAGGGCAAGGTGAGGCGCCGTCGGGGAGCGGCCCCGACGGCGCCTCCTTGCTTCCTCAGTGGGCCTGCGTGGTGAGCGTGTCGTTGGCGACGCGC
>Ga0153956_1002807_pt1 | contig 12194 bp, 15 predicted proteins | sample TSFL040MetaG_FD_104704 | JGI IMG/M metagenome (GOLD analysis project Ga0153956, IMG submission 104704) | Attine ant fungus gardens microbial communities from Florida, USA - TSFL040 MetaG | ecosystem: Host-associated > Fungi > Mycelium > Unclassified | place: USA: Florida, Wekiwa Springs...
CATTGCCCTGGATCGTCGGCGGCATACTGAGCGGTTCAGGCGGTTCGTCATCGAGCGATTGGGGCAGTTCGTCAAGCGGCGGAGGCGATTTTGGCGGATTTGGCGGCGGAGGTGATTTTGGCGGCGGCGGAGCAGGAGGCGACTGGTAAAAAATGCACAATCAATTCGCAGCGTTCATTGACGACCTCAGATCGACGCACGGGAAGAATCTTGCGTCGGTGGTACTCTACGGTTCAGCCGCAGCAGGTGATTATCTGCCGCGCAGATCGGATTATAACATCCTGGTCGTATTGGAAAAGATCGGCCCTGAAGACCTCAGAAAAGCTAATGCAAGCATCCGCGAATGGGTTCGCCTCGGCAACCCTGTTCCGGTATATTTCACCGTCAGCGAATTAAAGAATGCGGCGGATGTCTTCCCTATCGAGCTTCATCAAATGAGCATCGCCAGCAAAGTCCTCTTTGGAACCGATCTGCTGGCTGACATTGAGATCTCGGACAAATTCTTAAGGCTTCAGACAGAATACGAACTTCGCAGCAGACTCATTCAGCTCAGGCGACAGTATATACCGGCATCAACCACGGTACAGGGGCTAAAGGATCTCATGGCCAATAGCCTCTCAACCTTTGCGGCGTTATTCCGTTCAGTGCTCGTCCTGCGAGGCTCGGCCCCGCCCGCGACCAAACGTGAGATCATTGACCTCACCGCAAGATCGGTTGGTATCGACATCTCGCCATTTGAAAAGATCCTGGACATTCGGGAAAATAATCTCACCGACGACCTTGATGATAGATCTGCCAACAAATTGTTTGGAGACTATCTTGAACAGATCGAAAAGATGATCGATGTAGTCGATCAGATGGATAAATAACCATCCAAAAAGGTAGGAGACCATTATTATGAAACGAGCTATATTACTTTCAATCGCATTGTTTGCGACGATATGCCTCAGCGGATGCAGCTACAACGAACTGAACGAAAAGCAGCAGATCGTCAAGGGTAAGTGGGCAGATGTCGAGAGCAGCATGCAGCGTCGAGCCGACCTGATACCCAACGCGACTGAGGTCGCCAAAATGGGTGCTGTCCAGGAACAGGAGGTCTTTGGCGAGATCGCTGAGGCTCGGTCAAAGCTGCTTAACGCTCAAAGTGCTGCTCCTGAGGGGCAGAACGGTGACAAGTCCGACACTCAAAAACAGGCGATCATCGACGCCAACAACTCTTTTGGCGGTACGATCGGGCGCTTGCTCAGTCTTTCGGAGTCATACCCTGAGCTGAGATCCAGCGAGGCTTTCAAACGCCTGCAGGATCAGCTCGAAGGCACTGAGAACAGGATCAACACTGCACGCAATGATTACAACAATGCGGTCGTCCAATACAACACTGTCCGCAACTCGTTCCCTGCGGTACTGACAGCGGGCTTGCTTGGATTTAAGGATGAGACGCCTTTCCAAGGCAACGAAAATGCACACACTGTACCGACCGTCGGCGATTCGAATTCGCTGCGAAAGCCGATCCAACTGCCGCCGCCTGCAGCTAATAAATAGTCGGATGAGAGATAATTAGAATCCGCGGGAATTACACATCGAACAGTGATCGCAAGGCTTGTCAGGCTCGAACTGACAGGCCTTTTCATTTCCGGCACCTGCAAAGATCGCATCGGCAATAGCCTCAGCAACGCCGACCTTGTCGAGGCTCGGGTGGATCATATCTGCAGGGATGAGCTTGGCCGCAATGCCGTCCTCGAGTTTATCGAGACGATGATTGATCTTTTCGAGGCTCGCGAATATGGCAGCAAGATCGATGGCCGCAAGATCACTTTTTTTGATTTCGGCTGGCATTTGGATCGCTAGTACTTTTATATCAGGTCTATTCTGTCCACAACGCCAACGATCGCAGAGTCAATCGCGGCTCCGGGTTTGCCGGTCGATGCGGTTGAGGCTCCCCAACCTTCCTGTACGATCACGACGATATCGCCTTCGCCGGAGTTTACCGAGTCGAGAGCGATACAGGTGTAATCCATATCTTCGCCTGTAGGAGCTATCTGACGGCAGAGCATCGCACGCGAACCCTCATAACGCTGATTCTTTTGCGTTGCGACCACATTTCCTATCACTCGGGCTAAAAGCATTGTCAGTTGCGGCGAATTTCTTTATTAAGAACGTGAGCTTCTGAATCCACGATGCCGACGATCGTGCAATCGGTCGGCGTCTCATCTCTCTTAAATGGAAAAGATGCCTCTTTTCCCCTGCACCAAAAAACCAATTCTCCGACGCCGGCACCGACCGCATCGAGAGCTACTGTAGGCTTGCCGACAGCCTCCAGATCAGCATTGACCGTCTGAACGATAAGAAATTTACGGCCGTTAAGTGCCTCATTCTTGATCGTCGAAACAACATTTCCGATTACGCGTGCAAGCTGCATATTAAATATCAGTGGCGGGATACTGCTCGTTATCGAGTGTCCGTCAACTTATGCAGAATGATCTATCTCGTCGATCACTCCGATGATCGCCGAATCGACCGGACAGTCCTTATTGCCTTCGGCAAGGCGAGCCGAAGAACCGCTGACGACGATGACCCTTTCGTCAAACCCGGCGCCGACAGTATCAACGGCGACAACATAACCGCTCTGGTCAGAGCCGTCAAGGTTGATCGGTTTAACGATGAGCAATTTTTTGCCCATCAGCCGCTCGTCTTTTTGCGTGGACACGACGGTGCCTAAAATGCGTGCGATTATCATGCGTGTAAGCAATAGACATCAAGCCGCAAACTTATATTGCAGCTTGCCGTCTATCGCGAAAAGCTATTTCTTAACGACCGGAAGAGTTTCGTCAACGCTCTGATGCGGACGCGGGATGACGTGTACGCTGACAAGTTCGCCGACGCGGCGGGCAGCTGCGGCCCCTGCGTCCGTCGCGGCCTTGACCGCGGCAACGTCTCCGCGAACGATCGCTGTGACAAAGCCCGCACCGATCTTTTCATACGAAACGAGCTGTACATTGGCCGCCTTGACCATAGCATCGGCTGCCTCGATCATCGCGACCAAACCTTTGGTCTCTACCATTCCTAATGCTTCTTGCATTCGATCTTCTCCAAAAAAATGTGTGCTTAAAAATTAAAAGCTATGTCGATACATTAGCCTCTGCCCGTGATTATTTCAAATCTCTTTTGATCTCAATTCAACTGTCGAGCTTGTACAAGCAGGTCGATGAGTTCCTCGCGAGTGAGCGAAACCTTTCCGTTAGAACTTCCACTTGATGGCAGAGCACAGGTAATCCCGAGATCGTGAAGGTATCCGCACGACTGACATCTTGCATTTTCTTTCAGATAACCGGCCTTTTCGCGTATCTCAATAAGTTTTTCGATCGCCCCCGGCGGCAGGTCGTTAGCACCGCCAAGAGCACGGGCGAGTATCGCGATCTTTGCCGTATGTTCTAGAGTTTCAAGCCGGTCAAATGCCTGCCAGATATCGGTCCCATAAGCGACAGCTCCATGATTCGCCATCAGCAATGCATTATGATGCGTGACGTAGGGCTTCATCGCCTCGGTCAGTTCGTTAGTTGACGGCGTGCCGTAACCGGTCAACGGCACACACCCAAGTGTCAGGATCATCTCTGAAAGGATAGGCTGGTCGATCGCAAGCCCTGCAACCGCAAAGGCAGTGCCATGTGGCGGATGAGCGTGACAGACAGCTTTAACATCAGGCCGCATCTTGTATATCAGCAGATGCATCGCCAACTCCGACGAAGCCCGCTTATCGGACTTTGCCTTGCCGTCCATATCTGTGAGAGCAAGGTCATCCTCTTTCATTCGGCCCTTGCACATCATCGTCGGCGTCGCAAGCACCGTATCGTCGTCCAGGCGAATACTGACATTACCGTCAGACGCAACGACATAACTCCGCTCATAGAGCAGCCGTCCGATCTCACATATGACCTCTCGCGCTGATCGCTCGTCCATATTTATGGAAAATTAGATTACCACATCAATTCTTGATGCGTTAATCGCGGCCTTAATGTAATGCGATCATTTATGTCCCGGCGTATCAGGCATAATCGGCGGAGGCGGAACCGTCGGAACTGTCGTATCCAATGAAATATCTATGTCTCCGTTTGCCGAACTACAGACAAAATGTCCTTGTTCTTTAGCAAAATCATTTAATTTCCCCGCATGATAGAGTTCGAGCAGCTTCTTATCACAATCGTCCAGTTCATATACCTTGACATCAGGCCTAAGCCGATCGATCTGCTTTTTAAGTCTGTCATTCTCTTCGATCAATTGGTTATATGACCGAAATTGACCATAAGGGCGATGATCGCGCCCAAAATGGAACGCTTTTACAATAAATAACGCGAAAACAAATGCAGCAAAAAATGGTAAAAAACGTTTGATAAATCCCATATAACACATCTCGATTTAACCTCGATCGAAATCAGCCGGTTTCGGGCATGATCCGGTAATTAGAATTTTACGCTTAGGCCGTGAACATTTAAAGCAAAGACAGGTCTGATCGTAGGCAAATGCATAACTATTTTGAAACAATAACCAGCCCCTCCGTTGCCATGACTGCAAATTTACCTTAAAATCCTCATTCAAACTTCGATATGATCGCCTTTTTATCAGGCAAATTGTTGGAAAAGCAAACTAACTCCGTCATTATCGACGTCGCCGGCGTTGGATACGAGGTTGCGATACCGCTGTCCACTTTTCATGAGATCGGCGACATCGGTTCTGAAATATCGCTTCGCATATATACACACGTCCGCGAAGACGCGATACAGCTTTTTGGGTTTAAGTCCGTCGAAGAACGCGATCTATATCTTCTGCTTATCTCGGTACAAGGCGTCGGTGCAAAGTCAGGCATCTCGATGCTGTCAGGTATGAGCTCAGACGAGATCATTGCCGCGATCCGCAGTAACGATCTGGTCAGGCTCAAGTCCATTCCGGGCGTCGGCCTCAAAACCGCTGAAAGGCTCGTCGTCGAGCTTAAAGATAAGGTCGGCAAACTTTCGTTTACCGCCGCATCTGACGGACATTCATCCGGCAAGCCCGCGGGGGACAGTATCTTTGATGATGCGATATCGGCACTCGTAAATCTCGGCTATCCGCGCAATGCCGCCGAAAAAGCTATCGACAAGGCAGCCGCTGGCGCATCTGATACATCTGTGCAAAAGCTCATTCGCCGCGCACTACAGATCCTTGCCAAATAGGCCTAAGAAATGCTTGCGATAATCGCTCACATCCGCAGTGATCTTGCCCAATTGGACCGCAGGGCACTTTTCGCTCTCGTTTACGCCGCAGTCGGCCTCACCTGCATTACTTACCTGAAAGACCCTCTTGTGCTGTCTTGGCTTTTGTCTCACACGCAATGGGCAGAAATAGGCGTCGAGGCAGCACATCCGACAGCTAATAACCTCTACGGGCTGATCTGGTGGGTCTTTATTTCGATGACATTCTACGTCATCGTACCGGCAAGCATTGTTCGCTTCGTACAAAAGAGAAAATTGACCGAGATCGGCCTCGCATTTCGCATTGAGCCGCATTTCATTAAACTTCTTGCAGCCTGCATCACACTGATGCTGCCGATCACCTATCTGATGTCGCTGACTGCAGGATTTGCTGCAAAGTACCCGTTTCTAAAGGTCTATAACGGCGACCCGTACCTTTCATCGACGCTTTTGATCTGGGAACTGATCTATTTTCTGCAATTTTTTGGTTTAGAATTCTTTTTTCGAGGATTTATTGTCCATAGCCTTAAACCAACGTTAGGCGTCTATTCGATATTGATAATGACCGTTCCATATACGATGATCCATTTTCAAAAGCCAATGCCTGAGACATTTGCAGCGATCATTGCGGGTATTTTTCTCGGCTGGATCAGCTATCGCAACGGCACGATCTGGCTCGGCCTCGCCCTTCACTGCTGTGTGGCATTTTCGATGGATATTTTGGCGTTGTATAATAAGGGTTTATTGTTCTAGCCGCTTTGCCGCCAATGAGTAATATTACCGCCATCAGCATCCGCAGTGAGGAATTGTCTCCCGAGGAAAGCCGTCTCGACGCAACATTACGTCCGGCTCAACTCGGCGAATACATCGGCCAGAGCAAAGTAAAAGAGAATCTGCGCGTCTTTATGAAAGCGGCGCTGAAACGTCGCGAAGCCCTCGACCACATTCTGCTCACCGGCCCGCCCGGGGTCGGTAAAACGACGCTTTCCAATATTGTCGCAAATGAAATGGGAGCTTCTCTTCGATCGACCTCAGGCCCGGTTATCGAAAAGGCAGGCGATCTGGCCGCGATACTTACAGGCCTTGAGGAGGGCGACGTTCTTTTCATTGACGAGATCCATCGCTTAAATCCAGCTATTGAGGAGATCCTTTACCCCGCGATGGAAGATTATAATCTCGATATTATGATCGGCCAGGGCACAGCCGCACGATCGATCAAGTTGGAACTGCCTAAGTTTACATTGATCGGAGCGACCACTCGGCCAGGTATGATAACTGCTCCGCTGCGAGGCAGGTTCGGCATCATCTTTAATCTAGATTTTTACGGCGTTGACGACCTAGATACAATATGCCGCCGTTCGTCGCGAATACTCGGTGTCGATATCGATCCGTCAGGTTCGACCGAGATCGCACGCCGCGGTCGCGGGACACCGCGTATCGTAAATCGTCTTCTGCGCCGCGTCCGTGACTTTGCCGAGGTTGATCACGACGGCAGCATCACCGGATCGGTTGCGAGCTATGCACTCGACAAAATGGAGGTCGATAGTTTCGGCCTCGATGAAATGGACTCAAAACTGCTAAAGACAATTATCGAAAAATTTGACGGCGGCCCGGTCGGCCTCAGCACTCTTTCGGCGGCTATCCATGAGGAAAAAGACTCGATCGAAGAGATGATCGAGCCATATCTCCTACAGATCGGCTTTTTGAACCGCACGCCTAGAGGCCGAACCGCTACTCGTCGGGCTTATGAACATTTTGGATTGACGGCACTAATGAAGAACGAACCGTCATTATTCGGAGATAAATGAGCGAAGATCTAAGAGAGTTGTCGATCGGACGCCATGTTTCACAATCAACACCGACAGTCAGCATTGTCATTCCTAACTACAATACTGCTGAATTCATTGCCGAAACGCTCGATTCTGTGTTCGCACAAACCTTTACAGATCACGAGATCATCGTCATTAACGACGCATCCCCCGACACCGTCGAGCTAAACAAAGCACTTGAACCTTACTACGACCGCATCATCTTTATCGATAAGCTGAACAACAGCGGCACGTCCGCGACCCGCAATTTTGCTTCGGAACAAGCTCGTGCGGACATCATCGCATTTCTAGATGCTGATGATATCTGGCATCCGACATTTCTTGAGGAACTGCTCGCCTTTAAGTCCGCAGGCGACTATCAAATGGCGTATGCAGACGCTGAGACGTTCGGAGCATTTCAAGAATTCGGATCTGACCTGCTTTCAACTAATCCCGAACAAGGCACCATAACACGTCAACAGCTGATCCTGGGCAAATGTCATATTCTGCCCTCTGGCACATTGATCGACGCGATCCCTTTTCGCCGCAGCGGCGGGTTCGATCCTGGCGTTAAACGCACAGAGGATTTCGATCTTTGGATGCATCTGGCCTTTGACGGCGTAAAGATCGGCTATCTGAAAAAGATACTCTTCAGGTTTAGGCTCAGGCCGGGCAGCGGTGCGGGTGACTCACTTCAACGGATCGAGAGATGCCGTGACGTATGGCGCATTCTGCAGCAGAAATTGCCTTTCACAGCCGAAGAGAATGCTCAGATCGAGATCAATGTCGCTCACGAAGAAGCCGCTCTTACACGTGCCCAAGGTCGTCTTGCCATCAATGAACGTGATTGGAGAACAGCTCGCAAAAAATTCAGGACCGCGTACAAAATGGCGGGTGAGTTAGGATTGCCTGTAAAACATCGCGTAAAAATGCTCGGTATCTGGCTTGCTCTTAATGTCTATCCGCAGGCCGTTTACAGCCAAATGCAAAAAATGCGCCCATCTGAGATCGCTCACATGCCTCAAAATCGATCTCTGCCTTAGAAAAAGATCGCAAATCTTTGACCTGCCTACGTCATTTTATTACCGGCCAGCCGGAATAAATTTAGGGGGACTTATAGAGATGGGTTTAAAACGTGCAGTAATACGAGCAACATACAGCGATCCTGACGGCAATTTGGGCAACAGATGGAAGGACGGAAGTACGTTCATCATCCTCAAGCCTGCCGATCCTGCAACTCGCGGCACATGGGACACCGATCGCGGCAGCGACATTGACAGCTCCGGTGGAAGCGATCATGCAATTTATAAATGGGACATCGTCAACCACGTGATCGATCTGATGGTGGGCGGCTTTCAGGGAGATACCGAAACTAAGACCGTCTGCTCTCTCGGCCGCTTTAACGACTACAAGCCAGGAGCGAAAGGCACTGGAACTTTTTATTTCCGAAAACAAGGCGTACCGATAGACTGGGAGATACTCACCCTCGACTTTGCCCAATAGCAAGACTAGAACTGACAGGCTATATGAGACAGATTAATATTTGACGGCTGCCGATTATAAACTGACAGCCGTCGATCTTTTAAAGCTTCTCTGCAGGCCTATTCCTCATCAGATTCGGCGGCCAGTTTTGATGCACTGGTCACGAGATCGTCTTCGCCGCATTTGATAAGTGTAACGCCTTGAGCACTTCGTCCGGTTTCGCGGATCTTGTCAACACCGAGCCTGATCAGTTTCGCCTGTTGTGTAATGATCATTATCTCGCTGTCGTCATCGACCGGAAACGCCGCTACGACCTTGCCGGTCTTATCGGTGGTCTTCATATTGATGACTCCGATGCCGCCGCGTTTCGCAAGGCGGTAGCTGCCGACGACCGTCTGCTTGCCAAAGCCTTTCTCTGAGACCGAAAGTATCTTTTCGGTTCCCTCTTGAGAAACTGAACATACCGAAACGACATAATCGCCTTCGCGAAGATTTACTCCGCGAACGCCCCTCGCCGCTCGGCCCATCGGCCTTACGTCCGTCTCCTGAAATCTGACCGCCATGCCGTCATGGGTCGCAACAAAGATCTGCTGTTTGCCGTCAGTGCGTATGACCTCGATCAACTCGTCGCCTTCGTCAATGTTGATGGCATTAATGCCATTCGCACGAATGTGCTGAAATTCGCTTAAAGCGGTCTTTTTTATGACGCCCTTTTTAGTGACCATCGTGAGATATATCTCTTCGGTAAAGTCACGCACGGCCATCGTTGAGACCATCTTTCGCTCGCCCGAGAGCTGAACGAGATTAACGACCGCCTTGCCGCGGGCCGATGCGGTCCCCTCAGGTATCTCATGGACCTTGATCTTGTAAACCTGGCCGTCGTCAGTAAAGATCATCAGAGCATCGTGCGTCGAGGCCGTAAATAAATGCTCGACGTAATCCTCATTCTTTGCCGTTGCTCCGAGCCTTCCCTTTCCGCCGCGTCCCTGTCGGGAGTATGTCGAAACGGGAGTTCGTTTGATATAACCTGCCTTTGTAACGGTGATCGCAACCTCCTCGTCAGCGATCAGATCCTCGATACGCAGTTCGACACCGGCATCGACGATGACCGTACGGCGTTCGTCGCCATAGAGGCGTCTTACTTCGGTCAGTTCGTCGATGACCACCTGACGCAATACGCTGTCATTTGCAAGGATATTCTCAAGCTCGGCAATATATTTTATGATCTCGGCGTATTCGTCAAGGATCTTTTGACGTTCGAGAGCCGACAACCTGCGAAGCTGAAGGTCAAGGATCGCCTGCGCCTGTATCTCGCTGAACTCAAGACTGCCGATAACTTTCTTCAACTCAGTGACGAACTGTGCGTCAGACTTGTCGCCAGTCACACCGCGCCATTTTTTGACCTCATCAATAGCTATAAAATTCGATGTCAGCCAATTCCTCGACTCTTCGACCGAACGCGAGTTGCGGATCAGCGGAATGATATAGTCGAGAGCATCGATCGCCTTATTCAAGCCCTCTAAGATATGGGCGCGTGCCTTTGCCTTTTTCAGATCGAATTCCGTACGACGACGCACGACCTCACGCCTGAATTCGACAAAAGCCTCGATCATCTGCTTGAGTGTCAGCAGTTTCGGCTGTCCATCGACGATCGCGATGTTTATGATGCCGAATGACGTCTGCATCGGCGTCAGTTTGTAAAGCTTGTTAAGTACGACCTGCGGTATAGCATCGCGTTTAAGCTCGATAACGATGCGCATTCCCTCGCGGTTAGATTCGTCCCTGATCTCAGAGATGCCGTCGAGTTTTTTCTCATGGACAAGTTCCGCGATCTTTTCGATAAGACGCGCTTTATTTACCTGATAAGGTATCTCGGTGACCACGACCGCGTTTCGCGTGCGATCGCCTCGGCCGATCTCATCGACGACCGCCTTGGCCCTGACCTGAATGATCCCGCGGCCCGTACGATATGCACTGTGTACGCCCTCAGTGCCGTAGATAAATCCTGCCGTCGGAAAATCGGGGCCGGGAACGTATTTAATTATATCCTCGGTTGAGATCAGCGGATCTTTAACAAGCGCGATCGTTGCGTCGATGATCTCTCTGAGATTATGAGGCGGTATCTTTGTCGCCATTCCGACAGCGATGCCCTCAGATCCGTTAACCAGCAGATTAGGTATCCGCGTCGGCATAACGGTCGGCTCGCTCAAGCTGTCGTCATAGTTCGAAGTAAAATCGACAGTTTCTTTTTCGATATCGGCAAGTACGTCATTAGCGATCTTTGCCAGACGCACCTCTGTATAACGCATAGCCGCCGGGTTATCACCGTCGATCGAACCAAAGTTGCCTTGGCCGTCAACCAGCGGATATCTCAGCGAAAAATCCTGCGCAAGGCGTACAACCGTGTCATAGACCGCCGTGTCGCCATGAGGATGATATTTACCGATAGTATCGCCGACAACACGAGCCGATTTTTTATACGGCTTGTTATATGTGTTGCCAAGTTCGTGCATCGCCCACAGTACGCGTCGATGAACCGGTTTGAATCCGTCGCGGACATCCGGCAAAGCTCTGCCGATGATAACGGACATCGCGTAATCGAGATACGACCGGCGCATCTCGTCTTCGATATTGATCTGATTTCGTTCCAGGAGTGAATCCATGTTTTAGAGTTAATGATCCCTTTTTTCACAAGCCGGAAATATGCGGACTTCCGCTTGTGGATCAGCCGTAATGACCGCATATATTGGGTCGTCAGCTGCTTTTTTAGGTATATATAGTTTACAGGCATCAAAGCCGCATCGCAAGCGACCTATTTGCGTAACCCCTTGTAAAAACTGCGCTTTTCTATGGCAGCGAGTTTCTTGTAACGCACATCGCCGCCATCACCCGCATACTGCAAGCAAAGCCACTGTAACCGCCCCGTTTAACTTCGTAAATATATTTTAAATAGTTGTGGAGAATGTGCCCTATCAGATGTTTATATAGTTAGTATGGACGCTCACCCCATCTACGGGCGGCGATCCCGGCCTCATAACCGGACATTCGTCCAACGGCCGTTCCCTTTACTTAATTACTGTCACTTCGTTTCTCCTTTTGACCATGATGTCCACCACCACCGATATAAAAGAAGGCAGCAGGATCCAGCGGATCGCCCTTCCATTACCTGTCCGAGTCGAAGTACGCATCGACGGCAGTGTTTCGTGGAATGAGATAACACGCCTTCAGGATGTGTCCGCATTTGGTGCAGGTTTTGTCCTCAAACGTCCCGCAAAACGCGGCCGCCTGATACAACTCACGATCCCTATGCCGCGTCAGCTTCGGTGTTACGATTTTAATGAGCCGCAATATCGCGTATGGGGCCTTGTCCGACGATGTATCGAGTCACATAAGGACTCGGCAGATCCTCAATTTGCTGTCGGCGTCGCGTTCATCGGCAAAGAGCCGCCGGCCGAGCATCTGCGCCAGCCGGCAAAGCTCTATGACATTCGCGACCGTGCGGATAATGGTTTTTGGACCGTAGGGGATATGGATCTGCAGGCTGATGACTCAGACCTGCCGAAAGATCTGCGAAAGCATACTCGCTTTCACATCCCCGAATCGATGGTTCTTGAGCTTCTGGACGACTCTGGCGAAGTCCTGAGAAGTGAAACGACCGTAACAGAGAATATCAGTCTCG
>Ga0153956_1002808_pt1 | contig 12191 bp, 15 predicted proteins | sample TSFL040MetaG_FD_104704 | JGI IMG/M metagenome (GOLD analysis project Ga0153956, IMG submission 104704) | Attine ant fungus gardens microbial communities from Florida, USA - TSFL040 MetaG | ecosystem: Host-associated > Fungi > Mycelium > Unclassified | place: USA: Florida, Wekiwa Springs...
GCCGGGAGTTGATGTGTCGTCCGGTGTCGAGACCGCGCCGGGCGTGAAGAACCCGGAGATGATCCGGACGTTTGTCGAGAATGCGCGCAACGCGCAGTTTGCGGGTGTGCAACCATGAACGATCGCCTCAACTCGCTTCGCACCGGTCCCGACGCGAATGGGCATTTCGGCGCTTATGGCGGACGCTTTGTCGCCGAGACGTTGATGCCGCTCGTGCTCGATCTGGAGAAGGCTTACGACGAAGCCAAGAACGATCCAAAATTCCATGCCGAGTTGAATGGCTTGCTGAAGCATTATGTCGGCCGTCCCAATCCGCTCTACTATGCGGAACGGCTCACCGAGCACCTGGGCGGCGCGAAGATTTATCTGAAGCGCGAAGACCTCAACCACACCGGCGCACACAAGATCAATAACTGCCTGGGGCAAATCCTGCTCGCGTTGCGCATGGGCAAGACGCGCATCATTGCGGAGACGGGTGCGGGACAGCATGGTGTGGCGACAGCGACGGTGGCGGCGCGCTTCGGCTTGCCCTGCATCGTCTATATGGGCGAAGTGGACATCGATCGGCAAAAGCCGAACGTCTTCCGCATGAACTTGCTGGGCGCGGAAGTGCGCGGCGTGTCGTCCGGTTCGCGCACCTTGAAAGATGCGATGAACGAAGCGATCCGCGACTGGGTCGCGAATGTGCACGACACGTTCTACATCATCGGTTCGGCGGCGGGCATGCATCCCTATCCAATGATGGTGCGCGACTTCCAATGCGTGATTGGCGACGAGATCAAGACGCAGATGCTGGATGTCGAGAAGAAGTTGCCCGATCTTGTCGTCGCCTGCGTCGGTGGCGGGTCGAACGCCATCGGCACGTTCCATCCCTTCCTCGATGACAGTTCGGTCGAAATCCATGGCGTGGAAGCGGCGGGCGAGGGCGTGAACACGCATCGCCAGGCCGCGACGCTCACCAAAGGCACACCCGGCGTGCTGCATGGGTCGCGCTCTTATCTATTGCAGGACTCCGACGGGCAGATCGAGGAAGCACATTCCATCTCTGCCGGTTTGGATTATCCCGGCGTCGGCCCCGAGCATTCCTGGCTCAAGGATCAGGGCCGGGTGAAGTATTTCTCCGCCACCGACAAGGAAGCGATGGAAGCCTTCACGCTACTCTCCAAGGTCGAAGGCATCATCCCGGCGCTCGAGTCCTCTCACGCGCTGGCCCACGTCGCGCGCATCGCGCCGACCATGCCGAAGGACGCGGCCATCGCGGTCACGCTCTCGGGCCGTGGCGACAAGGACGTGTTCACGGCCGCCGCGCATCTGGGTGTGAAGATATGAGCCGCATCGAAGCCCGTTTTGCGGAGTTGAAGAAGCAGAACCGCGCCGCCTTCGTGCCGTTCATCACGGCGGGAGACCCCGACACGGACACATCTTTCGCGATCATGGAGCAGCTCCCGGCTGCGGGCGCGGATCTGATTGAGCTGGGCGCACCATTCTCCGATCCCATGGCGGATGGTCCGGCGGTGCAGGCATCGTCTTTGCGGGCGTTGAAGTCCGGCGCGACCATGCACAAGACGCTGGAGATGGTTCGCAAATTTCGTAAAGCGGATCAAAAGACGCCGGTGATCCTGATGGGCTATTACAATCCCATTCATCACTATGGGACCGCGAAGTTCGCGCGCGATGCGGCGGCGGCCGGCGTGGATGGCCTCATCACCGTGGACCTGCCGCCAGAAGAAGATGAGGTGCTGCGCGTTCCCGCGAACGGGCAGGGTATCGACATCGTCCGCCTGCTGGCCCCCACGACAAACGATCATCGCCTCAAGACCGTGCTGAAGGACGCCAGCGGCTTTCTCTACTATGTGTCCGTCGCGGGCGTGACCGGGACCAAAAGCTTTGATCCCGCCGAAGTTGCCGCGGCCTTGAAGCGAATCCATACGGCCAGCCCGCTGCCCTGCTGCGTGGGCTTCGGGATCAAGACCCCGGAACAGGCGGGGCAGATCGCGCGTATCGCTGATGGGGCGGTGGTCGGATCGGCCATCGTGTCCCGGATCGCGGAGCTTTCCGCAAATGGCGCGAAGGCCTCGGAACTCGTTAAAGATATTGCCGGATTCTGCAAATCTCTCGCCGATTCCGTGCATGCAGCCCGCGGCTAACCTGTGGTAGGCTAACGCCATGAACTGGATCGCCAATTTCGTCCGCCCGAAGATCAAGAGCCTGATCGGCAACAAGGCCGACACGCCCGAGAACCTCTGGAAGAAGTGCCCCGCCTGCGGGGAGATGATTTTCCACCGCGACCTCGAAGCGGCGCAGAACGTGTGCCCGAACTGCGGCCACCACATGCGCATCACAGCGAAGGACCGCTTCACCGCGCTGTTCGATGCCGGGGTATATGAAGAGATGCCGCCGCCGACCGTGCCGGCCGATCCGCTGAAATTCCGCGGCGAGAAGAAATACGCCGACGAAATGAAATACACCCGTTCCAAGACCGGCCGGCAGGAAGCGTTGCAAGCCGCGCGCGGCACGCTGGACGGCATGCCGGTGATGGTGGCGGTGCAGCCTTTCGACTTCCTGGGCGGCTCACTCGGCATGGGCGTGGGCGAAGCGCTGGTGCAGGCGATGTTCGCGGCCGTCGAAGAGAAACGGCCCTTCATTCTTTTCGTATCGTCCGGCGGCGCGCGTATGCAGGAGGGGTTGCTCTCCCTGATGCAGATGCCGCGCGTGACCATCGGCGTGACGATGCTGAACGAAGCGGGCTTGCCCTATATCGTGGTGCTCACCGATCCGACATTTGGCGGCGTCAGCGCGTCGTATGCGATGCTGGGTGATGTGCATATCGCCGAGCCCGGCGCGCGCATCGGCTTCAGCGGCCAGCGCGTCATCGAACAGACCATCCGCGAGAAACTGCCGGAAGGATTCCAGAAAGCGGAATTCCTGCTCGACCACGGCATTGTGGATATGGTCACCCACCGCCATGAATTGCGCGCCACGCTGTCGAGCCTGGTGCACATGCTGATGAAGAAGCCGCGCCCGCGCAGCCGCGCCTTGCAGGCGCCCGCGACGATCGAGGCGGTGCCGGTGAAAAAAGCGGACCCGGCGATCAAGTCCGGGGCGAAGATATGAGCGTTGCTGCGTCCCGCAGCGATGCCATCCTCGACCGCCTTCTCTACATCCACCCCAAAGGCATCGATCTTAAGCTGGAGCGGATCGAGCGGCTGCTGGCCGAACTCGGCCATCCCGAATTGCAGATGCCGCCGGTGTTTCATGTCGCCGGCACGAACGGGAAGGGCAGCACCTGCGCTTTTATCCGTGCCATGCTGGAGGCCAGTGGGAAGAAGGTCCACGTTTATACGTCGCCGCATCTCGTCCGTTTCAACGAGCGTATCCGCATCGCGGGCGAACTGATCTCCGACGAAGAACTCGCCGACGTGTTGGAAGAATGCGAGCGGGTGAATGACGGAAAAGAAATCACCTTCTTCGAAATCTTCATGTGCGCGGCATTCCTCGCTTTCTCGCGCCATCCAGCGGACGCGCTGGTTCTGGAGGTGGGGTTGGGCGGCAAGTACGACGCCACCAACGTTATCGCCAAGCCGTTGATGACGGTGATTACGCCCATAGGCCTCGATCATGCGGAATTTCTGGGCACCAACATCGCCAGCATCGCCGCGGAGAAGGCGGGCATCGTGAAGCGCGGCGTGCCGCTGGTGGTCGGCAATCAGGAAGACGTGCCGCGCGATGTCATCGTGCGCCGCGCCGATGCACTGAACGCGCCGGTGTTCGTCTATGGGCAGGATTTCTTTTGCCATTCCGAACATGGCCGCATGACCTACCAGGACGGAAACGGATTGCTCGACCTGCCGTTGCCCAAGCTGATCGGCCAGCACCAGATCGAGAATGCGGCCACCGCCATCGCGGCGCTGCGCCATGCCGGGCCGGGCTGGGCGGTGGACAGCGCCATTGAAACAGGATTGCGCAAAGTGGAATGGCCCGCGCGGCTGCAACGGCTCACCAAAGGCCCGCTCATCACGCTGGCGCCGGCCGGTGCCGAAGTTTGGCTCGATGGCGGCCACAATCCGCATGGTGCTGCCGCTGTTTCCCGCGCCTTGGCGGATCTGGAAGAGCGGTCGCCCAAGCCCCTCTATCTGATCTGCGGCATGTTGAAGACGAAAGACGCACGCGGTTTCCTCGAACCCTTTGGCGGATTGGCGCGGCATGTGACGACCGTGCAAATCGATGGCGAACCGGCCTCGCGCGGTGCGGGCGAACTTTACGATGCAGCGCGCAGCGTGGGTCTCAACGCCACGCCTGCCGACGACATGGAAGACGCGATGATGCAGGTGGATGCCTGGGCGCGTGCGCATCCCGGCGATCCGGCGCCGCGCATCCTGATCTGCGGATCGCTGTATCTGGCTGGCCGGGTGCTGGCGGAGAATTCGTAACTTTCCTCCCCCGTTTACGGGGGAGGAAAGCCGCGCCACTTCCGCTTTCACCAGTGCCGCCGCCAGTTTCATCTCGGCGATGCAGGCACGGACCATCGCGCGCATCTCTTTCATCTCGCGTGTGCGCAACCCATGGGTGACACGGTTGCGATTGCCTGGCGGTGCGCCACGCTTTGCCATCAGACTTGCCGGATGCGCGGGCCGGTGAAGGCCGAATGGGAATTGAATGTCGATTTTCTCTGCGCGGATTCGTCGGCTTCCCAATCTGTTGTGGTGGAGCGGTCGCGGGTGACGGCATTTTGCGTGCGGCGCGGGCGGAACACGGCGTCATCGACCTTCACATTGGTGAGGCGCTGGCGTGTTTCGGCATCGGCGAGGCGGGCAATGGCGGCCGCTGTCTGCGCTTGCGATGATGCGAGGCGCGCGACCGCGAGCGCGAATTGGGTACGCGCCGCATAGTCATACTGATCCTTGTCGACCGCGCGTTCCGCCAGATGGGCGATCATCGCTTCGCAAGAGGCGAGCGCGCTGTGCAGCCGCGCAACGGCGGGAACGACATGCTTATCCGTGAAATCCTCTTCGCCCGTCGGGGCGGAAAGGGGTGCCGGGCCATTACCGGCATGGGCTGAGCTTTCTCTCATTCAAGAACATATAGAGAACAAACTAGGCAATAGCAAGCGATTTCAGGAAAAATTATAACTCTTTGGAAAATATTAGGATTTTAGACCCGGAAGGGTAAGTGCCACATATCCCGCAAGCACCACGAAGGCGAAGAGATCGCTGACCATCGCGATGGTCTCGTTCGTGCTCTTGTTCTTCTCTGCGATGTGACGGAATCCGGCGATGCCGTAGAAAATCGCAGCATAGAGGGCGATGGGCAGAACGAACGCCGGGTAGAGCAGCGACAATATCCCGACCACGCCGGCGCAGAAATTGGCGATGCCAAGCTCGCGCACCAACAGCAGCACGCCATCGCCTTCGATGTGGAAAATCTCTTTGGCGGTGAAGCTGGGCTGAAAATATTGGCGCAGGCCCGCGAGCAGCAGGCGCACGCCGACGCTCCAGAACACGAACCATTTTCCGACAAGAACAATCAGTGGCGTGGCGCTGTGCAGATGCTCGGCATAGACGGAGCCAATCGGCGCCACGAACATGAGCAGCAGAACGATGAGAAAATACATGGGAGACCGCCCCGCGAATCCTATGGCTGGAGGACTTTACCAAAATCGCCCGGCCGCGATGCGCTTTCGATGATCTCCTCCCAGGAACGGCCTTTGGCGCGAAGCTGCTCGATGGTCGGCCCCAGCGGATCGCCATAAGTGGCCACCGTGCGGTTGTGCACCTGCGTGCGCTGCGGTTCGGGCGTGAGGTTCTTGTATTTGGTGGAGAGCGCGCGGCGTTCGGCATGGATGGCGCGCGCGACGGTTTCGAGGCCGGCCCCGCCCCGCCGCATTTCATCGGCGCGTGCCGCCAGCGCGCGAACCTTCTGCTCATATTCGGCGCGCACATCCATGAAAAGAAGCTCGCTCAAACGGGGCGCGCCTAGCTGGCGCGCTCCACGCCTGCGACGATGATTTCGGCTTGGTGAAAGAGGGAAGGGTCGATCTTCAGCGCGGCTGCCGCAGCGTTCTCCTCAAGCTGTTCGGGCCTGCTGGCGCCGACAATGGCGGACGCCACGTTGGGTTCGCGCAGCACCCAGGCGAGCGCGAATTGCGAGAGCGTGCAATCGGCCTGCTTGGCGAGCGGCTTCAGTTTCTGCACCGCTTCAAGGTTCGGCGTGGTGAGCCACGACTTGATGAAGCCGCCCATGCTATCGCTGCTGGCGCGGGTGTGCTCGGGGATTTTCGCGCCGGGCAGATATTTGCCGGAGAGGACGCCTTGTGCGAGCGGCGACCACACGATCTGGGAGATGCCGTTCTTCGCGCAGATGGGGATGACTTTCTCCTCCGGGCGGCGCCACAGCAGCGAATATTGCGGCTGGCTGGAAACGAATTTCTCCACACCCGGCATCGCGAGCGCAGCTTCGATTTGCTGCGGCGACCATTCGCTGAAACCGATGTAGCGGGCTTTGCCCTGTTTCACGACATTGCTCAGCGCCTGCATGGTTTCTTCGAGCGGCGTGTCGGTGTCGTAGCGATGGCACTGATAGAGATCGACGTAATCGGTGTTCAGGCGCTTCAGCGAGGCGTCGATCTGTTTTTCGATCTGCGCGCGCGACAGGCCTTTGTCGGTGTCGCTCATCGGGAAGAACACTTTGGTCGCCAGCACATAGGAATCGCGCTTGCGACTGGCGAGCGTCTCGCCAAGAAAACTCTCCGCCGCCCCGCGGCCATAGACGTTCGCCGTGTCGATGAAATTGATGCCCAGATCGAACGCCTTGTTCACGCAGGCGACCGCGCTGTCACGCTCCACGCCCACGCCATAGGTGAGCCACGAGCCGAGCGAAATCTCCGAGACGTTGAGATCGCTGGAGCCGAGTTTGCGGTATTTCATGGGCGCGCCTTTCTGTTGCGACTGGCGGAAAGGCTAGTCCCTCGCGGCGCGTGAGGCGAGGGGAACTAGTCGCCTTTCACACAGGCCAGTTCGTTTCCGCTGGGGTCTTTGAAGTGGAAGCGGCGGCCGCCGGGGAATTGGAAGATCGGCATGGTGATGGTCCCGCCGGCTTTTTGCACGGCGGCGAGGGCATCTTCCAGATTGCCCACGTCGATCACCACCAGCGGCGCTGCGGTGGCTTCCGGCATATCGCCCTGAAGGCCCATATCAACATCGCCGGTCGTGGTCGCGGCGTATGTAGGCCCGAAATCGGTGAGCGCCCAGTTGAACGCCTTTTTGTAGAAGTCTTTCGTCGCCGCGAAATTCTTCGACGGCAGTTCGACGTAGTTGATTCGCGCCATCGTGATCTCCCATTTCCGGCAATGCTATCGGCGCGCATATGGACATGCCATCGCAAAGGCGCGGCGCACATAAACACTGCTGCCATTTTTGGGCGGCTATCGCGACTGCAGGCAATTGTTCAGGAAGTCCTCATGCGTCTGTGAGCCTGTGGGCGTCACCTTCTTCTGCGCCAGCCATTTGGACTCGCAAGCCTGCTTCTTTTCAGCCTGGTTCATGGCTTGCGGCGGCTTGGGAATGGTGTTTGCCGATGGCGCGGCGGTGGGGCCGTTGGCTGTGCAGGTCTTCACGTAGTCGCCATAGGTGGTTTTGGCCTTGTCGGCGGAGGACATCGAATTCCAGGTCGCCGCACAAGCGTCCTTGCTGAAACGATTGGGCTGGGCGAGGGTGGCCGTGGTCAGAGCCAATGTCGCGGCGGCGGTCATCAAGGCGAGTGTACGCATATCGTGTTCCTCCAGTTCTGCTGGGTGAACGCGCGCGGTGTGCCTTGCGTTGCGGTTCCCGGAACGCAAACGGCCCGGAGTTGCCTCCGGGCCATCGCGCCCACTCCATGAACCTTCGGATTATTTGGCGCTTTTGACGACGCCGCTGCCCATGATCGTCTGGCTGATATGCGGCGTGCCGCCATAGATCACCGTGCCGCTGCCGGCGATTTCCACGTCCAGCTTTTCATGCGCCGTGGTGTAGACCTTGCCGCTACCGTGGATCGCGACGTCGGTGCTGCCCGCGGGCAGGCCCGACAGATCGACATTGCCGCTGCCGTTGATCTCGATGTCGAGTTTCGGTTGCTGCGGGAACGATCCGGCGACATCGAACTTGCCGCTGCCATCGATCTCCACACCGGAAAGGCCCGGGGTCGTCACTTCGGCCTGCATGTCATAACCGGACGGGCAGTCGTTTCCGAACCAGCCTTTGCTCGGACAGGATTTGAAGACCAGCTCGCCGTCCTTCACATATATCTGCGTGTTATTGGTGTCGCCTCGTTTCAGCACCACGCGCTGTTGCGCGCCGCGCACGAAGGTGATGTGACCCTGGCCTTCGATCGTGACCGAATGGAATTGGCCGACGGAAACGGTGGTGTCCGCTTGTGCGCCCACGGTCAAAAGCGCGGTCGCGGCGGCGGCGAGAAGAAGTGTCTTGTGCATGATGTCTCCTGTTCAGTCTTCGCCGTGGACGTTGCCGCCATCTTCGGCAACGAGACGGGTCACGGTGGGATTGCCCCAATAGTCGATATTGCCGCCGTCCTTTGCGCGCGCCTGCATCGATTTGCGCGGATGGATTTTCAGGTTGCCGCCGTCGCTGGCGTAAGCATCCACATTCGCGGCGGCAATGGCGCGAACGTCGATATCGCCGCCGTCGGTGGCATGGACGCTGAGATCGCCTTGCGCGGGGAAATTGCCCTGCGTTTCGATATAGGCGCCGTCTGAAGCTTCGAGCGCGTTGACGGCGGGCATCGTCACCTCAACCTTGAACTTGTAGTGGTGCGGGCAATGCCAGCCTTCGCAGGTAATGAGATGCAATGTGCCGTCGCGCACTTCGAAGCGCGAGAACTCCGTGGAGCCTTCCACCATGTTCACCTGCTGTGCGCCATGCCGGATGATGACATGCGCGCCATCGGAGGCGTCCACGCTGCTGAAATGATCGACGGAGATCACCTGATCCGCGAGCGCGGGCGAGGCGAGAAGAAGTCCGGCCGAAGCCAATGCGATTGCGAGTTTCATCTGTTTCCCCTGTTAGCTTCCCTGGCGCACGTCGCCACCGCCAGAAATGGCGGAAGTGACTTGCGGATTGCCCCAATATTGAATGCGTCCACCACCGCTGACGGCGGCTTTCAATGTGGACCCGGCATAGACCTGGATGTGCCCGCCGCCATCGACCGCGGCGTTCACGGTCTCCGCGTGCACCGCGCGCATATCGATATGACCGCCGCCATTCACCGCCGCGTTCAGGCGCTTGGTGGGAAGGTCCGCGCTGCCGGCGATCCAGCCCCCGCCATCGACGGACACGCCACTGATATCCGGCGTGGCGATATCGACGTTCAGATCGTAATCGCCGCTCCGGCAACCGTGACCACAGGCATCAATGACAAGCGTTTGGCCGTCTTCGATGGTGAAGCTGGTGTATTGGGTGGTGCCGTTGACGAGCGTGACGCGCTGCGCTGTGCCGCGATGGATGGTGACGTGGCCGCCACCGCGCACTTCCACATTACGGAACGGCCCGACATTGACCGCCTCTCCGGCGACGGCGGATGTGGCGAGCAGGCTTGCTGCGGCTGCGAAGAGAAACAGGGATTTCATGAACGGCCTCCGGGTCTTATCTGGGAAAGGCTAGCCGCAGAGTCACTAGTGTGAGCCCATATTAAATGTGGGAGCGAGCCATGCCGTCGCGGGAAAGCTCGGAAAAGCCCATCACGGCCTGCTTCAGGCAGAATCAATGCCTTTTGCAGGGCGTGAGCCGCTCGATCGCCGCGTGGGGATGGAAGGGATCGTGCAGGATGGTGATGTCCGGTTCCACAAACTCCGGCGTCCGCTCGCCTGAGGGGCGGTAGAGGATGAAGCGCGGCCAGCCCACATCGAGCCCGGTGTTCGGCAGATAGGTGTCGCGGGTACCGCCGGTCTGATCCGCGCGAGCGAGGTGGCCTTCGCCGGCGATGGTCGCGAAGCCGAAATATTGCATCACATTGGTGAAGAGGATGGCCGAGGAGTAGGTGGCCTTGCCGATCAGCACCGTGGTCTTGCCGGAGAAATGCAGTGGGTTCGCAGGATCGGGCTTGAGCCAACGATCCAGCGATGCGGACACCACATCGCCCGCCGCTTCACCCTTGGACGGATCGGCTTCCATCACGCGCTTGGTGTAACCGGACGCCCAGCGATAGGTGCTGGTGGCGATGTAAGGCATGACGCCTTCCATCCACATATCGTCATCGCCGCCTTCATTCTGACGGATGTCGATGATGAGCGTCTTGACGCCCTTCGCCTTGATCTGCGCGAAAGCGTCATGGGTGAAGGCGAGAAATTTCTTTTTGTCCGGCCAATCGAACGTGCTGATCGTGAGCACCGCCGCGCGACAGGGCAGAAGCTCGAAGCGGAACGCCTGATCGAAATTCGTCCGGCCCGCGAGCTGCACCGGAACGGCGGTGCTGCCTTGCACATGCAGAGACTGGTGTTTGCCATGCGCATCCAGAACGATGTCGTAGGCATCTTTGCTGCCGAACATCTTCCAGTCGAAGAACCAGAAGCGACGCGAGAGAAGCCCGGCGCGGAAACCGGGTGTTTCGCCATGCACGCGATCCAGCAGCGTCTTCACAACGGTCTGCGCATTCATGCCGTTGATCGAAATAATGTTCGCGCCAGTGAGCGGTGTTTTCCCGCCGCCCAGCGCTGAAAGGATGGTCAGCTTGCCGTCGGCGGTCGCTACCACTTCATAAGGGAAGAAGCGTCCGCCCTGCGCCAGATGCGCTTTCGCCTCCTTGCCCCAGCTTGGATAGAAAATGCCGGTGTGGGCGTCTGCCAGAACCGGATTGAGCGTGGCGAAGACACGCCACGCTTCGTCGCGCGTCATGGGATGGTCAAGCTGTTGCGAGACCTTCTTCATCGTGGCGTCCAGCGCTGCGGGCGCGACAGTGAACGCGATGTTGGGATGGCTGTCCTTCATCGTCTTGCCGATAACGGCAAGATCCTGCTGAAGTTGCGCTGGCGAATAGAGGGTATCGGAAGAGGCTTGGGCGGAAGCGGGCAGGAGGAACAGGCTTGCTGCGGCGGCACACAAAAAGGCGGATCGCATGAACTTACTCCGGAATGCATGTGACCTTAGCCGCAGACACACTAGTGTGAGCGCATATCAAATGCGGGAAAGAGGCATGCGCCAGCGTGGACGGCGCAAATCGGACTTCAAGAACGCTGCATTGCGCGCTCGACGCGGCGGTCGGGAACGAGCCAGGTCAGGGCCACCAGCGCATAAAGCACCAGCGACACGATGGGCATGAAGAAAGCCGCTGCGATGGCGGCGAGGTAGGCGACCAGCGACAGCATCGTCTTGGTGTCGCGTCCCATCGCGCGGGCGAGGACAGAATTGGGCCCTTCGTGCTTCACCAGCAGGCGCGCGAGAAGCATATAGGCCGCGCCCGTCATCAGCAGTACCGCGCCATAGGCCGCGACCGGCCACGCATCGGTGAGGTGTTCGCCCATCCATTCGGAGGTGAAGGGAACGAGCGACAACCAGAACAGAAGATGCAGGTTCGCCCACAGAATCGCGCCAGTCACCGTTCCGCAAACCTGCAGCATGTGGTGGTGATTGCTCCAGTAGATGCCGACATAGATGAAGCTGAGCGCATAAAGCGCGATGTGCGGGCCGATAGCGATAAGGCTCGGAAGCGAAACATCCGCGGGCGCCTTCAGCTCCAGCACCATGATGGTGATGATCACCGCGATCACGCCGTCGCTGAACGCTTCCAGCCGCCCCTTGTGCATCGTTCCCTCCGCTGCTCACCGATTTATAAACGAAAAGGGCCGCCACGCGAGTGACGGCCCTTTCGAGGAGAAATTTTTGGACGCTTACGCCGTGCGGGCGCTGTCCTGGCCGATGGAGCCTTCGATCCATTCCTTGATCTTGGATTTGGGCAGCGCGCCGACTTTCGTGGCGGCGACCTGGCCCTGGGAGAAGATCATCAAGGTGGGCACGCCGCGCACGCCGTATTTCTGCGGTACGCCCGGATTCTCGTCTATGTTGATCTTGGCGATGGTGACTTTCTCGCCGAGTTCGCTGGAAAGCTCCTCAAGCGCCGGCGCGATCATGCGGCACGGTCCACACCACTCCGCCCAGAAATCCACGACGACGGGTTTCTTGGAATTGAGAACGTCGGTCTGGAAA
>Ga0153956_1002809_pt1 | contig 12189 bp, 10 predicted proteins | sample TSFL040MetaG_FD_104704 | JGI IMG/M metagenome (GOLD analysis project Ga0153956, IMG submission 104704) | Attine ant fungus gardens microbial communities from Florida, USA - TSFL040 MetaG | ecosystem: Host-associated > Fungi > Mycelium > Unclassified | place: USA: Florida, Wekiwa Springs...
AGCGACTCGGGCGAGGCGTAGCGCAGCCACTCGTCGATCGTGAGGCCGTTGCCCTTCGATTTCGAGATCTTCTGGCCCTTTTCGTCGAGAAAAAGCTCGTAATTGAAGCCTTCCGGCGGCGTGCCGCCGAGCGCGCGGCAGATCTGGCTGGATAACTTCACCGAATCGATGAGGTCCTTGCCGGCCATCTCGTAGTCGATGCCGAGCGCGACCCAGCGCATCGCCCAGTCGGGCTTCCATTGCAGCTTGCAGCGGCCGCCGGTGACGAGCGTGGTGATCGGCTCCTTCGTGCCGGGATGCTCGTAGGTGATCGTTCCCTTCGCGGCGTCGTGCGCGATCACCGGCACCTGCATGACGATCCCCGTCTTCGGGTCGACCGGCAGGAACGGCGAATAGGTCTGCGCCCGCTCCTCGCGCAGCGACGGCAGCATGATGCTCATCACCTTGTCGAAGCGCGAAAGCATCAAAAGCAGCGCCTCGTCGAAGCGGCCCGACTTGTAGCATTCGGTCGAGGACATGAATTCGTATTCGAAGCCGAACCGGTCGAGGAAGCCGCGCAGCATCGCGTTGTTGTGCTCGCCGAAGCTCTTGTGCGTGCCGAAGGGATCGCGCACCTGCGTCAGCGCCTTGCCGATATCCTCGGCGAGCATTTCCTGGTTCGGCACGTTGTCGGGCACCTTGCGGAGCCCGTCCATGTCGTCGGAAAAGGCGATCAAGCGCGTCCTGATCTTGTCGTCCGTCAGCACCCGGAACGCGTGGCGCACCATGGTCGTGCGCGCGACCTCGCCGAAGGTGCCGAGATGCGGCAGGCCCGAGGGGCCGTAGCCCGTCTCGAAAATCACTTCGTCCTTCGGCTTGTTCTTCAGGCGCGCGACGACCTTGCGGGCCTCCTCGAACGGCCACGCGGCGGACTTCTCCGCCGTCTCCCTCAAATCCTGCGCGAGCGCGCTCAATGCCGGCATGACGATCTCACTATCTTCCGCATTCAATAGAAGCTGATGGGGAAGTAGCGCAAGTAGAGATCGGCATAGATGCCCTTCTCCCAGAGCTGGAAAAGGGCGTAATTCAGCGCCCGCCGCAAGGGATCGTTGCCGCGCTTCACGGCGATCCCGACGCCTTCGCCGAAATAATGGCTCTCCGTGAAGGGGCCGCCGCGGAAGACGCAGCAGCCGCCCGAGCCCGAGCCGTTGAGCCAGAAGGCGATGGTAATGCCGTCGCCGAAATAAAGATCGGTCTCGGCGCGTTTCAGCGCGGCGAATGCCGTTTCGACATTCGGATAGCTCCGGACGGTCATTTCCGGGAAGAACGCGCGCAAATATGCTTCATGCGCGCTGCCGGCGACGACACCCGCTTTCTTGCCCGCGAGCGCCTCGGGCGTGACGCGGTCGAGCGGCACTTCCTTGCGGGCAACGAAGCGCGCGGGCGTGCGATAGTAACGGTCGGTGAAATCCGCGCGTTCGCGATTTTGCGGCGTAATCGCCACCGAGGCGATCACGGCATCGCCCTGGTTCTTGTCAAGCGCGTCGAGCAACGTATTGAAGCGCCGCACCTGGATGGTGCAGGTCGCGCCCAGCTCGTTGCAGAGCGCGCGCGCGAGATCGACGTTGAAGCCCGTGACCTGCCCGTTCGGCCCCTTGAAATTGAAGGGCGGATAGTCGTCCTCGGTCAGAAAACGGATCACCCCCATGCGGGAGGTATCCGGCTTTTCCGGCCGGTGCTTGGGGTCCCAAAAGCCCGGAATAAAGACCGAAGGATCCTTCGGCTGCGCCGCCGCGTAACCGGATGCAAAAAGCGCGGCGCAAAAAATCGCAAGCGCACCCAATGCCCGCCACCGGGCGCCGAAAAGCCGATTCATGCCGCTCATTCCATGTTGCAGCGCGACTTTCACCACACCCCGTGAATTTGTAAATATGGCGGCCTGCGTTTGCGGCGGACGTAGGGGTTCGGGCATGCGTGAAATTCGGCTGCCCGGGCTTTCCCCCCGCGGCGGTTCAATCAGGTTTTTTCGCAGGAAACCGCGGCTCGCGCCGCGCCCCTCCGCCGCGTCCGACGGATTGCCTGAACTTCCTCCCGAATTCGCCGCCTTGCGGCATCTCGTCGATCCGGCCGTGCTGCGGGCCGCGATGAGGCGCGCCCGGGCCCTCGATGTCGGCTTAGACGAGGTATTGCGCGCGCACGGCATCCTGTCTCCCGACGAGATCGCGAAGGCGCTCGCGCGCGCGCTCGGCCTTCCTTTCGATCCGCTCGACAATGCGCCGGCAACCTCGCCCGCGCTTTCGGGAGCGTGCCGCACGGGCGTGCTGCGCCGGGCGGCGGGCATTCATACCATCGCGGCGCGCGGCAAAGAGCTTCGCAGCCTTGCAAGCGCCCTGCGCCGCGATCCCAAACTGAAAAGCCGGCTGCTGCTCACCTCGCCGGAGCGCATGGCGGCCCATGTCCGCCGCGCGGGCGCGGAAGAGCTTTCCCGCGAAGCGGTGTCCGGCCTGCGGGACTGGCGGCCGGCGCTTTCGGCAGGCGCGCGCGGAAAGCGCGGGCTGCGCAAGCTCGCCCTGCTGACCGTATGCGCGATCTCGCCGGCCGCATATTGCTTCCCGCAGGAAACGCTCGCCGTCGTCGAATTCGCGTTGTGCGGTTCGTTTCTTGCCTGGGCCGGCCTGCGCCTGCAGGCCTGCCCCATGCAAAAACCTCAAGCGCCGCGCGCCGATATCGCCGATCGTGCATTGCCTTATTACAGTGTCGTCGTCGCGCTCTATCGGGAAGCGCGCGTCGTCGGACAACTCGTCGCGGCGCTGAAACGCCTCGAATATCCGCGCGAGAAACTCGAGATCAAGTTCGTCTGCGAAGCGGACGACGAAGCCACCATCGCCGCGATCGAGGCGCTCCGGCTCGATCCGCGCTTCGAAATCCTGATCGCGCCGGATGCTGCGCCGCGCACGAAACCCAAGGCGTTGATGGCGGCCCTTCCCTTTGTGCGGGGAAGATTCCTGACCGTCTACGACGCCGAAGACGTGCCGGAGCCGGATCAATTGCGGAAGGCGCTCGCCGCCTATGCCCGCGGGCCGAAAAATCTCGCCTGCGTGCAGGCGCGCCTCGCGATCGACAATGTCGGCGACAACTGGCTGACGCGGCATTTCGCGGCGGAATACGCCGGTCTTTTCGATGTCTTTCTGCCGGCGCTCGCCGATTTGCGGCTGCCGCTGCCGCTCGGCGGCACTTCCAACCATTTCCGCACGGACGTGCTGCGCGAGGTCGGCGGATGGGACCCCTACAATGTCACCGAGGATGCCGACCTCGGCATGCGGCTCGCACGCTTCGGCTACCTCTCCGGGGTAATCGACTCGACCACCTACGAAGAAGCACCCGCCCGTCTCGGCGCCTGGCTGAAGCAGCGAACCCGCTGGTGCAAGGGCTGGCTGCAAACATGGTTCGTGCACATGCGCGCGCCGGGCGCGCTGTTTCGCGAGCTTGGCTTGGGCGGCTTCCTCGCCTTTCAGCTTCTGGTCGGCGGCACGGTGCTCGCCGCCCTCGTGCACCCGTTCTTTCTCGCGCTCGTGCTCACGGACGCGACGCTCGGCAAACTGTTCGTGGAAAGCGACACGATCGGCGCAGCGCTGCGGCAAGGGCTTGTCGTCACCACGCTGCTGTCGGGCTATCTTGCTTCGGCGTCGCTTGCGCTGCTTGGACTGCGGCGCCGCAAGCTGCTGGCGAGCGCCTGGGTGCTGCTGTTGTTGCCGCTCTACTGGATTCTGCTCTCGTTCGCGGCCTGGCGCGGCGCCGTTCAGCTCATCGCCGCTCCATACCTGTGGGAGAAAACCGAGCACGGGCTTGCGCGAACATCGCGTTACGGAAAATGCCGGCGGCAATCCGCTCTTGCCGACGCCGCGCGAAAATTCAGAGCCGCTTCCGCAAATCGGCCGCCGCCTCGTCCGCGCTCCGCTGCAAATTGAACGGCGCGACGAAGCGCCCGTCCTTGCCCATCAAATAGACGACGGCGGTGTGATCCATGGTGTAGCCGCCGTCCTCGGTCGGCACTTTCCTGGCGAATACGCGATATTCCTTCTTGATCGCGTCGATCTGCGCCTCGCTGCCGGTGAGCCCGAAGATGCGCGGATGGAACGACGACACGTACTGCTTCAGCGCGGCGGACGTGTCCCGCTCGGGATCGACCGTCACGAAAAGCGCCGCCGTTTTGCTCGCGTCAGGCCCCAGACGTTGCAGCACTTCCGACATCTCGTAGAGCGTCGTCGGGCAGATGTCAGGACAATGCGTGAAGCCGAAGAAGACAAGGAACGGTTCGCCCTTGAAAGTCGCGTCAGTGACGGTTTTTCCGTTCTGGTCGGTGAGCGTGAACGGCCCGCCGACGCTTGAAGGCTGCGTCGCGTCGCGCGGCATCATCAGCCAGATCGCCGCAATCAGCGTCAGCGAACCGGCCAGGAACGCCGCTAGCACCGCCAGGATTTTCCGCTGCGCGCTGCCCGACGCCGCGGCCTGCGCTTTCTTTTTGCTTTTGCTCACGGCGTTATCCGAAACAATTGGCAAGACCCGTGCGAATCGATTCGAAGAAGATCGCGGTTCCGTACTTCACCCAAAGGGCCGCGCTCGCGGCGAGGCCCGCGCCGAAAATCCCCGCAAGGCAAAGCAGGAAAACGCGGCGGACGGAAGGACGCTGTTCCGCAGTGTGACTCATGCGATTTAGCTAATCCCCGCAACCGCGGGCGTCAATCGAGCCGAATTCACGTTCGGCTGATCGCGGGGAAGCCATGCGGTGCGCGCCATTGTCGCGATGGCCGGAGCCCCCTAGAACACGATCAAAGAAAGCGGCCAAAGAAAACCGCCAAATTCCCGAACCGGAAATCCCCATGAGCCAACTCTTTTCCCCGCTGCGACTGAGAAATCTTGTTCTTCGGAACCGGATCGTGATCTCGCCCATGTGCCAGTATTCGGCGGAAGACGGCCGCGCCACCGCATGGCACACGATTCATCTCGGCCACCTCGCGCTTTCGGGCGCGGGCATGCTGATCACCGAAGCGACCGCGGTCGAGCCGGAAGGGCGCATCACGCCAGCCGATCTCGGCCTTTACGACGATGCGACGGAAGCCGCGCTCAAGCCCGTGCTCGCCGCGATGCGTAAATATTCGAAAATTCCGGTGGTGACGCAGCTCGCGCATGCGGGACGCAAGGCGTCGAGCGCGTTGCCGTGGCACGGCGGACAGCAGCTTCCGCCCGACAAGGGCGGCTGGATCGCGCATGCGCCCTCGGCGCTGCCGCAGAAGGACGGCGAAACGCCGCCCGCCGCACTCGACCGGGCGGGACTCGCGCGCATCAAGAATGCGTTCGTCGCAAGCGCGAAACGCGCCGCACGTCTCGGCTTCGACGGCATCGAGATTCATTCGGCGCACGGCTATCTGCTGCACGAATTCCTCTCGCCGATCTCCAACCGGCGCAGCGACGAATACGGCGGCTCGCTGGAGAACCGCATGCGCTTTCCGCTCGAAGTGTTCGACGCGGTGCGCGCGGCGTTCCCCGAAGGCAAGCCGGTCGGCGTGCGCGTCTCGGCCTCGGATTGGGTCGAGGGCGGCTGGGATATCCGGCAGACGGTCGCCTACACGAAAGAGCTCAGGAAGCGCGGCGCCGACTGGCTGGACGCCTCCTCGGGCGGCGTCTCTCCGCAGCAGCAGATCAAGCTCGGGCCGAGCTACCAGGTGCCGTTCGCGGAAGCCGTAAAGAAGGAGACCGGCATCGTCACGATGGCGGTCGGCCTCGTCACCGACCCGAAGCAGGCGGAGGAAATCGTCGCGTCCGGCAAGGCCGATCTCGTCGCGATCGCGCGCGCCGCGCTTTACGATCCGCGCTGGCCGTGGCACGCGGCGGCGGCGCTCGGCGCCAGCGTCGACGCGCCGCCGCAGTACTGGCGCTCGCCGCCGCACGAGCAGAAGGATCTGTTCGGCGAGATCGTGAACGGCGGGCGGTAAGGCTTCAGGATTCTTTCGACAGCACGTAATGCGCGGCCGCCTGCGTTCCGGCATATTTTATCCGGGTCAATCCGGCCGCGCGCAGGTCGATGCCGCCGAGCAGATGCTCGCCTTCGCCGATAAGCACCGGGCTTACGGCAAGGTGCATTTCGTCGACCAGGCCTTCCTTCAGGTATTGCCGGACCGTATCCACGCCGCCGCCGACGCGGACATCCTTTCCCTGCGCCGCCTTTTTTGCCTGTTCGAGCGCCGAGCGGATTCCATCCGTCACAAAACGGAAGGTCGTCCCGCCTTCCATAACGATCGGCTCGCGTGCGTGATGGGTCAGAACGAAGACATCCGTATGGTAAGGCGGATTTTCGCCCCACCATCCCTTCCATTCTTCGTCCGGCCACGGCCCGCGCACGGGGCCGAACATGTTGCGCCCCAGAATCCACGCGCCGAGGTTCTCGATCCCGCGCGCCGCGAAGTCATTGTCCGGGCCCGTCGTCCCGTCTTCCTTGCCGAACAACATCGCCCGAAAGGTGCGCGTCGACACGAACCATTCGTGCAGGGAGGACCCACCGATGCCGAGGGGATTGTTCCGGTCCTGATGGGGCCCGGCCCCGAAGCCATCGAGGGAAGTCGAAAAACAGCAGACACGCAGCCTGGACATCAAAGCTCCCCGTAAGCCCGAGCGGCAAGCAGCTCAACCCGGTTTATGACATCGATTGCGGGCAAAAATCTGGAGCGGGCGAAGGGAATCGAACCCTCGTATGCAGCTTGGGAAGCTGCCGTTCTACCATTGAACTACGCCCGCCTCGCCTTCGTTCTATCCGATCCGCGCGCGATGTACAAAGCGCCCTAAAGCGGCGGTCTGCTTTCCTCCGGCGGCTTCACGTGGCGGAACGAAACCAGCAATCCCAGATCGTAGGCGATCTTCAGCGCGCCGCAGATCACGAGCGGCAAGCCGGAAAAAGACGATGCCAGCAAAACGCCCGCCAAGGCCGGGCTGAGCGAGGACGAAAGGCTTCTCAGCACGGCGGTGACGCTGGCCGCCGCCGTCCGTTCGGCGGGCGTCACCACCGCCATGACATAGGAAGTGCGCGTCGGGACGTCCATCTGCGAAAGCGCCGCGCGCAGCGACAACAGCACGAGCGTCAATATGAGGCTCGGCGAAAACGCCGCCAGAACCAGAAAGACGCTCGAGGGAATATGGGTGAACACCATCGTGTTCACGAGCCCGATGCGTTTCGATATCCATGCCGCCACCGGGTAGGAAAAGGCGCTGAGCGTGCCCGTCCAGAAGAAGAACAGGCTCGCGGCGGTCAGCGAGAGATCAAACCGCTCGAACAGCCAGAGCGCCAGCAGCGATTGCACGACGAAACCGCCCGCGAAGGCATCGAGGCTGAACAACGCGGCGAGCTTGTAGACGATCCCGCGCGAGGGACCGAGCGGCGCGTGCGGCTTTGCGTCCTGAACATGCGCGTGCGGAAGGAGGCGATACAGCGCCGCCGCCAGCGCGCCAAGCAAGGCGTAGCCATAAAACATCGCCCGGAAAGCCGGCATCTCGCCGAGGCCGAGATGCACCATCCAGTCGGGCGCGGCGGCCACAAGCGCCCCTCCCGCCATCGAGAGCGAGCCGATCAGGCTGTACCAGGCGAAAACGCCCGTGCGGTCGCGGTCGGATGCGTTCTGCGCGAGCATGGTGTGTTCCACCGGCACAAAAACGCCGATATCGCCCGTCGACGGGTTCATCGTGCCGAGGAAAGCGACGACGAGGACAAGCGTTATTCCCTCGAAATTGGGAAATGCGATTCCTGTCGCGACCATCAGCGCCGCGCCCGCCAGCAATAAATTGCGCAGATCGTAGCGGGGCGCCAGAAAGCCCACGGAAAGCGTCAGCAATGCGGTGCCGAGAAGAGCCGCGGTTGCGACCAACCCGATTTGGACCGGCGTGAAACCGGTCGCGGACAGATAGGCGGGCAGAATGATGACGGCAAAACCGTCCGCGAATCCCCGTACCGCCCGCGCCGCATAGAGCAGAAGGATATTGGACGGCCGGCCCACGCTAGAGCATCGGCAGCGAACGCGGCTTCGGCCCGCGCGGGAAAGCGCGGTCGATCTTTTCGATCTCGCCGGCGGAAAGCTTCAGCCTTCCCGCCGCGGCATTGTCTTCGGCGTGTTCGGGACTCGACGCCTTCGGGATCGCGAACAGCGATTTCTGCCGCGCAAGAAACGCGAGCGCCACCTGGCGCGGGCTCGCGCGATGCCTCAAAGCGATTTCTCCCAGCACTTTTCCGCCGGCGGAATTCGCCGCCGGGAAGCTGTCATGCCCGAACGGCGAATAGGCCACGACCGCGATGCCGTGCTTCTCGCAAAACGGGATGACCTCGTGCTCGATGGCGCGCTGCTCGAGGTGATAGAGCACCTGATTGCAGGCGAGCTTGCCCTTGCCGGCGGCACCGAGCGCTTCCTGCAGATCGCGCGCGTCGAAATTCGACACGCCGTAGGACAGGATCTTTCCCTCGCGCTGCAATTCCTCGAACGCCGCGAAGGTTTCCTCCAGCGGATGCTCGCCGCGCCAGTGCAAGAGATAACAATCAAGCCGGTCGGTTTTCAGCTTGGAAAGCGATTTCTCGCAGGCGCGGCGCGTGCGCTCGCGCGAAGCGTTGCTCGGCAGCACTTTCGAGACGAGGAACACCTCGTCGCGGCGGCCGGCGACCGCCTCCCCGATCAGCGCTTCCGCGCCGTCATACATTTCGGCTGTGTCGATATGCGACATGCCGAGATCGAGCCCGCGCCGGAGCGCCGTGATCGCGCGCGAGCGGTCGCCGCGCGCGATGTACCACGTTCCCTGTCCGATCACGGAAGTTTTGCGCCCGATGGGGCCGAAATTACGCTGTTCCATGTTGTCGTCACCCGCGCGCTCTATAGCATGAATGAAAGCGCGATTCGGAGTATCCGCATGCGCCGTTTGCCGCCCGCCCTGGCTGTCGCGAGCATTTTTCTCGCGTATTCCGCCGCGGCGCAAGATTTGCCGCCGCCCGGCGTCATCGAAAAAATCATTCCGCAGTTGCAGGAACCTCTCGCGGCGGCGCGCATCACCTTCCAGCCAACACAGACGAAAGTCGAATCCGCCTGCGGCATGCAGAGCTTCGAGATGACGCTCGCGCGCGACGATGGCGGAAGGCCCAGCCGGTATCCCATGCTGCTCGACTCCCGGCACGGAGCGAATGCCGTGCCGCGACAGGTTCTCGCCGTGATCGACCGGCTCGCGGTCGACGCCGACGGAGCCGAGCGCGCCTACCATCCCGAAGACGTGTACGGAAAAGGCATCTGCGCCCGGAAGAAAAACGGGGCCTTGAGCGGCATATGCGCGCTCGACGGCTTCGCTTCGAGCGGCATCCGGATTTTCGACGGCGCCGAGCGCGTCCGGTTTCCGAGCCCTTTGAAGCAGCCGAAAGAGTCCGCCGAAGTTGTCGAACGCTGGAAGAATTTCTGGGCGCTGATCCGCGACCGCAAGCTGCCCTCGATCGACTTCAAGCAGATCGGCGGGCCGCTCGCGCCCGAAGGCTACCGGATGTTCTACTGGAAAGAACGGAAGCTCTCCGCCTTCTTCAAGCGCGCGATCATCCCGGAGACGAAGGACGGCTATCCGTGCCTGCGCGGCGCGGAATCGCGTTATCCGGGCTACTTCGTCGCCGCGACGACGCTTACCCGGCCGAGCCATGTCCGCGACGACGGATGCGCGCCGGGCCGTTATATCGACGCGCTGGAAATTCCGTTCTTCGTGCTGCCGGGCGGCAGCGTCGGCGCGGCGCAAATCGGCGACATCGTGATCGGCTTCTACAAGAGCGGCCATATCGAGCGGCTCGCTTTCGGCATCGCCGCCGACGCGGGGCCGATCGAGCAGTTCGGCGAAGGCTCGGTCGCGTTCAACCAGATCCTGCTCGGACAGACTTCGAGACCCGTCATCAATATCGACGACGTGAACTCGTTCCATATTTCGGGCGAGCGGCTGAAGAAGGAAAATGCGACGCTCGCCATCCTCGTGCTCGGCGGCACCAAGGAACAGCTCAACGGCAATTATTCCCGCGAGAACATCGAGAAGACCGGCCGCGCGGCGCTTGCGCGCTGGAACGGCGGCGGCACGAACATGACGGCGCGGCTGCAGGCTTGCCTTCGGCAGGCGAAGCCTTAACGTCACGCATTCACCCGAGGCCCGCATGAACCAGTTTCCCGACTGGCAGACGCTCACGCCCGACGAGCGCAACGCCGCCTACAACAACGGCCTCCATGTCGGCTTTGAGTTCGCGCAACGAAAGCGCGACGAATGGGCCGCCGCCTCGGAAATCCTGCGCCGGCAGCGCCCGCAGCATCTCGATCTCGCCTATGGCCCGCGCGAGCGCACCAAATGGGATCTCTACCCGGCGAGCGACGCGAACGCGCCGTGCTTCGTGCATATTCACGGCGGCTACTGGCAGCGCGGCAGCAAGGAGGCCTTCGCCTGTCTTGCCGAAGGCGTGCTGGCGCATGGCTGGTCGGCGGCGCTGCCCGGCTACACGCTCGCGCCGGAAGCAAATCTCACGCAGATCGTGCAGGAAATGCGCGATGCCTTCGACTGGTTCGCCGCGAACCGCGGGCAACACGGCATCATGGGCCCGGTCATCCTCACCGGCTGGTCGGCGGGCGGCCACCTCGTTTCGATGCTGGCCGATCATCCGGCCGTGACGGCCTCTCTTTCGGTTTCGGGCGTTTTCGATCTCGGGCACCTGCAGGATTCGCCGCACGTCAACGACGCGCTGCAATTCACCGGCGAAGAAGTGCGGCTGCTATCGCCGATACGCCTGCCGCCTGCCGCGAAACGCCTCGACATCGCCTATGGCTCGGCGGAACTTCCTCACATGATCGCGGCCAGCCGCGACTATCATGCCTATCGGGCGAGGCAGCACCTGTCCGGCGATCTGATCCCGATCGCGGACGCGAACCACATGACGATTCTGGACGAGTTCAGGAAGCCGGACGGTTCGCTCACGCGCGTGACGTTGCGCCTCGCGGAGGGAATTTAAGGCTGATACGGCTTGAAGTGCTTCGAGAGCTTCAGGCCCTGCGCCTGATAGTTCGAGCCGGGCAGTTCGCCATATAAGGTCCGCGGCCGCTCGGTCATGCGCTCATACACGAGCCGCCCGACGATCTGGCCGTCCTCGATGATGAACGGCACTTCGCGCGAGCGCACCTCTAATACCGCGCGCGCGCCCTTGCCGCCCGCCGCCGCGTGGCCGAAGCCGGGATCGAAAAAGCCCGCGTAGTGCACGCGGAATTCTCCGACCAGCGGATCGAACGGCACCATTTCGGCGGCGTGATCCGGCGGCACATGCACCGCTTCCTTGGATGCGAGAATATAGAAAGCGTCCGGGTCGAGCACGAGCGCGCGCGACCTATGCGCGGGCAAGGGCTCCCAGAAATCGAGCACGTCGTAGCCGCCGCGCCTGTCGACGTCGATCAAGCCCGTGTGCTTCTTCGCGCGAAAGCCCGCGAGCCCCGCCGCGCCGCCGGAAAGATCGACGGAAACGGCGACCGCGCCCATGCTCAAATTGGGATTGTCGGCATCCACGAGCCGCTCGCGCGCCTGCAGGGCGGCAAGCGCCGACGCATCGAGCCGGGCGTCACCGCGGCGGAAACGGATTTGGGCTAGCTTCGAGCCGCGCCGCACGAGGATCGGGAAGGTTCGCGGCGAAACCTCGAGATACAGCTTTCCCTCATAGCCCGCGGGCACCGAGTCGAACGCCGACACGCGATCGCCGATCACGCGGGTGAAAATATCGAGCCGTCCGGTCGAGCTTTTCGGGTTGGTCGTCGCGACGAGATCGGAAGGCAGCCTGAAGCTCTCCTCCAGTTCGACGAGATAGACGCAGCCCTGCTCCAGCACTTCGCCCTCGCCGTCGAGTTCGAAGCGATGCAGCGAAAGCTCTTCCAGCCGTTCCGCGATGCTCGTCCGCGTCGAAGGCAGGAAGCTCGCGCGCACGCGCCAGGCGCGCTGGCCCATGCGCAGATCGAGACTCGCGGGCTGCACCTGCCCCTGCTCGAAAGGAAGCCCGCCGATCTCGCCGCGCTCGAACATGCGCACGATTTCCTGCGCGGGCAGAATGCCCTCGAGCCGGTCGAGTTTTTGCGCGGGAATTACCATAGCCAACCTCGATCAAGCCTTAGCGATCCGCCGCCTTGACGCCAAGCG
>Ga0153956_1002810_pt1 | contig 12186 bp, 12 predicted proteins | sample TSFL040MetaG_FD_104704 | JGI IMG/M metagenome (GOLD analysis project Ga0153956, IMG submission 104704) | Attine ant fungus gardens microbial communities from Florida, USA - TSFL040 MetaG | ecosystem: Host-associated > Fungi > Mycelium > Unclassified | place: USA: Florida, Wekiwa Springs...
GCTCCTGCATCACCGGCATCCGTGACGAGGAGCCGCCTCGCCGGGACCGCACAGCTTGGGCCTCCATGTCGGGCTTGCGAACCCTTCATGGCCACCGCTCCCGATCCGCACATTCAGGTCGCATCCGGAATGCGCCCCTCGTTATTTCCGAAACCGGGAAAGCCCGGTTCCGGTGGATCGAGACGGGCGCAGGATAAGGCCTCCCGGACGCGTGGGGATACATGATTTGCAGATTGTAACGATTTCAATGGGTTATATCAGAATTTGGAGCTTCCGCATGAGCCGAAGCCATCCCCTTGGCAGCCGCTAAATCGTCCCCATGTGATCAGGGTCACATCGCGCCGAAAAGCTACGCGATAAATCTCTTCCATCATTGTGATCCTGTCGAGCGTCCACCCCACCCCCACAGATAGCTCGACAGCTGGACCCGGTCTTCCCCCCAAGACCGGGTCCTCTTTTATGATCGGGCGGGATGGGATTCGCGCGATGAAAATGGGCGTTCTGGTTTGCGCCTCGCTGGTCTTGCTGTTCGGCTGCGCGAACGCATTCGCCGATCCCATCGCCAAGGCGGTGTCGGCCGTCCCGAAGGCGAGCTATTCGCACGGCGGGGCGATGCAGCCGCTCGAGATCGACACCCCGCTCGAGCAGAACGATCGCATCAAGACCGACAAGGACGGCGCCGCCGAGATCGAGCTTGCCGACGGCACGTCGCTCACCGTCGGCGCGAATTCCGAGGTCGTGCTCGACAAGATGATCTTCGACGGGGACAAGGCGAAGAACGCGACTTTCCGCATCGTGAAGGGAACGCTCCGTTTCGTCACCGGCACTTCCGATCACGACGCCTATCAGATCAAGACGCCGGTCGCGACCATCGGCGTGCGCGGCACCGTCATCGACATTTCGCTCGAGCAGGACGACATGGTGTTCAACACCGTCGAAGGCATCGGCGTCGTTTGCCGCGGCGGCTCGGATTGCCGCGACATCCGCGCGGGCGATCAGGCGATTTCGGTGAGCCGTCTCGGCTTTGGCATCGCCAGCGCGATACAGCTTTCACGCCTTTCGCGCATCGTGGGCGGCGCGCACAACAACCTCTCGCGCCGCATCGGCCGCGATCCGCGCTTCGGCAAGGGCTGGCAGAAGGGCGGCGGGCGCTTCGACAAGCGCGGCGGCTTCGACAGGAAAGGCGATTTCGGCAAGCGCGGCGACTTCGGGAAGAAGGGCGACAGGCCCGGCAAAAATCTCGAAAGGAACTCCGGCAAGGATTTCGCGAAGGGCCAGGACTTGAAGGGAAAGGACTTGAAGGGAAAGGACCTGAAGGGGCGCGACCTGAAGGGACAAGACCTGAAGGGACAAGACCTGAAGGGACAGGGCTCGAAGCAGGGAAAATTCGGTCAGCCGAACTTCCGTGGAAAGCTCGATCGCAACCAGCATTCGGGCCGCAACGACAAGCCGAACGGAAAATTCCGGCTGAAGGATCTCAAGAACCTGCCGGGGCTGCCCAATCTGCGATTGCCGTAGAGCGAAAAACGCGCCCGTCGGTTGTGTTCGATGGCGAACACAACCGATAAATCCATGGCTCTACTTAACCGTGTATTCGCGAATGCCCGGTAGGTTCGGCCTTTGGTTGAATATTCCCGCACGGCGTTTCCACGATGCAATACGACCAGCTTTGGGTTTCGGATATCGAGACTGCGATCCGCAACGGAACGCGCGAGAAGCGCGTGGATTCCCTGCGCAAGGTCACCGATCTTTTCCTCGCCGACGCGGAGCGCTTCAGCGACACGCAGATCGACGTTTTCGACAACGTGCTTTGCCGCCTGATCGAGCGGATCGAGACGCACGCGCTTGCCGAACTCAGCCGCAAGCTGGCGCCGGTGCCGACGGCGCCGAACGAGATCATCCAGCAGCTGGCGAGGAGCGACGAGATCAGGGTGGCGGCTCCCGTGCTCTCGCAGTCGAAGCGCCTGACGAGCCGCGACCTCGTCGAGATCGCCGGGACGAAAAGCCAGGATCATCTGCTCGCCATCACGAGCCGCGCGAATCTGGAATGTTCCGTGACGGATATCCTGATCGAGCGCGGGATGGACGAGGTGCTCGGCAGCCTGCTGAAGAACCGTACCGCGCAGATTTCACGCGAGGGGTTTTCCAGCCTGGTATCCAAGGCGAACGAAAACGAAAGGCTGCTGGAACAGATCGGCCGCCGGCTCGGCATGACGATGGAACGCCTGCGCGATCTGCTCGCGCGCGCCACCGAAGCCGTGCGCGAGAAATTGCTGTCGCTGATGCAGCCCGACGCGCAGCAGGATATCGAGCGCGTGCTTTCGCGCGCCGCCGACGAGGTGGTGATCGAAACCGCCGCGCGGAACGATTTCAGCGCGGCCAAGAAACACATTCAGGCGCTGCAGGCGGAGAACAAGCTGAACCAGCAGGCGATTGCCGTTTTCCTGCGCGACAAGAAGTACGAGGAACTCGTGGTCGCGCTCTCGGTGCTCGGCAAGCTGCCCGTCGAGCTGATCGACAAGCTGATGCACGGCGAGCGCGGCGACGGCCTGCTCATCCCCTGCAAGGTGGCGGGCTTCTCCTGGCCGGTCGTGAAGGCCATCCTCAAGGCCCGGCCGAGCTGGAAGATCATGAGCGACATGCAGATCGAGAAGTCGTGGCACGACTATCTGCAGCTCTCGCGCGACACTGCCGAGCGGATCAACCGTTTCTGGCTGGTGCGCGAAAAAGCCGGCGAAGCGAGCGCCGCCTGATCCTTCGAGACGGCGCGCCACACAAGTCCGCTGTTGCGGACTTGCGTCTTAAAATCCGGTGTCGCGTAAACGCGACATCTTCCCTTGATCAGGTCGCCTTTTCGCGCGCCTGCCAGAATTTCATCACGCGCAGCGCCGTGGATTGCGACAGCCGCGCATATTCCGTCGCCGCCTTGCCCAGATCGCGCTCGGAGATGGGCTGGGGCGTCGGGCGCGTCTTCAGGATCGCCCGCACCGCCTGCCAGTCCAGGCCCGCCGCGCGGCAGGGAACCAGCAGGGCGTTGTAGCCGTCGCCGCGCAGGAGGCGGTTCAGCAGGTGCAGCGAGGCGGAGCAAAGCACCGAAAGGCTCGCGACCAGCTCCTCGTATTTTTCGCTGCGCGCGAATTTCAGGATCGTTTCGCTGGTCAGCGCGTGCTGCTTGTGCAGTTTCCGCGCGAGCTCGAAAGCGGCCGTGAAATCCAGCGGCTCTTCCGGGACCGCGGCCTGCGCGTTCATCTGCGCCATGACCGTCTGGATTTCCAGAATGTCCTTCGGGGTCGCGATCGCGAGCACGCGCGTGCGCACGCTTTCGGTCGCCCGCAGGATCAGCTCGCGGAACTGCTTGAGCGGAATGTCGATGCGGCGGCTGAGCTTCTCCGCGATCGTCGCGTTGCCGACCGCGCTGTCCACCATGCGCGAATAGCCTTCCTCGGAGAACGAGGCGCCGGCGTTTTCCGCGAGACGCTCGACGACGAGTTCGTCGCCGCGGCGGAGCAGCACGTCGGTGACGGGAACGTTCAGCCGCTTGCGCGCGCTGATCGCGCGCAGATGCGACTGGCCCTTGCTCTCGGCGATCTCGATCAGGTCCTTCTCGGACAGCCTCGGCGATTGCATGAGCACGGGTTCCGCGACATCCGCCTCGTCGTTGCGGGCGAGCGCCTGCACCACGTCGTGCGGCGCGGTTTCGACCGGAGCGAGGCGGCGGCTGAATTCGGAGAGCGACTTGTTCTCGACATGCTGCATGAGCTTGCCGAGCACGTCGTCGAATACGCCGATCTGCTCGTCATTGAGACGGTCGGAGGTCGAGAGGAAGAGGTCGGTCACGCGCCGGAGCGAGCGCACGCGGTCGTCGCGGGAGCCTTTCCGGATCGATTCTTCGAGTTCGGAAATCAGGGAATTCCGGGCAGCCATCAGAACCCTTCTGGGTCATTGAATCTTTCATCGATTACCACTGCGTGCGTTAAGCCCGGCTTAACCAGCGGAGCCATGGAAAATCGTTTTGAAACAAAGGTTTGGTTAGCGGCCGGTTCTGGCGATGGCCTTGCCGAGAAATACGGCGACGAGCCCGAAGCCCAAAAACACCGCGCCGAGGCCCGCGATGTTCAGCGCGATATGCGCGTAGCCGAGCCGGCCGGCATCGAGGAAGGGATAGGGATACTGGCCGGTCACGGCTCCGCGCCAGAGCGCGAAGACGACATAGACCGCGGGACAGATCAGCCAGGCAATCGTGCCGCTGTAGCGGAGCGGTTCCTTCGGCACGAACAGGATCCAGTAGAGCAGATACAGCGCGGGCATCGCGTAGTGCAGCAGGGTATCCGCGAGCCGCTGTTCGCCGCTCGGGTTCCACAGATTGCGCAGGAGCAGCGTGTAGATCAGCGAGACGACGAAGATGTAGACGGCGATGGCCGCCTGCGTGTTCGGCCGCGTCATGAAATTCGACCGGCCGAAGGCCGAGAGCGACAGCGAAATCGCGGCGATCGTGTTGGTCACGACCGTGAAGAAACTGAAGAAGCGAAGGATGCTCAAGAGCGGCGTTTCGCCGTTCAGGGCCGCATAGCCGAACATCAGGTGAAGCTGCAGGCCGAGCGCGAACCAGCCGAGCAAGGCGGCGAGGGCGGCGTAGGGACGCTGCAGTCCTTGCATCGACTGCCTTCAATTCGGTTGCGGCCGGTACTTCACTTCATGGCAACGCCGAGACGTCCCGCGAGGTCCTGGACAAATTGCCACGCCACGCGGCCCGAGCGCGAGCCGCGCGTCGTCGCCCATTCCAGCGCCTCGCGGCGGAGTTGCTCGGGCTCGACCGGAATCCTGAAGTGCTTCACGTAGCCTTCGACCATCGCGAGGAATTCGTCCTGGCTGCATTTGTGAAAGCCGAGCCAGAGGCCGAAACGGTCCGAGAGCGAAACCTTCTCCTCGACGGCTTCGCCCGGATTGATTGCGGTCGAGCGTTCGTTCTCGACCATTTCGCGCGCCAGCAGGTGCCGGCGGTTGGAGGTCGCGTACAGGATCACGTTGTCGGGGCGGCCTTCGATGCCGCCGTCCAGCACCGCTTTCAGCGACTTGTAGGAGGTGTCGTTGTTGTCGAAAGAAAGATCGTCGCAGAACACGATGAAATGTTCCTTCGCGCCGCGCAGCAGCGCCATCAGCGCGGGCAGGGACTCGATGTCCTCGCGGTGAATCTCGACGAGCTTCAGCATGCCCTTCGCGATCCGCTGGTTCACGTCGGCATGCACGGCCTTCACGAGCGAGGACTTGCCCATGCCGCGCGAGCCCCAGAGCAGCGCGTTGTTGGCGGGCAGGCCCTTGGCGAAGCGCTCGGTGTTTTCCTGCAGCGTGTCGCGCATCCGGTCGATGCCCTTGAGCAGGAACATCTCGACGCGGTTCACGCGCGCGACCGGCTCGAGCTTCTTCGTCGCCGCCGACCAGATGTAGGCGTCGGCCGTGCCGAAATCCGGCCTGGCCGGCGCGGGCGGCGCGATGCGCTCGAGCGCGCCCGCGATGCGGTCGAACGCTCCCGCGAGAAGGCCGAGGACGCTGTCGTCAGGCGAAGGCTTGTTCATCGAAGGCTCCAGAAATGCATTGCACTGCGAAATACGCCTGTATCCGCGGCTCGGCAAGCCGGTCCGTGCCTTCAGGATGAAAGGAGGCCCGCCGGGGTTTCCACTGGATCAACCAGGGAGGTTCTACCCATGCGTTCCATATCGCTCGCTTTGCTTGTCTCCGGTTCGCTGTTCGCGGCCTCCGCCGCGCAGGCGCAGCCGCTGACCGAGCACAATATTTCGATGGGCATGGCGATCGCCATGATCCAGGGCACCATCGAGCAATGCACCAGGGACGGCTACAAGGTTTCGGTCGTGGTCATCGACAAGGCGGGTAACGTGATGGCGTCGCTGCGCGGCGACGGCACCAATCCGCACACGATGGAATTCGCCAAGATGAAAGCCTACACCGCGCGCACGCGCGGCCAGAGCTCGCTCGACTTCATGGAAGCGACGGCGAGCGGCGCGGGCGCCATGCTGCGCCAGATTCCGGGCGTGGTCGCGATCGGCGGCGGCGTGCCGGTGAAGCTCGGAAGCGGGGAGACGATCGGCGCGGTCGGCGCTTCCGGCGCGCCGGGCGGCGAGAAGGACGACGCCTGCGTGAAGGCCGGTATCGCGAAGGTGGCCGATCAATTGAAGTAAACGCCGCGGAAACCGGCGGGCGCAACGCAGCCCGGCGATTTTCGAATGACAATCGCGCGAAAAATATCGTACCCCCGTCGGGCAATCCGGCGGGGGATTTTCATGCAGCGGAAAGATTTGGTGCAGGCGTTCAAGGAGCGGCAGAAGGGCAAGCTGCCGGACGTGCTCGGCTTCGAGCCGCTGGAGATCCGGAGCGGCTACGTGAAGGCCCGGATGCCGGTGACGGAAAAGCTGCTCGCGCCGAACGGCTTCCTTCATGCCGCGAGCGTCATCACGCTCGCCGACACCTGCGCGGGCTATGGCTGCTTCGCCTCGCTGCCGGAAGGGGCGAAGGGCTTTACCACCATCGAGCTGAAATCGAATTTCCTCGGCACCGCGCGCGAGGGCGTGATCGAGTGCGAGGCCCGCGGCGTTCATCTCGGAAAATCGACGCAGGTATGGGACGCCGAGGTGACTTCCAGCGGCAAGACCATCGCGCTTTTCCGCTGCACGCAGATCGTCCTCCGGTAGCGCCGGGTAACCTGTTAATTCCCGCAAATAGAGCGGTTTTCTTACCGCCTTGTAAGTTTGCAATCCGGAGGTGCGTCGGTATAGTCCGCCCGCTTCGGTTTTCCGGGCTTGTCCGATCCCCTCAAACCCCACTTTTCCGATAAGGAACGCGATGTTTATCACTCCCGCTTTTGCCCAGGGCGCGGCCCCCGCAGCCGGCGGCGTCGACATCATCTATCAGATGGCGCCGTTCATCCTGATCTTCGTCATCATGTATTTCCTGATTCTCCGCCCGCAGCAGAAGCGCGTGAAGGATCATCAGGCGATGGTAAAGGCGTTGCGGAAGGGCGACACGGTCGTGACCTCCGGCGGCCTCGTCGGAAAAGTGACCAAGGTCGTGGACGACAACGAGGTCGAAATCCAGATCGCGGACAACGTCCGCATTCGCCAGATGCGCGCGATGATCCACGAGGTCCGCGCCAAGGGCGAGCCGGTGAGCGAGACGGCCGCCTAAGCCGGCGCTCCGCAAGTCGAGGCAACGATGCTGCATTTCTCCCGCTGGAAGGCTTTGGCGATCCTGCTGACGTCGCTGGTCACCTGCCTTTTCACGGTGCCGAGCCTGCTGTCGCAACAGCATTTCCAGGAACTGCCGAATTTCCTGCAGCGGCGGCTGGTGCTGGGCCTCGACCTGCAGGGCGGATCGCACATCCTGCTCGAAGTCGACAGCGCCGCGATCCGCAAGGAGAAGCTGGAATCGCTGCGCGACGACGTGCGCCGCACGTTGCGGGAAGCGCGCGTCGGCTACAACAACCTCACGATCCAGGGCGACAGCGTGCAGGTGCGCATCCGCGAGCCGTCGGAAATTCCCGAAGGCATGCGGCGCCTGCGCGACCTGTCGGCGCCGTCGGGCGGGTTGCTCGCCGTGGGCGGCCAGCGCGACATCGAGGTGAGCGATACCGGCAACGGCCTCGTGAAGCTCACGCTCACCGAATACGGCATCCGCAACCGCATCCGGCAGGCGGTCGATCAGTCGATCGAGATCGTTCGCCGCCGTATCGACGAACTGGGCACGGTGGAACCGCTGATCGCGCGGCAGGGCGACGACCGCATCCTCGTGCAGGTGCCCGGCCTGCAGGATCCGGCGCGCCTGAAGGCGCTGCTCGGCAAGACCGCGAAGCTCACCTTCCGGATGGTCGATCTCTCCATGACCCCGGAGCAGGTGCAGCAGACGCGCCCGCCCGCCGAATCCGAGCTTCTTTATTCGCAGGACGGCAAGCAGCCTTATCTCGTCGAGCGCCGCGTGCTCGTGCCGGGCGAAGACCTCGTCGATGCGCAGCCGGGCTTCGACCAGCGCACGCAGGAGCCGGTCGTCAACTTCCGCTTCAACACGCAGGGCGGCCGCCGTTTCGCGACGGCGACGCAGGAGAATGTCGGCAAGCCGTTCGCCATCGTGCTCGACAACCAGGTGATTTCCGCGCCCGTGATCCGCGAGCCGATCACAGGCGGTTCCGGCCAGATCAGCGGCAGCTTCACCGTCCAGTCCGCGAACGACCTCGCGATCCTGCTGCGCGCGGGCGCGCTGCCCGCGCCGCTCACCATCATCGAGGAGCGTACCGTCGGCCCCGGCCTCGGCCAGGACTCGATCAACGCCGGCATATCCGCCGCTTATCTCGGCATGGCGCTCGTCATCGTCTTCATGATCGTGACCTACGGCCTGTTCGGCCTGTTCGCGAACGTCGCGGTCGCCGTGAACGTCGGCATGATCCTCGGCATCCTTTCGTTCCTCGGCGCGACGCTCACGCTGCCGGGCATCGCCGGCATCGTGCTCACCGTCGGCATCGCGGTCGACTCGAACGTCCTGATCTACGAGCGCATCCGCGAGGAACTGCATGCCGGGCGCTCCGCGGTCGCCGCGATCGACGCGGGCTTCTCGCGCGCGCTCGCGACCATTCTCGACTCCAACATCACGACATTCATCGCCGCCGCCGTGCTGTTCTTCATCGGCACGGGCGCGGTGCGCGGCTTCGCCGTGACGCTCGGCGTCGGCATTCTCACCACTCTGTTCACCGCCTTCACGCTCACGCGGCTCATCGTCGCCTTGTGGGTGCGCTGGTGGCGGCCGCAAACCGTGCCGGTCTGATCGCGGGGAAGCATGGCAACGCAAACCATCATTTTCTGGGGATTGGGCGCGGCGGCGGCGGTTCTGTGCCTGCTCGTGCTGTTCGGGGTGATCCCGCACCTGCGCATCGTGCCGGACGACACGAAGTTCGACTTCGTGCGCTTCCGCCGGATCAGCTTCCCCGTCTCGGCGGTGCTGTCGATCCTGGCGCTCACGCTCTATTTCACGCACGGCCTCAATTTCGGCATCGACTTCAAGGGCGGCACGCTGCTCGAGATCCAGGGCAAGACCACGCCGCTGCAGATCGGCTCGCTGCGCACGCAGCTCGACGCGCTCGGCTACGGCGAAGTCCAGTTGCAGGAATTCGGCACCAACGGCGAAATCCTCGTCCGCGTCGCCGAGCAGCCGGGCGGCGAGAAGGCGCAGCAGGACGTCGTGACGCGCGTGAAGCAGACGTTGGGCGAGAACGTCGATTATCGCCGCGTCGAGGTCGTCGGCCCGCGCGTCTCGCAGGAGCTTTTGGGCTACGGCACCATCGGCATCATCGCCGCGATCTTCTGCATTCTCGTCTACCTCTGGTTCCGGTTCGAGTGGCAGTTCGCGCTCGGGGCGATGATCGCGAACGTGCACGATCTCGTGCTGACCATCGGCTTCATGTCGATCACGCAGGTCGATTTCGATTTGACCTCGATCGCGGCGCTGCTGACCATTCTCGGCTATTCGCTGAACGATACCGTCGTCATCTATGACCGCATCCGCGAGATGCTGCGGAAATACAAGAAGCTGTCGATGGCGGATCTCCTGAACATCTCGATCAACGCCACGCTGTCGCGCTCGATCATCACCCACGTCACGGTCGCCGGCGCCTTGCTCGCGCTGCTTCTGTTCGGCGGTCATGCGATCCACAGCTTCGCGGCGACCATGATGTTCGGCGTCGTGCTGGTCGGCACCTATACGTCGATCTTCATCGCGTCTCCGATCCTGATCTATCTCGGCGTCGCGGAGGGCCGCACGGCGCATATCGAGACACCGGAAGAGAAGCCGGATTCTTCGACCCCGCCCGGCACGAAGCCGGCGCCCGCCAGGCGTTGAACCCGCCGGACGAACGCCACCTTCCGCGCCTCGCGCCGGTGGAAGCCTACGGCGCGGGCGGCTTCCGCTTCGCGGGGATGTCCCACAAGGGCTCGATCCTGGCGCTTCCGAGCGGCATCTGGGCCTGGCCCCCGAAATCGGTGGCCGAGATCGACGAGGCGTCGCTCTCGCGCGTCCTCGGCGAGAAGGCGGATATCGACATATTCCTGATCGGCTGCGGGCCCGAGCCCGTCCTGTTGCCGCTGCCGCTGCGGGAACGGCTGCGGGCGGCGGGCATCCGCTTCGACACGATGCCGACCCGCGCGGCCGCGAGCACCTTCAATGTATTGCTCGGCGAGGGGCGCCGGGTGGCGGCGGCGCTGATCGCGGTAGAATAGGGCATGACGCTCGAAGCCGACTATGCGGCCTGCCGCGATCTCGTGCGCGCCGAGGACCGCGACCGCTATCTCGCGGCGCTGTTCGCGCCGGCGGATCGCCGCCAGCACGTGTTCTCGCTGTACGCCTTCAATGTCGAGATCGCGCGCGTGGCGGAACAAGTGCGCGAGCCGATGATGGGCGAAATCCGCCTGCAGTGGTGGCGCGATGCCATCGACGGCATCGCGCCGGGCGACGCGGCGGGAAATCCGGTCGCGAACGCGCTGCTGGATACGATCGGGCGGTTCGATCTGCCGAAGATGCTCCTTCACGAATTGCTCGACGCGCGCGCCTTCGATTTTCAGGGCGGGCCGATGGAGACGCTCGCGCGGCTCGAAAACTATCTCGACGCCACATCCACCAACCCGATGCGGCTGGCGGCGACGATCGCGGGCGGGGATGCGGCGGAGCCGTATTTCGCCCATGCCGGCCGCGCCTGGGGCATTATGGGCCTGCTGCGCAGCTTTGGGCCGCATGCCGCGCGCGGGCGCATCCTTGCGCCGCCGCTCGAAATCCTGGAGCGGCATGGGGCGCGCATCGATGACGCGCTTTCGGGCGAGGTCACCGCGAATTTACGGGCGGCCCTGCGGGAGATGCGGGATCTTGCGCGCTTTCACGCCGCCGAAATGCGAAGGCTCGCGAACCCGATGCCGGGAAGCGCGCTTGCGGCGCTGCTGCCCGCCGCGCTTGTGCCCGCTTATCTCGGGCAGATGGAGCGCGCGGATTACGACCCGTTCCGCACGCGCATCGAAATCGCGCCGTGGAAAAAACCGTGGCTGCTGTGGCGCGCCGCGCGGCGCGCGAAATAGCGCGGGTCATTCCGGGGCGCGAGCGTGGCGAGCGAACCCGGAATCCAGATATTTTCGCCGGTGATTGTTTCCGGATTCCGGATCGGCGCATTCGCGCCGTCCGGAATGACGAGAGTCGGTCAGGCAGCGTCCGCCTTCGCGTTGCCGAGCCAACTTTCCAGATCGGCCTTCGCGCGCGAAGTGATCGACTGCTTGCGCGAGATCGCGCGTTGCGAGCCGCGCATCTTCCCGCCGGTCGGCTTGCGCAGTTCTTCCGGCGGGGGAAAGAGCCCGAAGTTGATGTTCATCGGCTGGTAGGAGCGCGCGCCGCCATTCTCGCCGGCCAAATGACCGCCGGTGATATGCGCGAGCAGGGCGCCGAGCGCCGTGGTCGGCGGCGGCAGGCGCAGTTCCTCGCCCCGGCGCTCGGCGCTGGCGAACAGCGCGGCCATCAGCCCGACCGCGGTGCTCTCCACGTAGCCCTCGCAGCCGGTGATCTGTCCCGCGAAGCGAAGGCGCGGCGCCGCTTTCAGCCGCAGCGTGGCATCGAGCAGTCTGGGGGAATCCAGATAGGTGTTCCGGTGCAGGCCGCCGAGCCGCGCGAATTCCGCGTTCTCGAGGCCGGGGATCATGCGGAAGACGCGCGTCTGCTCGCCGTGCCGGAGCTTCGTCTGGAAGCCCACCATGTTGAACAGCGTGCCGAGCTTGTTGTCCTGCCGGAGCTGGACGACGGCGTAGGGTTTCTGCGGATTGTGCGGATTGGTGAGGCCGAAAGGCTTGAGCGGCCCGTGCCGCATGACTTCCATGCCGCGCGCGGCCATCACCTCGACCGGCAGGCAGCCGTCGAAATAGGGCGTGCCTTCCCACTCCTTGAACTCGACCTTCTCGGCTTCGTTGACGGCCGTGACGAAGCGCTCGTACTCCTCGCGCGTCATCGGGCAGTTCACATAGTCCGCGCCCGAGCCGCCGGGGCCCGCCTTGTCGTAGCGCGACTGGAACCAGGCGATGCCGAAGTCGATCGACTCGCGATGCACGATGGGCGCGATCGCATCGAAAAAGGCGAGCGCCGTCTCGCCGGTGAGGCGGCAAA
>Ga0153956_1002811_pt1 | contig 12186 bp, 15 predicted proteins | sample TSFL040MetaG_FD_104704 | JGI IMG/M metagenome (GOLD analysis project Ga0153956, IMG submission 104704) | Attine ant fungus gardens microbial communities from Florida, USA - TSFL040 MetaG | ecosystem: Host-associated > Fungi > Mycelium > Unclassified | place: USA: Florida, Wekiwa Springs...
CGCAAGGCCCGCGCATTTGCCGTCCACCATGGCCGCACCGTGATAGGTGACGTTGAGCTGCCAGTTGCCGCCGCCGGCCGCAACGGTGCCGTTCGTCATGCTGCCGCCCATCATCGATGCCTTCTGCGCGGTGGTAACGGTCCCGTTGGTCATGCTGCCCATGCCGCCCGTCGCCGCCTTCGACGGATGATGCGGCCAGGGATATTGCCCCTCGCCCAATCCCTTCAGCGGAATGACGTGGATCTCCTCGGCGATCAGGTGACCGTCCTTGCCGGGCACCGACGTGATGCCCACGAAATCGGTCGGCTTGATCTGGCTGAAGCTGCGCTTCTCGACGGTGGCGAAACGCGTGGCCAGCGAGACCGCACCGGTGAAATCGCCGTTATCGGTCTTGATCGTCATCGATTTGGCGTCGAGGGACTGGATCGTTCCGCGCACCAGGCTCGTCTTCGGCGCCGCGGGCGGCGCATCTGCCGCAAAGGCGACGGAAGAAGACAGGGCCAGTGCCATCGCAGCCAGAACGCGCATCGTGAAATCCCCTCGTTTGAAAAATTTATGTCATGAAGCTTCCGGCAACATCGACAAAGTGTCAATTCGCGCGGCTATCATCGTTTCACCCATTCGTCGCGGTACATTTCTGCGACAAATAAAAGTCACGACACGGGAATTTCCGCGCTGCAGCATTCGAAAAATATTGTGAGAAACGTGACCGAAAATTCTCTTTACTCTACGCAACCCATCACTAGTTTCAGCGATACAGAGCGGGGGCTCACAGTGTGGAGTTTTCCATGCCCGCTTATGAAATCACCTATCGCCACGAAGACGGCTCGCTGACCGCGAAGATCGAAACCCATTGTGCCTCCGACAAGGAGGCGAAGATCCTGGCGCATGCGATGAAGATGGACGGGGCGCGCCGGATCGAGGTCTGGCAGGGCGATACACTGGTCTATGAGCGTCCTCAGACCCACGTCGAACGGGTCTCTGTTTTGGTCGAAACCCGTCCGTCAATGTGACTTTGGTCTCTTTTCTTGGCTGGGCGCGCGTGGCAATTTTGCCCTCTAGGGGCACCTTGAGGGATTGACCATGAAGACCTTTGCCAAGCTCGCCGCTGCCGCGGCCATCGCCGTTTCATTCTTCGCTGCGCCGGCGCACGCCACGAACACGCGCGATCTGCTCGCCCACGCCAACGCCACCGTGACCACGCTGCGCCATGACTCGGTGTTCGGCGACGCACGTCGCAACCTGCGCGGTGCCCGCGCGGTTCTCATCTTCCCGTCGCTCGTGAAGGGCGGCTTCATCTTCGGCGCCGAAGGCGGTGACGGCGTGCTGCTCGCCCGCACGCGCCATGGCTGGTCGAGCCCGGCCTTCTATTCGATGGGCTCGGCCTCATTCGGCTTCCAGGCCGGATTGCAGGACGCACAGGTCGTGATGGTGATCATGACCGACAGGGCGCTGCGCGCGATCCAGCGCAGCAAGTTCAAGTTCGGCGCCGGCGCGGGCCTTACCGTCGTCACGCTGGGTGCGGGCGTTGAAGGCGCATCCAGCGCCAATGCCGGCGGCGACATCGTGTTGTGGTCGAAGTCGAAAGGCGTCTATGGCGGCATTTCGATCAACGGATCGGTGGTGGCGCCCGAAAGCGACACCAATGCGGAATTCTACGGCCGCGATGTTTCCACGTCGGAGATTCTGGCGAATGGCGTGACCAATCCGGCATCGCGCCGCTTGCAGGCCAATCTGAACGCCGCGTTCTGAGCGGCACCTGATTGAAGCGAAAGCGGCGGTGGCAACACCGCCGCTTTTTCTTTTTCAGTCCCGCGCGACCGAAAGGATCGGGCCACCCTTGTGCGTCTGAACGAGAACTGCGGTCTTCAATCCGGTCTCATGCGCCTGCGGCACTTTGTATTGCTGTGCCGTGCCGTCCCAACGACCCACCATGATCAGTTCGTGGACCGCATTGCGCACCTTAATCGTCGCGCCGGCGTTTTCGCCGCGGCTCACCGGAACGCTCACCGTGTTCGGATCGTAGCGCACCACCCACACGTCGGCGTCGCCCTGTCCCGCGCCGACCGCCACCGAGTCCGAGCCGAGCTGCACGGTCGGGCCGCCGCTGCGATTGCTTTGCGCGATGAGCCTTTCGATGTCCGCGCGATTGTTGCCGACGGTATCCATGCGTCCGTCGACCACCACCTGCGGGGTGAACGGAGAATGCTCGTGCAATGGCGGTTCATAATCGCGCTGGCGGCGCGTGAAGATGTCCTGGCCGAACGTGTCTTTCCAGCCGAGCTTGTCCCAATAGGTGACGGCGAAACTGAGCGCCAGGACGTCGGGCCGGTCGGCCAGCGCGCGCACATTCGCATCCGTCGGCGGACACGTCGAACAGCCCTGGCTGGTGAAGACTTCGACAACGGCGGGATTTTGCGGCGTTGCGGCGTTGGCTTGTGCAATCAAGCCCAACGCGCAAACGGCGAGAGCGGGAATATGGCGCATCGGTCGTCCCCAGCAGCGGCGGCGTTCGTTATACGCTCTGCCGTGCGGATTGGTTACGCGATGCCTGCGCCCGCCCGGTAAACTTTACGCGAAGATTTCCCAGGCGAGATTCGCGATCAGATTGCTGCCCCAATGCTTCAAGGGCTGGCTGCGCTCCCATTTCATTTCCCGCATCTGCAGGGACTGCGTGCGGGGGAAGACGTAGTCTTCGCGCCGGTAATCGGCATGAACACCCGCATGTTGCGGAATGTTACGGAGCATCGGCCGCGACTCGCTGTAGTCCTCGTCGGTCGCTCTGAATTTAAGCACGGTATTCGTACGCACGGTTTCACTCGCTTTCTGCCCCTTCGGGCGGAACAACGCGTGAATCCTGAAAAGGATGCGGGCGAAAATCCATTGACCCAAAGGGTGTGGCCCGCAAGGCTCAGGAAGTTAAGACTTATTCGATTAAAGCCACGACGGGCTGGGGTTGGCTGGCGGAAACGCGGCGGGCCCGCCGCTCGCAGGACTCATCCATTTCCTTCTTCCACTGCGCCCGCAGCTTCGCACGCGGGGTCGCATAACGCGCTTCGAGGAATTCCGATCCCACCACCCGGTCCGTGCGGAAATGGCGAAACCCGTTTCGTAGCTCGCACCATGCCACGATCAGGCGCACCGCTTCCCAATACGAAACAGCGATCGGCCAGATGATTCGGCGCGTCTCTTCCTCCTTCTCGTCGCGATAGATGAGCGCGATTTTGCCTTGCGCGCGAATGGCGGTGCGCACGCGCGCGATGTCGATGGTGTCGGGCGGCGGCGGCGGGCGCGAACTTGCGGTGGCGAGCGCAGGCTCCATCAACAGGGGCCGGAGATGTTCTGGAATGACGACGCCGATCTTGGCGACGAGATCGCCGGCGGCGCGCGCCAGCACCGGATCGGCGCGGCCCATCACCCATTGCGCGCCCAGCATCGCCGCTTCGATCTCGTCCGGGGTCAGCATGAGCGGCGGCATGTCGAATCCGCCTTCGAGCACATAGCCGATGCCCGCTTCGCCGCGGATCGGCACGCGGTCCGCCATCAATTGTGCGATGTCGCGATACGCGGTGCGCAGCGAAATCTCCAACTCGTCGGCGATCTCGTTCGCCGTGGTGGGGCGCTTCTTGCGCCGCAGGATCTGGATGATCCGGAAAAGCCTGTCCGCGCGACGCATCTTTATCCTTTCGGCAGCTTCTCGACCGGCACGAGCCGCGCGCTGCTTGTCGCACGCGCAAGCGTCATGCCATCGGCATCCCGTATCGTTGCTTCCATGAAGGCGATGGTCTTGCCCATCTGCACGACACGCCCCTCGGTGAACAACGGTCCGGGCTTTGCGGGCGACAGGAAACTGACATTCATGTCGATGCTCGCCGTGTAGAGCGTTCCCTTCGACACCAGCAACGCCGTCGGTCCCATCGTATCGTCAAGCATCGCCGTCAGAAATCCGCCTTGAACATAGCCCGCAGGATTGAGAAATCCGCGGCGGGCTTCGAACGAGAACTTCGCCCAGCCTTCTTCGGCATTGTGGTCCAGCAATGTCAGCCCGAGCAATTCCGCACAGGGCGGCCTGGGAAATCTGTCGAAGATCGGATCAAGCATCTGATTTTCCTGCGCAAGAAGGATGCTGCCATCCTCCCGCAACGCTGCTGACACCATGCTGTCAGCAGCGTCTGGATAAGAAAAGGGCTCCAGGAGAGGAGCAGCACATGATTACCCTTTTCGGCTTCGGCCCGGCCTTCGGCCTTCCCGACCCCAGCCCGTTCGTCATGAAGACGGAAATCCAGTTGAAGATGGCCGGCGTGCCCTATCGCTTCGAGCGCGCCGCGCCGCCGCAGGCGCCCAAGGGCAAGATCCCGTTCATTCAGGTCGGCGCGCATCGCGTCGGCGATTCCACCTTCATCCGCGCCCACATCGAGAAGCATCACAAATTCGATTTCGATGCCGGCCTTTCCACGCATGAGCGCGCGCAGGCCTGGGCCATCGAGCGCATGCTGGAGGATCATCTCTATTTCGCCGTGGTGCAGCACCGCTGGATGGACGACGAGAACTGGCACAAGGGTCCGTCGCATTTCTTCGACGGCGCGCCGGAAGCGGTTGCCAATGAAGCGCGCGAGCGCGTGCGCAACACGCTGCACGGCCATGGCATCAGCCGTCACCTGCACGACGAAGTTGCGGAGCTGGCGGAGCGCTCATTGGCCTCGCTGTCCATCATTCTGGGCGAGAAACCTTATGTGATGGGCGAGACGCCGACCGGGGTGGACGCCATCGCCGCGGCGATGACGGCCGCCGTGCTGACGCCGTTCTTCACCGGCGAGATCCGCCGCCGGGCGGAGAAATTCGAAAATCTCGTCGCCTATCGCGACCGCATGTTCGCGCAGTATTATCCGGACTTCGCCAAGCAGCAGGCGGCGTAGATGCGCGCCGCCATCGTTCTGCGCGCCGCCGCGGTCATTGCTCTTGTGCAGGCCGCGGCGCACGCCGCGCTGTTTCTCACCGCAAAGCCCGGTCACGGTGCGGAAGAAGTCGCGGTCATAGACGCGATGAAGTCGCATTATTTTCTCTTCGCCGGACAGCCGCGCAACTATTGGGGATTCTACTACGGCTATGGCCTCATGGCCGCGCTCGTCGTGGTGGTTGAAGCGGTACTTTTCTGGATGCTGGCGGTCGTCGCAAAAGACACGCCCGCGCGGACGCGTCCGATCATCGCGCTGTTCATCCTCTACAACATCGCCCACGCGGCGATCCTGTCGCGCTACTTCTTCCCGCTTCCCATCGTCATGGACGCGCTCGTAACGGTAACACTGCTCCTGGCATTCGTTGCAGCTACTTCAGATAGCGGTCGAACCAGCCGATGATCCGCGCCCGCAGGTCGATGAGATGCTGCGGGTTGGTGAAGTGATGGCCTTCGCCCGGATAGATGAAGAGTTGCACCGGCGTGCCCAGCGCGTGCAGCGCATGCCAGTATTCCAGCGATTGCGGCGCGGGGCATTCCACGTCGCGCTCGCCGACATAGATCAGCGCCGGCGTCTTCGCGTTCTTGATGAATTCAATCGGTGAAGCGGCGCGATAGACCGCCGGATCGTCATAGACCGAGGCGCCGAAGAACGGGATCATCCACTGGTCGATACCGTTCTGGCCGTAATAGCTCGTCCAGTCCGCGATGCCCGCGCCCGCGACGAACGCCTTGAAGCGCCGCGTCTGCGTGTTCGCCCACATCGAGAACCAGCCGCCGTAGGAATGGCCGTAAAGTCCCAGCCGTTTGTCGTCCACCGGCGCGATCTTCTCCACCGCATCGACGCCCGCCAGCATGTCGCGCATGTCGCCGCGGCCGAAATCCTTGATGTTGGCGCGCGTGAACGCTTCGCCCTGCCCGTAGGAACCGCGATCGTTGGGATAGAAGATGTAATAGCCCTTCCGGATCAGATCGTAAGTGAAGTCGAAGCCGGTGCCGTGCTGTCCGCCTGCCGCCAGATAGCGCGGCGTCACCGACGAACTCGGCCCGCCATGGATGATGACCACCATCGGATGCTTGCCGGGCGCTACCGTTTTCGGACCCAACAGCCAGCCCTGCAGATCGAAGCCTTCGTTCTTCCAGTGCACGCTTTGTGCGGAGACGTTCGCGGGCAGCGCCGCGTTCTCATGCGTGATCGCCGCCAGCTTGGGCAGCTTGCCGAGCACGATTTCCTTGCCGTGCGTGTAGTCCTGCGTGATCGTCGCGGCCGTGCCGCCGTCCGCGCTAAACGCGATCTCGCCGTCGAATGTCTGCGTGCCCAGATCGACCGGCGCGGACCACAGCACCTTTGTCGCGTGCGACGCTGGGTCGAGCGACACTACGGCATAACGGTCGCCGATCAATGCCGACGTCAGCATCGTCCTGCCCTGCCAGTGGATGCCGTTGAATGTGCCCTTGTAGCCGGGCGTGACATCGACCGGCGCGCCGCCCCCGATGGGCGCGACATAGACATCGCCGCCGATGGGGCCCCAGTCGCTCATCAGCCCGCCGATGAATGCGACCGATTTTCCATCCGGCGACACGCGCGGCAGGTTCATCTGCATCTTCGGCGCCGCGATCACGCGCGCGGCACCGCTGTTCGCATCGACGTAGATGAGCTTGGCGATCCACCAGTTGTTGTCGCCATTGCCTTTCGCGGCGGTGGCGGCGAAACCTTTGCCGTCCGGCGCCCAGCTGTATTCGTAGACATACGTATCGGCCGGCGAGATGGGCTTCAGCGCGCCGCCCGCAACCGGCAACACCGCAATGCGCTGTTCATCCGTCGAAACGCCGATCTCGCCCGTCAGCGCGGCACCCGCTTCGGTCGCGCCCGTCAACTTGTGCGCGCCGAGCGTCACCAGTGCCGCGAGCTTCGAGCCGTCGGGCGAGAAGCGCAGCGTGTTGGCGACGCCGTTCACCACCGTCGCCGCACGCGCCTTGCCGTCCTGCACAATGTAGATCGTGGCCTTGTCCGAAGCCGTGGCGGTGAACGCCAGCGCATCCTTCGACCAGGCGGTGTTCGCGTATTTGCAGTCCTTGCAGGGATCGTAGGTGGCAATCACCTTCCCATCCGCGCCGCGCACGACAACCGATCCGTGCGGCTCCTTCGGCAGATTGCCGGGATCGACGGACTCCACGTCCGCAACCTTGTCGCCCGCGGGCGCCAGCGAAAGCTTTTCGAAATTGTGGATGGTGGACGCGTTCTGCGCGGACGCGGCGGAAGCGGCACCCAACAGCGCGAGCGCCGGCAGCCATGCGAATTTCATGCAATCCCCCTGAATGTTTTTCTTCTTCTACATGCTCGCGCCGTCGAACGCGGTGACGGTCGCTTTGGCCAGGACTTCGCGCGGCATCAGGTTCGCGTTCACGCCCATGCGATTGTGGCTCTCATCCACCGGCCACCAATGGGTCACGCAGCCGCAGGTCCTGCAGCGGTGGAAGCCGAGCTCGCGGTCGCTCCACATATAGACGTCGGTCGCGCCCGCAACCGTCACCTGATCGAGCGTGTAATACGCCCACAACGTCCCGTAGCGATGGCAGATGGAGCAGTTGCAGTCTTTTACAGCGTCGGGCGCCTTGGCGACTGCGACTTTCACCGCGCCGCAATGACAGGTTGCTTCGATCAATAGTTCTCTCCGCATTCACGCCGCGAATAGTGACCGGAATTTCGCTTCGCCGGAACGGGAGAAAAGCACGGCGCGGCTCTTCCTGTCGCGCATGGCCCAGCCTTCGTCATAGATGCGGTCGAGCAACGCCGCTCCCAGGCTGCCCGCCAGATGGCTGCGCCGCTGGCTCCAATCCAGACAGGACTTGCACAATGGACGCCGGCTTTGCGACAGCACCGAAAGATCGATCCCGATCCTCGGGAAGAACGCTTCGCCCTTGCGCGTGACTTTCACATCGTCGCCGCGCGCCGCGATGTAGCCGCTCTTCGAGAGGCCGTCGAACATCTCCACGCCCATCTCGCCCGCCAGATGGTCGTAGCAGACGCGCGCACGGCGCACCTGCGGATCGGAGGGACCGGGCCGCGTGCGCAGATGGCCCGCGCGCGCCGCGACGCCCATCATCTTCTCCAGCATGTCGGCGACATCGCTGCCGGAAAGCCGGAAGTAGCGATGCCGCCCCTGCTTCACGCCCGCGATGAGGCCGCCGTTCTCCAGCTTTGAAAGATGCGCGCTCGCCGTCTGCGCGGTGATGCCCGCTTCGTTGGCGAGTTCGGTGGCGGTGAGCGCTTTGCCGCTCAGAAGCGCGGCCAGCATGTTGGCGCGCGCGGGATCGCCTGCGAGAGCGGCTATCGGGGCGATGGAGGGACCTTCTTTCATACTTCGACGGTAGACGAAGCATCCGCGCGGATGCAAGCGCTATCGTCCTTCCATGATCAACAGCAATCATCCGCATCGCCGCGCGGTGATGCGCTGGGGCGCGGTCGCGAGCCTGCTTGCGATGCTTCCCGGGACGAAAACATTTGCACGCGAGGAGAAAGCCATGAACGTCGTCTGCCACATCCGCTACGAGCTCGATCCGTTCAAGCGCGACCAGTTCGAGGAATATGCCAAGGTGTGGCTCACCGCGATCCCGCAATGCGGCGGCGCCTTGATCGGCTATTTCATGCCGCACGAAGGCACAAACTACGAAGCCCACGCGATGATCGGGTTCGACAGCCTCGCAGCCTATGAAACCTATCGCGCCAAATTGCGAACGCATACCGCCAGCAAGGCGAATTTCGAATTCGCGCAGCGCGAGAAATTCATCCTGCGCGAATACCGCGATTTTCTCCGGCAAGTCACGGCCTGATGAAGCAGCAGGTCGCGATCCTGCATGGAGACGGCCTCGGATTGCTGGTTCGACGCCAGCAATCCGATGGCCTGCCGGTTCTCTACGTCCACGGCGCGACGTTTCCGTCCGCCTTGTCGGCGGCCTACCGCTTCGACGGGCATTCCTGGATGGACGACTGGAACGCGCGCGGCTTCGATGCCTGGGCCTTTGATTTCGCGGGCTATGGCGGTTCCGATCGTCTCCATGACAAGTCATCCGACGTCCTGCCGGGCCGCGCGCCGGAAGCGTCAGAGCAGATCGCGCGCGTTGCGACGCATATTCTCTCGGTCACGCGCCACTCCGCCGTGGCCGTCGTGGCGCATTCCTGGGGCACGATCCCCGCGGCCATGTTTGCCGCGCGCAATCCGCAAAGCATCGCGAGCCTTTGCATGTTCGGCCCGATCCTGCGGCGCGGCAACGAACCGCAACCGGCGCCACAGGACGCATGGCGGCTGGTGACGATCGACCAGCAACGCGCCCGATTCACGGCCGATGTGCCGAAGGATCATCCGCCGGTTCTCATCGAGCCGGATCTGCAAACATGGGGGCCTGCCTATCTCGCAAGCGATCCGCAAGCGGAGTCGCGCCTGCCGCCGGCGGTGAAGATTCCGAACGGCCCCAGCGCCGACATCGCCGAAGCATGGTCAGGCAACCTGCCCTATGATCCGCGCGATCTTCGCTGTCCCATCCTTTGCGTGCGCGGCGAATGGGATAGCCTGACAAGCGACGCCGATGCGAATTGGTTGCTGTCGCGCGCAACCCATCCGGCGAGCCGCGATGTGAAGATCGCGAAGGGCACCCATCTCATGCATCTGGAGCACTGCCGCGAAGACCTCTTCGCCGCGGTAGGCGAATTCCTGACCAATGGATGAGGCTCAGTCCGATGTGGCGAGCACGCCGTCCGGCTTGCCGAAAATGGTTTCGTTCAGCGCAAGCGTGCCGGGGTTCTCCCGTTCCACGATCGCCATCAGCCCCTTCACGTCCAGGATCTGGATCTGCCGGTAGCTGCGCGCGAGCACGCCATCCGCGATCAGCGCGCCGATCTCCTTGTTGATGGTAGGCCGCGACTTGCCCAGCATGGCGGCGATCTCTTCCTGCGAAATACCGATGGGAATGCGCACGCCCTTGTTCGTTCCGGTCTGCCCGCGCGCCCAATAGAGAATGACCCGCGCGAGCTGACAGCGCACGGTGTTGGCAGTGCGCATGAAGCTGTTCTCGAATTCGCGCCGCAGGCGGCGGCACAACATCAGCACGACGTCCTGGTATCGGGCGGGATCGAGCGCCAGGGCATCCATGAGCGACTTTTGCGGGATCATCGCCATCTCGCTGTCGCCGCGGGAGATAACGTCAAAGACGGCGGGAAATCCGTCGAAGACGGCGAGATAGGATATCGCCTGCCCCGGTAGCAGGTAATCGGCGATCAGCGGCTCTCCATCCGCCTGCGGACGCTGGACCACGAAGCTGCCGCTCGCCGCGACGGCAAGGCATGGCGAAGGCGTTCGATGGCCGATCGCCGTCTCGCCGTCCGCGAAGCGGCGAAGCTCCGCGCCGTTCAAAAGCTTATCGATGAGGGAGGAAGGCCAGGCGTGGAAGGTGTGCGTTCGCTTCAGAATGTCTCTTATGCGGTCATCGGCATTCCGAGCGGCAATACTCAAGCGTCCCCCGACTTTCGTTCTGCCGTGTGGACCATGTCGACCGGCATGTGAATACCGGATTCGACTTGGAATACGGGCGCGAATATTGAGTCAGGCATACTCGAAAAGCCGGCTCGCCGCCAGAAGACAAATTTACAAGGTACGGGGTTGACCCGCTTTTTGGGATTCGCAAGGCCCCCAAAAGTGCGCGTTTCCGCTTGGGAAACGGAGGAAAACGACTCGTCTCGGTTGCGCGCCGGCGCGCGCGCTGGCGGCAGGCGCGAAACTAGTTCGCGTCGGGCGCTTCGTCGTCGTCCTGCCGGTCATCGGGCGACGCATTCTTTTCCTTCATCTCGATGCGCAGCTGCATGTGCTTCATCGCCTTGTCCATGTGCTCATGGATTTTCAGGTCGACATTGTGAAGCCGCGCTTCGGCCATGGCGCGCTCGATCTCCGGCTGGATCTTCGCCATTTCGGCCTTCACCTGCGCCTCGATGGCCGGCATGCGCGCTTCCATGGCGCGGATCTCCGCTTCATGCGCCCGAACCTCAACCTCGGCATCGCGCGCCTGGGCTTCGGCACGCTCGATCTGCGGCCGGATGCGTTCGATCTCCGCTTCGCTCAATGCGCGTCCATCCACGTTCACCCACACCTGATGGATCTTGTGGCCATGCACGGTGCGATCGCGTTCGCGCACTTTGACGAAGCGGTGCGCGTCGAGCTGTGCGAGCGGTGCCGGCGCGGGCAAGACTGCCGGGGCCGGCAAAGCCGCCGGCGATGCCAGCGCAGGCGCGGGCGCGGGCGTCGACAAGGCGGCCGGCGCAGGCGCCGCGGGAGCCGGTGTCGGCAACGCGGCGGGCGTTGCGGGCGGAGCCTGTTCGGCGACTTTTGCGGGAGCCGGAGGCGGCGGCAATGGCGCGCTGACGACGGCAGGGGACGATGGCGGCGCGGGCGGTTCTTCCTGCGCAAAGGACGGACGCGCAACGGTCAGCGCGGTCGTTGCAAGCAAGGCGATGCCGGCGATCTTCAGAACATCCATCGAAGTCACTCCCGAGCGTTGTTGCGTGTCGGCCAAAACCGACTTCACGCGCGTTTCCAAGGCAGACGGCGCGGCCATGAACAGGGGCATTCCCGCGAGCGCGGGCTCGCGCGAGCGGAATTCGGACGCGAGCTGCAGCAATTCGCCTGCGTAAGATGACGGCCGCATGCCGGACGCGATCACCGCATCGTCGGCGGCGAATTCCGCCTCGTTGCGCAGGGCGCGCGACGCCATCCAGACAAGCGGATTGGGCCAGTAGAGTGCGCAGGCGATCATCGAGATCATCTGGCTGATGCTGTCGCGTCGGGCGATGTGCGCCGTCTCGTGCAGCAGCACCGCCTGCATTCTCTCGCGCGGCCAGAACAGCGCGTTGAACGGCAACAGGATCACCGGCCGGAACAGGCCCCAGGTGATCGGGCCATAGCCGTTCGGCTTGCGCGCCAGCCTTATCTCGTAACGCGGACCGACGATCAGTTCGCCATGGGCGAAGTTGTGCGGACGGCTCTGCCGCTTCAGCGCACGCAGGCCGATGGCCGCCGCCGCACCGCGCAGCGCCAGCGCGATCACGCCCGCAATCCACACGGCGAACAGAACGGTCGCGATGGTTCCAAGATCGAAATGGATATCGGGAATCGTGAAACGCGACGGCGTTTGCGCAGCAACAGATACGGCTGCGACGGGCGCAACGTCCACATTCTGCGCGA
>Ga0153956_1002812_pt1 | contig 12181 bp, 13 predicted proteins | sample TSFL040MetaG_FD_104704 | JGI IMG/M metagenome (GOLD analysis project Ga0153956, IMG submission 104704) | Attine ant fungus gardens microbial communities from Florida, USA - TSFL040 MetaG | ecosystem: Host-associated > Fungi > Mycelium > Unclassified | place: USA: Florida, Wekiwa Springs...
TATCTATTTTATGACCGGGTATGGTATCGGCCTCAATGTTCATGTATTCTTCCTTTAGCGGCAGGTAGTAGGCGCCATAGGTTTCGCCGTCGGGGATGTAGTTGTTTATACCCTGATCTTTTACAATTTGCAGAAACTTTTTTTGCTGCTTAATGAGCTGACTATCCACATAATTACGGCTAATGCGCTTTACCAGTACAGGTACCAGCAGCACAAACAAAACCACTATAACCAGTTTTGATATAGCATTAAACAGCGTAAGTTTTGTTTTTAACCTCAATGCTAAGTATTCATTTTAACTTTATAACCCAGCCCACGCACGGTTTCCAACCAGTCGGGTGCTGAGTAAACGTTTAGTTTCTTGCGTATGTTTTTAATGTGCGCGTCTATGTAGTTCGAGTCGTAATCGTCATTGATAACGCTGCCCCAAATGTGCTCGCTTAGCTGCGTGCGGCTCAGGGTGCGGTTTTTATGGAGGATGAGATAAGCAATTAAATCAAACTCTTTTTTGGTGATGGTGTTCACCACCGCATCCTGGCAGGTAATTACCCTGTCGGTTAGGTTGATCAGGAAATCGCCCAATTCAACTATATTTTGTTTTAAGCCAAACTTGCGGCGCATAATGGCCTGCATACGGCTTTGCAGTTCTAATAATGAAAAAGGTTTGGGCAGATAATCGTCCGCACCCAGATCCAGTCCGCGTACGCGATCATTCACCTCGGCACGGGCTGTCAGTATGATACAGGCAGCGTCGGGATTGTTTTTCTTGGCTTCTTTCAGCAAGTCCAGGCCTTCGTAGTCGGGCAGGCCCAGGTCAATCAATATAAAATCGTACAAACTGGTGGCAATTTTCTCTGAAGCCGAGATGCCGTTATAGCAAACATCGGTTACATAATTGTTATTGTTCAGGAAAATTTCCAGTTCGCGCGCTAATGCTTCTTCATCCTCAATTATTAAAACATTCATGTGGCTTTTTTTAATAAAAAACGTAGAAAAATGATGCGTTTATAAATGATTCGTGCTTATTCTGCAAAGCACCCTCCACGTTAACCGGTATTGAATATTTGTACGAAAGCTCAAAGGTATAATGCGGGCGGTTATAAGCTATAGGCACTTTAAAACTGTAATTGAGCATATTTAAACGCCCGTTATTAAAATTAGTGCCCGGCCCAAGGCGGTAAATGTTGATGGCATTTAAACGCGCCTGGTGATCCATTGAATAACGCTGTACAAAATTTTGTGTGCCGATGATAAAGCTAAAGCCGGGGTTAAACGACAGAAAGTCCTTATCGTCAAAAACATTACCCTTGGTTTCAAAGTATTTGGAGTGGGTAACGGTCACAAAAAAATCGCTCGACTTGCCAAACAGGTAGTCCAACGTTGCCGTTGATTTTACCGGCCCCCAGTCGTACGAGTTTTTCCAGTTAACGTCGTTTGACGTGGCCGACTCGATGATACGCTCCTCTTTATTAAATATAAAACGATTGTAGGATATCGCCCCCGAAAATTTCTTGGTAGGATGATACAAGTACCCGCCGCCCACATCCAACTCATCAACAGAGGTATTATAGCCAATTAGACGCAAAGCCGACCCATAAACAAAGAAACCGCTCTTAAAGTTATACACCACATCCGTCGAGAAATATGGGTACGTAATGGGCCCTACGCGGCCAAAAAACATGGCATCGCTACCGTAATTAACACCTACCGATATGGAACGCTTACGTATAATAGTGTCGGTATCCTTTGCGGTGAATTTGGTACGGCTAAAAATCAAATCGCCACGCAACAGCTCTGCGGCGCTGGCAGGGCTGCATACGGCAATTAAAATCAGTATACGCAGGTATTTCATTTACAGGCTCGTTTAAAGTTGAGGTTTAGTTTCCATTTCGTCTCGGAATCTCAGGCGGTCTGTCCAAACCTTCGGGGCGACGCTCGCGCTTAGGTTTGGGTTTGGTTTTTGAGTCCTCCACTTTATCATCCCCACTAATCTTTTCGGGCTTAACCTGGCGTTTTGCCTTTGATATTTCCTTTATTTTTTTGGTGTCGTCATCTGCCTTTGGCTTTTTGATGGTATCTGCCGCCAAAACATATCGCGCAAAACCGCCAAAAGCCAGTGGCCGGTATCTCGTCGGACTGGTTTTAGCAGATGATAAGCTGGCTGCAAATATCAACAACAGTACAATATAAGCAAGCCGCTTTAACATCGACGACATGAATTTGGTAAATATTTCTCCAAAAGTCAGCTAATTACAGGCAGATGCCGCAGCACCCGCCTAATTTATAAGTAATGGACGTAAGTTTTCTAATTTTTGTAGGATTTTTAACGCACCGGTAAGTGCAATCCCCTTTTGTGCAGGCAAGAAAACCGGCCGGTACACCATCGCCGGCTTTGCCGCAATTAAGCGATAGTAATACCTTTTGACGGATAAATACGGCTATGATCATCAATAATGACACAACCTATCTGGTTTAACTGATTAATAAGGTAAATACCAGCATTAACACCAATAGTCATTACGGGGGTGGCCATAGCGTCGGCAAACTCGGCCGTAGGGCTAATAATGCTTACGCTTTTAATCTGGCTTACTGCAAAACCGTTTACAGGTTTAGGGGTATTTGATTTGTCGTTTATGGTAGCATACTTTTCGGCATTTACCGACGTGGCAATGGCCATATTGCTGATCTCCAGATCAGCATAAGGCTCATGGGCCTGGCGCGGATCGGCAGTAGCAACGGTCCAAGGTTCCATATCAGGCTGAAGGCCCCAGGTAAGCAGGTCGCCCCCGGCATTGATAACGCCGTGGCTAACACCTTCTAACTGTAAAATATATTTAGCACGATCGGCCGCGTACCCTTTGCTTTGAGCAGCAAAGCCAATACGCATACCTTTCTCTTTCAAAAAAACGGTTGTAGCTGCTGCATCAAGCACCACGTCTTTATAATTAACTGTAGTATAAGTTGCTATCGCCATGTCGCCATTATCGGCAGCAGTTTCGCCGGTACGATAAGTAACATCAAATGAGCCGTAAGTTAATTCTGAAATTTGCAATGAACGTTCAATCAGTTGGTAGATCTCGGCACTAACTTTTACCGGTTTAATACCGGCATTACGGTTAATGGTATTCACTGCACTGTCTTCGCCAAAGTGGCTTAGCAACTTCTCCACGCGATTAATTTCGGCAATGGCGCTGTTAATACGCTCGCCCGCCCAAACCGGATCGCTTCCTATCACACTAATTTCAAACTTGTTGCCCATCAGCATCACTTCGCGCCTGTTGATGGTTGAGTTATTTGCTATTACCTTTTTTAGAGCCAGCATAATCCAGTCTTTTATTTCTGACTACTAAAGTAGACCGGCTTTATGAAAACAAAATGAAAACCCGGTTGAAAGAAATGTAAAAAAATGTTAAAGATGATGTGCAGATATGCAAATGTGCAGATGTTATTTATGTTTAGATGCAAATCCACTCAAAGCAAAAATGCAGATATGATAATGATCAAGTCATTTGCATATCTGCACATTTTCATATCTGCACATCGCATAAATTCGCGTCGCGAATTTACGCTACGCTTCCTTCTTTCAGCTTTTCGGCGTTCTCTGCAAACTGCAGGGCTTCCATAATTTCCTGGATGTTGCCGTTCATCACGTCAGACAGGTTATAGATAGTTAAACCAATGCGGTGCTCAGTTAAGCGGCCCTGCGGATAGTTGTACGTACGTACTTTAGCCGAGCGGTCGCCGGTAGCTACCATGGTTTTGCGTTTTTTAGATGCTTCTTCCAGATGTTTTTGCAGCTCAAGCTCATAAACACGCGAGCGCAATACCTGCAATGCTTTATCAAAGTTTTTTAACTGCGATTTCTGATCCTGACACTGCGCCACCACCCCAGTAGGGATGTGCGTTAAACGCACCGCAGAATAAGTAGTATTTACCGACTGCCCACCCGGACCAGATGCGCAGAACAAATCTTTACGGATATCGGCAGGGTTCAGTTGAATATCAAACTCGTCAACCTCTGGCAATACCACAATTGATGCTGCCGATGTGTGTACACGCCCCTGGGTTTCTGTTTCAGGTACGCGCTGTACCCGGTGCACCCCCGACTCATACTTTAACGTGCCATAAGCGTCCTCGGCGTTGACGTTAAATACAATCTCTTTGTAGCCGCCTGCGGTACCTTCGGTGTAGTCAACCAGTTCGGTTTTCCAGCCGCGTTTTTCGCAGTAGCGCATATACATACGGTAAAGGTCGCCGGCAAAAATTGAAGCCTCATCGCCACCAGTGCCCCCACGAATTTCGACAATCGCATTTTTAGAATCTTCGGGATCTTTCGGGATCAACATCAAGCGTATCTGCTCTTCTTTCTCCTCTTGCTGCACCAGCAGTTCATCCAGCTCACCCTTAGCCATCTCACGAAACTCTTCGTCCTTCTCGGTAGCTAAAATGTGTTTATTAGTATCAATATTGCTAACAATGTTGCGGTATATGTGGTACTCGTCAACAATTTTAGCCAGATCTTTATACTCTTTGTTCAACTGAGCAAAACGTTTCATGTCAGCCATGGCGTCAGGGCTGCTCAATTCTTCCTCTACTGTTTTCCAGCGTTGATATATTAATTCTAATTTTTCTAACATGCTCAATCCTTCCAGTCGGCACAAAAAAGCACTTCCCGACTTTAAAAGATTGCAAAAATACAGTTTTTTAGGCGCAAAGCATAACGTTGACATCTTTAAGCTAAAAGGTGACAAATTAATGAGTAAATTAGCGAATGATTGAATGTTGCTAAACTGTATGTCATTGTTTTACCTGATTTCGCCCAGAAGCCAAGCGTCTGACAGGGCCACCACTCGAAGCCTGGCATGTGGGATGCCGAAACAAGTTCGTTATGACGAGTGTGGGGATACTACCCTTTCGGTTCAAAATATTGCAACCGCAATTCGTCACCATCAAACACTGCATAAGAGTTATAGTTAACCCACTCGCCCAGGTTAATGTAGCGGCTTTTATCATCCAGTTGTACATCAAGCGGCAGGTGGCGGTGGCCAAACACCAGGTAATCAAAATATTTTTGCTGCAGCACTCCGCGGCTAAAAACTACCAGCCACTCTTGCTCCACGCCTTTACGTTTTTCATTAGCCTGGCCGGCTATACGGCTATGTTTTGACCAATAATTGGCAATACCGACGCCCAGGTTAGGATGCAGCCTGGCAAACAGCCACTGGCAAAACTTACTGCGAAAAACTTTTTTGAGCACTTTGTACATACCGTCGCCGGGGCCAAGGCCGTCGCCATGGTGCAGGTAAAACTTTTTGCCGTTGCGCTCAATCTCCAGTTCGTCGCTTACTATGGTTGCCTTTAGCTCGGTAGTAAAGTAGTCGAACATCCACATGTCGTGGTTGCCTTTAAACAGGTATAGCTTAACCCCATTGTCAACCAGTTCGGCCAGTTTGCCCAAAAACCTGATGTAGCCGCGTGGTACTACGGTTTTATATTCAAACCAAAAATCAAAAATATCGCCCATTAAAAACAGCTCGGCAGCATCGGTTTTAATAGCGTCAAGCCAGCGCACCACACGGGCTTCGCGCTCAACACTGCCGGCGTAATTGCCTGCACCTAAGTGAAAATCAGAAGCGAAATAAATTTTTGTACCTGTAGTCATACCGAGCCAAAAATACATTTTATGGGCGATGAAAACCAACAAAAAAGCCCTTGGGTACCAGCCGGTACCCAAGGGCTTTTTATGTCTTTAAAAATTAAATACTATAACTATTAATGGCGACGGCCATGATCATTATAACCCCGGCCGTGGCCATTGTGGCCGTTGTCATGTCCATTCCAGTGGTTTTTATATTTGGCATCGCGGCTATCGCGAATAATTGGCTGACCGCGGCGGCCTTTATAGCCTTTGTATTTAGCACGGTAAGTAGCTGCATGTAACCAAGGAGAAGGCTCGTTAACAACAACTTTATAGCTGTTGTACGGGTCAAAATGATACCTGGCCGGCAACGCAGCGGCACGGGTCCATCTGTTGCCTTCTAAATAAACGTATTGATGATTGGGCACATCATAGTAAGCGTCAACATCAGGCATGTAATAATACTCTGCATGATCGTATCCGGTTGGCCCCCAGTCAGGCTGGCTGCCAATATTTAGACCTAAGCTTATTTTAATTTGGGCGTCGGCTCTGAATGCTAAGCAGCTAACTAATAGTACTGCCGTAAAAAGGATCTTTTTCATAAATGTTTGTTTTTGTTGTTGTGTTTTTGTTTTAATTGTGAGACATTGAATAAAGATAAAAGTTTAATTTTTTCAATGCTTTATCAACAAATAAACGGGGCGATGGTTTTTGCCATCGCCCCGTTTAATTATAGTTTGTCGTGCTTTACTGATCACCATTATTGACTTTGTCGTCCTTTTTATCGCCCATGGCAGCCAGCACCGGTTTGCCTATCACTTTGTAAGCGCCGTCGCCTTTTAATATGGCAGCCAGCTGGCTTTTGTCCTGCATGGTTTTTACGGCCTGGGCCAGTTCTTTATCATATTTAAAGTAAGCTTCATAACGCCCTTTATCAAAATAATAGCGGCCTACTATCTCGCTTTCAAGCGCTTGCTTTATTTCGGCTTTGTGCAATTGCAGGTCGTTTTTTTTGCTGGTAGCCATTTTATTTTTAAGTGCATCATACTCGGCTTGTATCTGGTCAAATTGTTTTTCCCGACTGCTTTCGGTTTTTAGCGCTGCTAAAACTTTTTCTGAAGTAGTGTTATAAGTATAATTTTTATTGGCCAGGTATTTTACAAAGTCGTCGTACTCAGCGTCAGTCAGTGCAAAGTCTTTTGCATCTGCAATTTTTTGGTGCGATAGGCGATACCTGGTAGCGTAATCAAACACAAAAAACTTAGTGATCAACACCTGCGTGATATTGGCCAGCAGTTCGCGCTTTACCAAAATATCCGGGTAGATGCCGCTGCCATCATAAACAGAGCGGCCGTCTTTGGTTTTATATTCATGCAACAGCGAGTCGGCTACTTTTAGCACCGTACCATCGTCTTTACGGTGGGTGTAATCCATCTCCTGTATGCAACGGCCCGAAGGGATGTAATATTTAGCAATGGTAATTTTTACCAGACTGTTGTAAGGCAACGGGAAAGTTTGCTGCACCAGGCCTTTACCGTAACTGCGCTGACCGATGATAATAGCGCGATCCAGATCCTGCAGTGAACCTGCAACAATCTCAGAGGCAGAAGCAGAGCGTGCATTTACCAGCACTACCAGCGGCAGGTCGGCAGCCAAGGGGGCGGCCATAGTTTTATAGGTAAAGTTTTTTTCTTTTACCTTGCCTTTTTGCGATACTACCTCAACATCTTTTTGTACAAAAAGGTTAACAATTTTAACGGCCTCCTGCAAAATACCACCGCCGTTTGAGCGTAGATCTAACACTATACCGTTAGGGTTATTCTTTTTCAGGGCGATGAGGGCATCAGTAACTTCCTGGGCTGAGTTTTCCAGGAAACGGTCAAGCTTAATATAGCCCATGTTACCGGCTACCATGCCGTAATAAGAAACGTTGGGTTGCTTTATCTCATCGCGTATCAGGTTTTTTTCGACCGGTTTGTCCTCGCCCTCGCGTTTAAGCAGTAGTTTTACGCCGGCGCCTTTTGAGCCCTTTAACAGCTGACTAACCTGTTCGCTATTTTTACCGTCAAGGGTAATGTCGTTTATTTTCAACACCTGATCCCCCGGGCGCACATCAGCTTTCTGGGCCGGGAAGCCCTCAAACACGGATGATACGTATACTTTATTATCGCGTGCAAAAACGCTGGCGCCAATGCCACCGTACTGGGTGCTTACATAGTGCAGCTTGTAATCTTCAATTTCAGATTCAGGAACAAATTCAGTATACGGGTCAAGCCCCTGCAGCATGGCATCGGCACCGGTTTTTAAAAATTTGGCCGAGTTAATATCATCTACATAATTAATATTAACCTCTTTATATAAGGATGCAAATACTTCCAGGTTTTTAGATATCTGGAACAGGTCATCGCTAAAACTCCAAATGCCCATGGCCAGCGTTACAACACCTGCCGATATCAATAAACCTTTATACTTTGCTGCAACACCCTTTTTCATCAAATAGATTTTCTTCTTAAAATATAAAGCTACAAAAAACTGTCTGCAAAATAATTAACTTATTTTACAGACGATTATTGTCAATATTGACCAAAGCTTTTTTAAGCGTGAAAACCACGTATTCGCGGTTGCGGTTTACCAGGTGCATCAGGTTAGTTATTAGTGCTTCTTCCTGCCCCTCGGTATAATTTAACTGTGCATCGGTTAAGTGATTGTATTTGCGCTGTACCTTAATTTTTACGCGCTCCCACTCTTTGTTGCTGATGCTTATTTCTGCCATAGTAAAATATTTTACGCAAAAATATAAAAAATACAATGTATAGTGCTGCCAAAAATTTGGTACACCAATTGTTAACCCCATGTTACGGCACCCCTTAAACAAAAAAATGCCGTATTTAAATCAAACATCTGCTATTATGAAAAAGTATTTATTAAGCGCTATGCTGGTTATAGCGGCCACAATTGGGGCCCGGGCGCAATTTAGTCTTGGTGTTAAAGGAGGCGTTAATTATTCAAAAATAAGTTCAGATAACTTCCACAACACATCAGTAGCCGGTTACCAGGCCGGTTTGTTTGCCCGCTTTGGTGAAGCATTTTACGTACAACCCGAGCTTTATCTGAGCAGTAAAGGCGGCAAGTTCGATGCTTCGCAAAACGGCACCGACTACAGTGCCAAAGTAAAATTTACCGACCTTAACGTACCGCTTTTATTTGGCGGCATGTGGGGCGATAAAGATCTGAATTTCCGCATTATGGCCGGCCCGGTTTACTCTTACATTATGGATAAGCACCAAAGTTTTTCAAACAACTTTACCGGTGCATTTAATGATTTTGGCCACTATAACAACAGCACGCTGGGCTATCAGGCCGGCGCCGGTGTAGACATTGGCCCTATTACTGCCGATTTACGCTACGAAGGCGATTTAACCAAAGTAAGCGATAATTACGGTCAGCGTAACCACTTATGGGCATTGAGCGTAGGCTTTAAGTTTTTTTAATACGTTAGGCGCATAACAGCGTATTAAGTAGGCGATCATCATGTAACAATGATGGTCGCTTTTTTTTGTTTTGGGGCGATGTACGTTTGGGTATCAGCTTTTTTATATAAAATTGTAATTCTGAAAAACCAATAACCTCCGTTGTAATGAGATTGAAATACACTGTTCAATTACTGTTTTTGCTGAGCTTTTTTGCATCAGATAGCTATGCCTTAACCATTGATACCGCCAAAAACACCGGTGAGTTAGATACTTTGAAGATAGTTTACTTCGGCTCCTCGGTTCCGTTGGGTATCGGGGCAAAAAATAACTTTGGCTATACTTCTTACTATACCGAAATATTAAAACAGCGTGCCGCCGAGGGTAAAGGTAAAGCCTGGACAACGGTTAACAAATCTGTTGGTGGCGATAACACGCCGAAACTACTGGCCCGTTGGGATAAAGACCTGGTGCCTCAAAAAGCTAAATATGTATTAATTGCCTTATCGTTAGGCAACGAGGGTATACATGAATTCGGAAAAGTGCGGTTTGATCAGTTTAAAACCAACTTGCCCATCCTGATAGCTAAAGCGCGCGAATACGGTTACACACCTGTGGTAACCAACTGCTACGCCCGCGAAGATTTCATGGCTACCGACTACGACTATATAAAGCAAATGAATCTTTGGATACAAACGCTTGACGTACCAACCATTAACCTGTTGGGCGTTACTGATGATGGTACCGGTTGCTGGGTACCCGCCTATCGCTTTAATAAAGATCACCCTAATGATGGCGGGCATAAAGAGATGTCGTACGCTATCCCACCGTCGTTATTTGATGCCTTAGCCAGCCATAAACCATTACCGCAAATGGTAGAAAGCACGGGCTTAAACTGGGGCAGTGGCAAAAAAAACAAGCTAATTAACTTCAAGCCTGAAAATACCGTTCATTCTTTTACTACCAACCTTACCATTAAAGCAGGCGCCAAGGGGCAGGTATTAATCATAGCCGACAGTATTGGCAAAAAGGGATATATAACTATTAACGGCAATGGTGTGCTAACCTATAAATCGGCCTTTAAAAATAAAATTGCCGGCACAATTAAAATTACCGACGGCCTGTGGCATAACATAACCCTGACCCATTACTACGAGCGCAGCGAAACCGATGTGTATTGCGATGGAATTTTACAAGGTAAGGTCACTGAAAGGCTGGTGCCGCGCCAATTAACTTTAGGAAAAAAGGGCGGTAAAGCCCTATCAGCCAAAAATTGGTTGTTTTACCGTGCAGGGATGAACAATATGGAGGTTGAAGCTATGGGCGGCAAAAGTACCTTACTGCGTTCAAGTCTGGAATTATATGCGCCGCTGGACGGGCAGCAGGCTCCCCTATCTAATTTGGCGCAAAGCTTGAATATTGTACAGTGGAAATAGTTAACTTGTGCAATACTATGTTAGTTAAGGGCATAAGCGCGGTTTAAATACCCGGCAGGAAAGTCTGCGTGCTGTAAGTATGGGATCAGTCCTAAAAGTGTTACACTTCTACATTCATGATTCGATATTAAATAAGTATGATAATCATTCCACATTCAGGAGGTTGGGGTGTAAATAAGTAAGGCCCTCTGATGGGCAGGGGCCTTTACTAACCAATTATAAACCTAAATTATGAGAAGAGGCTGTAGGAGAAGGGGTCGAACCTTCACGGAGTGGTTATTCTTATTGCTAAGAGTTTCCCATAATCTCCGCCACCGGGACAAGGAGGTGTGTCTGCCAAAAATTTCACCACCCAACAGTGTTGTTATCAAATGTTTTAAAGAACTGTATAAGCTTCTTAGGTCCGTTTGCTTGTTACAAACATAATAGACTTAGCAATTCCTTGCAAATATTTCAACAAAAATATTTTATTTTTATTCATATTATAATTATCATTGTATTTCAATAACGAAATTTAAATTTATGTCGCACAGAAAAGCTCAAAATTTAGAAATTGATAATCTTGACATACAGATATTGTCAATATTAATGAAGAATGCCACCACTCCTTATACTGAAATTGCTAAAGAGTTAATTGTTTCAGGCGGAACAATACACGTGCGGATGAAAAAGTTGGAGGAAATGGGTGTAATTAAAGGTGCCAGTCTGGAGGTCGATCCGCAGAAACTGGGCTATGATATTACCGCATTTCTGGGCATTTTCCTGGAAAAAGGCTCGCAATACAATGAAGCCGTTAAACAGCTAAAGGCGGTGAAAGAAATTGTTGAGCTACATTATACTACCGGCAGCTACAGTATATTCGCTAAAATTATATGCCATGATACCGCCCACCTGCGCGAGGTATTGAATGAGCAGATACAAGGCGTTAAAGGTATTCAACGCACAGAGACATTTATATCATTAGAGGAAAGTATTAAAAGACAAATCACTTTGGAGTAACCCTTACTTAACACTTTATTATAATGGGCCCGCCGTATTTACGCCGGGCCTTTTTTATGTTGGTTACACCTTTTGTCAGGCTGAACTTGTTTCAGCATCCTAAAGTATTGACAGTTTCATAGTACAGGTATACGTATTAAGATGCTGAAACAAGTTCAGCATGACGGTCTCTTTTACTATGCCGTAAACGCAACCAACGCCTGCTCTATCCTGTTTATCGTTTCATCTTTACCCAAAAGCGCAGCAATATCAAACACATGCGGGCCAAACTTACCCCCTACCAGCATGATGCGGAAAGGCAGCATTACGTCGCCTATTTTAAAACCCTTTTCATCGGTCAGGGCTTTGAAGGCGGCTTCGGTGTCGGCAGCTATAAGGCTTGGCGTTGTATTTAGTTGTTCGATGAATGATTTGAAGAAGGCTGTTTTCTCGTCGGTCCATTTTGGTTTTACGGCATTCAGGTCATATTCGGCCGGGATCTGGAAAAAGTATGATGCTTGCTGGTAAAAATCAGATAGCAACGTGCAACGGTCTTTAATAAGATCAATGATGGTCAATAAATAAGTATCATCTTTTACTTCAATACCCTTAGTAGTCAACACCTCTTTCACTTTCGGCTTTAAGCTTTCAGCTTTCGA
>Ga0153956_1002813_pt1 | contig 12178 bp, 9 predicted proteins | sample TSFL040MetaG_FD_104704 | JGI IMG/M metagenome (GOLD analysis project Ga0153956, IMG submission 104704) | Attine ant fungus gardens microbial communities from Florida, USA - TSFL040 MetaG | ecosystem: Host-associated > Fungi > Mycelium > Unclassified | place: USA: Florida, Wekiwa Springs...
CAGCGCGCAGCGCTGCTCCGCAGCGTCGACAAGATCATGATCCTTCACAAGGGATCGGTTCAGGCGATGGGCAGCCGCGACGAGATCATTCCGCTCCTGACGGGACAAAAGCCGAATGGCGACGGGCCGCCCGTTCTGAATGCATGAATTGCTCTTTGAGGTGATGACATGTCCGGCAACCATCTGGCCCTTCCGGCACCCTCCTTTCCCGACCGGAACTGGTACGATTCGCTGCCGCGATCGACGCGATTTCCAACGCTCGCCGGTGCCCTCATCATGCTGGCGACCATTCTCGGATTTGGCGTCTGGGCCAATCTGGCGCCGATCGCCGGTGCCGTCGTCGCATCGGGCGTATTTGTCGCGACAGGTCAGAACAAGATCGTCCAGCATCTCGAAGGCGGCGTGATCAAGCAGATCTATGTCCGTGAAGGAGACATCGTCGAACAGGGACAGTTGTTACTTGAGCTTGACGAAACCGGACCGCGCGCCGAGCTACAGCGCCTCTTTCTGCGCAGCATCAGACTGATGGCGATTGATACGCGGCTTCAGGCCGAAATGCGGGAGGATCCGCAGATCATCTTTCCCCACGAGCTGAAGATTTTCGAAAGCCAGCCTGAGGTGAGGGAAATTCTCGAAAGCCAGCGGCTCACCTTTACCGCCCGCAGAAACAATATGAACAGCGACATTCGCGGCATCGAGGAAGGGATCAAGGCGCTGAACGAGCGTATCAACGGATCGAAAATTCAGTTGGAGGGCGTTCATCGCCAGATCAAATTCATCGAGGAAGAGGTCGAGACCAAACAATACCTGCTGCAAACGGGACTGGTCCGAAAACCCGAACTTCTGGTGCTGCAGCGAACCCAGGCCAATCTCGAAGGCGAAGTCGGCCGCATCATGGGCGACATCGGCGACGCCAAGGAGAGGATCGCCAAGGCCGTCGAGCAGATCAACGGCGTACGCAAAACAGCTATCAAGGCCGCCGTGGAACAGATGCACGAAGTGCGCGGCGATCTGGTCGACGTGCGCGAACGGATGCTGAGCGCCAAGGGCGTGCTCGACCGCGTGCGCGTGACCGCGCCCGTGAGAGGCGTGGTCGTGAAGCTCAGATATCACACCACGGGTGGCGTGATCGAGGCCGGAAAGAACATTCTGGAAATTCTGCCCCTGCAGGAAGAACTCATCATCGAGGCCCGCGTGCGCCCTCAAGACATCGACAGCGTCAAGCATGGACAGCACGCGACAGTCCGGCTGACAGCGCTCAGCCAGCGCGTGACGCCGATGGTCTCAGGCGAGGTGATCTATCTGTCCGCCGACACGCTGGCGGATGAAAAGAAATCGCAGCAGGTCGGGCCGACCGACATCTACATCATCCGGATCAAGCTCAACAGCGAAGAAGCCGCCCGGATTCCCGGCTTCAGCCCGACGCCCGGCATGCCCGCGGAAGTCTACATCAAGACCAGCGAACGAACCTTCTTCCAGTATCTCATGAGGCCGGTCCACGACAGCATGTCACGCGCATTCCGTGAGCGGTGACGCATGACACTTAAATAGGGGCAACTAAATAGGGGCAACCAGATGCGCGTTGATCTCATCGACACGATGCCTGACCTCGTCCGGATCGAGGACAACTGGAACGCAGTCTATGACCGCGATCCCGACGCGCGCTTCTTTCTGTCGTGGAAATGGCTGTCCGGCTGGATCGAACAGATCGCAGGCCCCTGGTTCATTCTCGCCGCGAGAGCCCATCACGACGACACCGCGCCTTACGTCGCGTTCTTACCGCTTCGGATTCAGACCAAGGTCGAGAACGGCCGCATTCACAACGAACTCAACATGGCCGGCAACTTTGCCGCCGACTATACGGGTCTCCTCTGCCTTCCCGGGGCGGAGAGCCGCGCCATTCCCGCCTTCGCCCGCTGCATCAAGCATATGAACTGGACACGGCTGAATTTCGAGAACATCCATATGTCGGACAAGCGCCTCAGCCTGCTGCTAACGCATTTTCCGAAATCGGATTTTGAGATCACCGAGATCGATCGCATCGGCAAGATCGACAGCATCGACAACAACCTTTGCCCGTTCGCGGCCCTGCCCCGGACATGGGAGGCCTATCTTAAGGAGCTGACCACAAACAGCCGGCAAAAAATCCGCCGCCTGTTACGAACCGTGGATACGCCGCAGGAATTCCACATCACCCACGCCACGCTCGAGACGATCGACCGCGATCTCGACACCCTGCTCCGGTTCTGGGAAACAAAATGGACACCGCGAAAGGGAGAATTCGCGAAGTCCATCGCGGAGTCCAACCGGATGATGCTTGCCCGCAGCTTTCGGGCTGGCTCTCTGTTTCTGCCCACTCTCTGGAAAGCCGATCGTCCTCTCGCCTCGCTCGCGACGCTCATGGATCACACCAAGAAAACGTTCCTGTTCTACATGGCAGGCCGCGACGAGACTTTCGGTGAACTCCCTGCGGGGCTGCTGCTGCACGCCCACAGCATCCGCCATGCGATCGATAACGGGATCATCGAATATGATTTTCTGCGCGGCAACGAAGCCTACAAATATTCGTTCAGCACGGGTGAACGGCGCATCCGCTGCACGACCGTCAAGACACGTAACGGCCTGAACCTCGGCTCCGTCATCGACCGCAGAACGATTCCCGATGTCCTGCGCGAGGCCACGGAGCTGCATCGGGCAGGACGGCTCGCTGAAGCCGAACTCGGCTATCGGCAAGTCTTGCGGGTTTCGCGGAAGAACGCCGATGCGATCCATCGCCTCGGCCAACTATTCGCTGCAAAGGGCGATCATGCTTCGGCGAAAGAGCAGTTTTTGACCCTGACGCGCATCCGGCCGGACACTCACAAAGCGTGGGTCTATCTCGCCCAGTCTTGCGCCGCGCTCGGGCAATATATCGAAGCGACCCAGGCCTATTGCGAAGCCATCAGGCTGAAGCCGGACGCCATTGAGGCGTTCAACGGGCTTGCCGCGATCCTCGTCAAGCTCAACCGCATCGACGATCTTAATGAGTCTCTCGTCTCACTCATCTCGAAAATCGACACCCCACTACCACCATTCGCTTACCGGAAGCCCGCGAACGAGAGCCATCACACCCACCTTATGGTGTCCTGGTGATGATGCTCAGGCCTCCACGCCGAGCCCACGCATCTTCACAACACCGTGCCCCGGCTTGACTGCACTTCCCCCATTCTGTCGAATATCGATCAATTGGCACGGAGTTGCCATGACAGTGCATCCGGGGGAAGCTCATGCCGCGCGTTCAAAGCCGCACTCTTGCTGCGACGATACTAAGCCTGTTGACCTTGATCGCCACCGAACGCTCTGCAACCGCAGAAGTCACCCGCATCGATTTCACATCCAAGCAGCCTTACGGCACCTTCCGCAAAGGTGATTACGTCATCTGGCAGGGCCGCATCCATGGTGACCTGTCGCCGCAGGAAGCCATTCCCGGCATCGACAAGGCCAAGCGCAACGAGCGCGACCGCGCTCCTTATTCCGCGAAAATCATTCTTTATATGCCGGCAACGCCGCGGGCGGGTAACGGCACGTTGCTGGTCGACGTTCCCAATCGCGGCAAGGCGTATGCTCAGGCACTTTATAATTCGCCGCGCGACGTACCGTTTCTGTCCGGCACGCTCGAACAAGGCACCGGCTTTCTTCAAGACCACGGCTTTACCGTTGCCGAAGTATACTGGGAGTTGGGACAAGGCGCGGACTTGCCATCTTTCACCGATCCCGACGGGAAAACCCGTTATGTCGAAGGCGCCGGATTTGCGATCGTGCGCGATGCCGCAGACTTCCTGGCACACGCGACGGCCGATTCGGCGGGGACTCCCAATCCATTGAAGGGAGCGATCAGCCGCACGCTCGCCAGCGGCAAATCCCAGGACGGCCGGTTTCTGAAGACCTTTCTCCTGAACGGCTTCAACAGGATAGATCAGCGACGCGTCTTCGATGGCATGCACGTCTTCGTTTCCGCCGCGGGTCTTCTCCCGATTTTGCAGACAGGGACCGGGCCGAAATCGAGCGGCGACGGCGCCCCGACATTCGACAATCCTGATTTTCCCGGCGTGAACGATGGACCGCTCACCATCGGCGAGATCATCACCAAGGTCGAAGCGCGTAACGAAGTTCCGCCAAAGATGATGCTGGTCAGTTCGACATCGGACTACTATTCGCTGCGCGCCTCGCTGGGACGCACAGGCGAATCCGGCACGGCGGATCGGCCGCTCCCCGACAATGTCAGGATGTACGACATCGCGGGCGGATCGCACGTCGTCGTTCCGAACGCTCCGAAATGTACTTTACCGCCCGGCCGCCTCGACTGGGCCCCCCTGTCGCGCGCCCTGCTGCTGCACTTGGATGCATGGGTGAGCCGCAATGCGGAACCTCCCGCAAGCGAATTGATGCCGCTTGAGCCTGCAAGCGGCGAGCCGCCTGCATTGCGCGCTCCGACGCGATTGTCCGCGGCCGTCATCCAGGTCCCCAAGCACGACCAGGACGGCAACGCCATGGGCGGCGTGCGGCTGCCGGACATCGCAGCGCCGATCGGCACGAACGGCGGACAGAACCAGCCGCAAACGTTCACCTGCATGCTTGTCGGATCGTTCTCCCCCTTCGCGGCGACAAAGGCCGAGCGTGAACGCACCGGCGATACGCGGCCGTCCATCGAGGAGCGCTACCGCAATCGCGACGATTACGTGAACAGAGTTCGCATCGCCTCGCAGAAACTGGTGTCTCAAGGATTCCTGTTGCCGGAGGATGCAGCCGTGATCGTCCAGGAAGCGGCCTCGAGCAAGCTGTTCACGCGGCCCGTCAACGAGAATGCCGAGCCTCGCTGACAAGCGCAGACATTTGATCTGATCGTTCGGGTGATCGAAAAATTGTGAGACCAAGACCTCATGTTTAGGCCTTGGTCGGCCAGTCATCACGGACGCAGACCGTCATTTTTCCTTGATCAACGCAATCGCATCGCGAAATTTGCCGTGCTCGGCGGTCTGCAGCCATTCGAAGGCAACCATCTCGGTCGTCACGATTTCCGCGCCATGGCGCTCCATGCGCCGGATCGCGGTTTCCTTGTCTTCCCGACTGCGTGAGCCCAGCGCATCGCGCACGACGTAAGTCTGACGCGAGGCATTCAGCAAGCCGAGCACCGTTTGCTGCACGCAGACGTGCGCCTCGCATCCCGCAACCACGACATGCGCATCGGCCGGGATACGATCGAGAAAGCCCCCTTCCCGGCAGGCGTCGAAGAACTGCTTGTGAAACAGCGGACCCTTCTCGACCGGCAGGCCCTTGACGGTCGAGCCGAGACCCTTGGCGTTCTGTTCGGTGAACATGAAAGGTATTCCGGCCAGTTCCGCCATTCCAATCAGCCTGTTCGCGTTCCGGATTGCGGCTGCACCCGCATCGATCGCAGGCATCAAACGCGATTGAAAATCAATGACGAGCAGAAGGGAGCGCTTCGGATCAATCGTGAGCATGGTTCTAGCTTTCGGAAAGGTGGGCGATCCGGTCCTTGACGTAGGCTTCCATCCGCTCCGAAGCGGATGCCCCGAACATGCGGATGCGCCCGGTGTGAAGCAACAGGAGCAGTCCGGTGGCGTGGGCAAAACAATCGACCATCAGAAGGTTCGCCTTCTGCCGCGAGGCGCCGAGTTCGCTGGCGGCATCGGCGATGGGGCGCAATGCCGCTTCGAGCGACGCGTTCAACGCCTCGTCGCGCTCACGTCCGAGACCGGCTGGCTTCATGCCGCCCCGGAACAGATAGAAGCCGAGATCGAGGTCGCGCGGATTCTCCACATAGAACCTGAAGAAACCCATCGCCGCCGCTTTCAGCCTCTGCACGGCCGTCCTTGTCTGCGCCACCGATTGATCAACCGTGGCGCCGAGTGCCGCGAGAGAGGCCTTCAGAACCTCGGCATAGATCGCTTCCTTGGACTCGAAATAGAAATAGAGCGCGGCTGGGGTGTACCCGGCCCTGACCGCAATCGCCCGGAGACTCGCACCCTCGAGCCCCTCTTCCGCAAAGATCTGCTTCGCGGCATCGAGAATGAGCGCGCGCTTGTACTCGCTGACCGCCTCGCGCCGGCTCTGCCGTTTTTCCACCGCGATGGTTCCTTCTGAATCCAGCTTGACAGAAAATCAAACATTGTTAGATTTTTTAACACTGTTTAACAAACCAAGCAAGTCGGAGAGACGCCATGTTGATGTCGGCGGCGGATTACCGGGAGTCCCTTCGAGCCTACAAGCCACGGGTCTTCATCAACGGGCAGGCCGTAGCGAGCGTGGCCGACGAACCTTTGCTGGCACCCGGCATCGCGGGCGTGGGCGTGACTTACGATTTCGCGCTCCGCGAGGAACACGCGCCGATCATGACGGCACGGCAAGCCACCTCCGGCAAAACCGTCAACCGGATGCTGCACATCAACGAAACCTCGCAGGATCTTCTGTACAAGCTCGAAGCCGTGCGGCTGGTTTGCAAGACATCCGGCTGCGCGCAGCGTTATCTGGCGCATGATGCCTTCAACGGCCTCTATCAATCGACGGCCCTGACGGACGCGCGTCACGGCACCGACTACAACCAGCGCTTCCTCGCCTATCTTCATGACGCGCAAGACAGGGACCTCACGCTCGGCATCGCCATGACCGACGCCAAGGGCGACCGCTCGAAGCGGCCCGGACAGCAGGCCAACCCCGACGTCTATGTGCACATCAAGGAACGGCGCAAGGACGGCATCGTCATCCGTGGCACCAAGGCGATCGTCACCGGCGCGCCCTACATGCATGAATTTCTCGTGATGCCGTGCCGCACGCATGCCCCGGAGGACAAGGATTGCGCGGTGTGCTGCGCCGTGCCCTGCGACGCGCCCGGCGTCACCATCATCGCACGGCCTGCGGGCCGCCCCGGCGAAACGTCGGCGAAATTCTCCGCCAAATACGGCCAGTCGGTCGGCGTCGTAATCTTCGACGATGTCTTCGTTCCGCACGACCGCGTGTTTCTCGCGGGCGAAACCGAGGAAGGCGGCTTTCTCACGACCTCCTACGCGACCCATCACCGGCATTCCTGCATCGGCGCGCGCGCGGGCTTCGGCGACCTCCTGATCGGGGCCGGTGCGCTGATGATCGAAGCCAACGGGCTCGACGCCGAACGGCACGCCCACATTCGCGAAGCGATGGTCGAACTCATCACCATCACGGAAAGCTTTTATGCCTGCGGCGTCGCATCGTCCGTCTACTGCACGAAGGACCCCGCAGGATCGGTGATGCCGGATGCAGTGTTCTCCAACATCGGAAAATTGCTGCTCGCCACCAAGATCTACGACATGCACCGTGTGGCGCATTATGTCTCCGGCGGCCTGATCGTGGCGTTGCCCGGCCCCGATGAAGACCACAACCCGGAAACCAAGGCCTCACTCGCAGCCGTCATGGGCGGGCGGCCGGACATTCCGGCCGAGCAGCGCGCCGAAGTGGCGCGCTTCATCGAGGATCTCACGGTCTCGCATGAAGCAGGTTGGTACTCGGTGATCTCGCTGCACGGCGGCGGCTCACCGGAAGCGATGAAGCGCGAGATCTGGCGCAACTACCCGGTGATGGAGAAGATCGAACTGGTGGAAAGCCTCCTCGACCGTGGCGTTCTCGACGAAGGCCGCCGCGTCTCCAAGCAGCCCGGCCGCTGCTGCGCGACAGGCTGCGAGGTGCCGGAGCCGCCCCAGCGCGCCGAAATCACAGCTCTGGGAAATGCGGCGGAGTAATCCCTGCGGAAGAGCGCGGCTCAGGGCCTTGAACAAAAAAGCCCCGCAATGCGGGGCTTTTTTTATTCGATGCTTTCACCGGAATGCTCACATCGCCAGCCAGCATGGCGACCCAAAAATCAGATCGCGTGCGCTCTCATTGCTTCTGGATGGAAACGTTCATCCCGCTCAGGTCAAAATCAAACTGCAACCCGAGCTGTTTGCCTTCCAGAGTCAGAACGACGCCCTTCGCGTTGCGCATCTGAATGGCCCGCACGCCCCGGATCACCGCCACGCCCGCGCCGAGCGCCGTGTAAACGCCCTCGATATCGCTCGCCTGATGCAGATTGCGGACGGTGCCGACGAAATCCGTCGAGGAGCCGCCGAACGTCAGCCCCGCGCTGATTCCTCCGACATGAAACGGATAAATCTGCTTACGAAATTCCAGAATGCCGCTGCCTGTCTGAGCCCCAACGAACCAGCCTGCCTTGAAGAACTTGAAGCGAACCGTTCCCGTTTCTGCGTGGCTGGGCGATGCCACCGCCGCGAACAGCACGGCCAGCATTGCGATCCACAGCGCGGATCGCGTTCCAGCCAGCTTACGGATTCGGGCACGGATCAATCCCCGAGCAGACTTTTGGCCTTCATTCGACATCGTGCCCCTCATCCAGATCGATAAAAATATAAACGATGGCGCTCAGGATAGGCTGAGAGCCGGAGGTTTGGAAAGCCCTCCCCGCGCGCTATTCAGCCGATATGCCTCCCCGGCCGGCTTTTCGCCTCCAACGGCCGGAGGAAATTAAGACCGATATCGATTATTGCTGCTCCGCAGCCGCGCTGCGTTGCTGAAGGCGGAAGAAAGCAGCATACCGGCCATCCTTCCGGAGCAGATCGTCATGAATGCCGGATTCGACGATCTCGCCATCCTCCACCACCAGAATTTGGTCGGCATGCATGATGGTGTGAAGACGGTGCGCGATGACGATCGTCGTGCGGCCCTTGCACAGATGTGTGATCGCCTCCTGCACCAGTTTTTCCGATTCCGAATCAAGCGCGGCCGTTGCTTCATCGAGCAGAATGATCGGAGCGCCCTTGATCAGCGCGCGCGCGATCGCGACCCGCTGACGCTGACCTCCCGACAATTGCGTGCCGTGCTCTCCCACCGGCGTATCGTACCCTTGCGGAAACGCCATGATGAAATCATGCGCATAGGCGGCGCGAGCCGCCGCGACGATCTCCTCTTCGGTCGCATGCTGTTTGCCAAACGCGATATTCTCGCGGACGGAGCCGCGGAACAGATAGACATCCTGTCCGACATAGGCCGTCTGTTTGCGAAGCGAGGCACGCGAACAATCCAGGATCGGCTGGCCGTCGATCACGACCGCTCCCTCATCCGCCTCGTAAAACCGCAAAAGAAGCGACAGAATCGTCGATTTCCCACCACCGGAGGGGCCGACCAGCGCCGTCACCTTGCCGGGCGGTGCGATGAAATTCATCGATTTCAGCACGGGCTGGTCCGCGCGATAGGCAAACGTCACGTCGCGGAATTCAACCTCCGCCTGCGTGAGCTTCAAAGCCGGCTTATCGCTGTCATCCGGTTCGGAGGCAGGCTGATCGACGATTTCAAGCAGACTCCGCGCCCCGATCAGCATCGTATTCAAATCGATATTGACGCGGGCCAGGCGCTTTGCTGGCTCATATGCCAGCAGGAATGCCGTGATGAACGACACGAACTGTCCGGGCGCCGCATTGGTCCCGATGACGCGATAGCCGCCGTACATCAAGGAGCCCGCAATCGCGATGCCGCCCAGCATTTCCATCAAGGGCCCGGAACGATTGGAAACGACAGCCATCTTGTTGGCGTAGGCTTCGACATCGGCAACGCTGCGATCCACGCGCACCTGCATCGTTTTTTCGAGCGTGAAGGCCTTGACCGTACGGATGCCCTGCAGGGATTCCTGCACGGCTTCCATGATGGCCGCCATACCGACGAACTGACCGGAGGAGAGGCTCTTCACCCGGCGCACGATCTTGCGCACGAACAGAACCATCGGCGGCACGACGATCAGACTGAGCATCGACAGCCACGGGTCCTGCGACACCATCACGACCACGAGGCCGACCAACGTCAGAAAATCCTTGCCGACGGCCGTAATAAGCAGCGACAGCACTTGCGTGATCGAGGCTGCGCCCGCGGATAGCCGGTGCAAATATTCGGTTGAATGCGACTGCGCATAAAACCCGATGCTTTCCTGCATCAGTTTTGCAAAGAGTCTGCGCTGGTTGTTGGCAAGAATGGCATTGCTGACCCGCGACAGCATGACCGACTGCAGATAAGTGGCTATGCCTTTGGCGGTAAACAGCCCGATGACGATCGCCGACAAAATCGCGATACCGCTGATGCTGCGATAGACATAAGCCTGATTGATGACCTTGCCGAACAGATACGCGGATCCCGCGCTGGCGGCAGCCCCGATGGCCATCAGAAGAAAGACCAGCAGATATCGCCGCCAGTAAACCGCGCCCTGTTCTGTCACCAGCCTTTTGATAAGCTGAAATGCGCCATAGGGGTCGTCGGTGATTTTCCGAGGAGTCGGAGGCATATATTTTCCGGATGGCGGCAAATCGTCTGCGCCTGATTGCCTGCTATGCAGTTCCTTTTCAAGCCGAAAACCGGCCATCAGCGCCAAAAGCGGATTGGCCGAAAGCAGTTATTCGTCTTACGGCGGCCGCAATCGGAAATGCCAGCCTGTTCTTTTTACTGTGCCGCCCTATGATGGCGGCGCCAAAGGCCATCACACAGCCGCCGAGACATGATGTTTTTTCTCCAACCGCACTTTCAATACCGGCCGAACCCAAAGCCTTTTGTTCTGGCGCTCTCATCCGACATCGAACTCAGCGAGATTCGCATCAGGCCGTTTCTGACAGCCCTTCTCGCGCGCGGAATCATCTCCGGGTTCCAGTTCGCGGATCGCGACATGAAGTCGATGGGGTGGCACAAGGACTTTTCGTTCACGCATATCTGGTGCCACCGCAACGTATCGTCGGCGCAGTACCGGTTCCTGTGCAAGAACGCCCATGTGCCGATCATCTACGATATCGACGACCTGATGACCGCGGTGCCGGACTTCGTGAAAAGCAGGCCGCGCATCGTGGCACGCGTCCGCTGGTGTCTGGAACATGCACAAGCGGTGACGACCTCGACCGACGTCCTGCGAGGACATCTGCTTCAACAGGTCCCGCCATCGAAACCGGTCATCACTCTCAAGAACGGATATTCCAGCCTTGCGGCGCAGGTTTCCCCTGCCCCACGAAAGCAAATCGTGTGGACCTCGGGTGATCATCCGTTCGTCACCCGAGACAACCCGCAATTCATCGCGCGCCTCGCGGATATCGCCAATCGCCATGATTACGAAATGATCATGATCGGACGCTTTGATCCGGCCCTTGGCGAGATGTTCGAACTCTCCCGCCACATTCAACGGCTAGACTTCAACTCTTACCGGGAGATGCTGCGATATTTCGCCGGCGCCATTGGGCTCGCGCCGCTGCCGTCAGGGCTTTCGCCGCACAACCAGCAATTCTTCGATGCGAAGTCCGATATCAAGCTGCTCGATTATCTTTCCAGCAGACTTGTGCCGGTCTGCACCAGCACGCCTCCCTACACGCAGTCCGAATTATATATTCCGGAACTCGCCGCCGAAAGTCCGGACGGCCTTCTCGACAGGCTGGAAAGCTGCATCGCCGACCACGCAAACTGGATCGCGCGGATCACCGATAAAATCCATGGGACCGGCCTCATGGAGCAGCGGCAATTCGCCCCTCTCTCCCGTGTTCTGGACGACATTTTTCCTGATCGACCGAGTTAACCGGATGGCGGCAGCCACGTGGTTTCTTCGGTCGTCATCGGAGGGTTTGCCAATCCCGGCAACGCACCGAATATACGTTCGAGCGCATGCTGAAGCGTGCCGTCGGTTTGTCCGGCCTCGACCGGGAAATCATCCTGAGACAGATTCAACGGCTTCAAGAGATCAAGCACTTCACGACGAATCCAGAACATCGTGCCCGCAAAAAAGTCGGGCTTGAATTTTTCTTCCGAACAACCCAACCGTTTGGCGAGATCAACCGTGAGGTTTGCATTTTTGGGCCAAGTATCAGGATAGTCGCCTCGAAAGCGGGTCGGCCCCACCAAACCCAGCCGGGGCTGGTCAATGAACCGCTGAAGAATACGTTGCACCAATTCATCCGAACCCACCAGATCATTCAAAAGCGAGCGCCGCCAAACTTCTCCAAAGATCACGCGAGGACCGAGCGACATCGTTTTCTTCCCATGCAATTTGCAGATCAGATCAAAATCGTCGAGATGACCCTCCCGCAACAATTGAATGAAGGGACCGACGTCGCGACCACGATTGGGATAGATCAGC
>Ga0153956_1002814_pt1 | contig 12177 bp, 9 predicted proteins | sample TSFL040MetaG_FD_104704 | JGI IMG/M metagenome (GOLD analysis project Ga0153956, IMG submission 104704) | Attine ant fungus gardens microbial communities from Florida, USA - TSFL040 MetaG | ecosystem: Host-associated > Fungi > Mycelium > Unclassified | place: USA: Florida, Wekiwa Springs...
AACCAGGAGTCGCGCTCGCAATTGCAGAATAAGGACAACGCTATGCGCCTGTTGAAATCGCAGTTGTATGAGATAGAGATGCGCAAGCGAATGGAAGAGGTAAACCGTATTGAGGGCAACAAAAAGAAGATAGAATGGGGCTCGCAGATCCGTAACTACGTTTTACACCCGTACAAACTGGTTAAAGACTTGCGTACCGACTACGAAACCTCAAACGCAGCCGCGGTGCTTGACGGCGATCTGGACGATTTCCTGAAAGCCTACCTGATGGAGTTTGGCGGCAGTAAATAAGCGCTGTATTTAATAATTTATAGTCATGCCGAACTTTGTTTTGGCATCCCACCTGAAAAGCAACCGCCATTGCTTATGGGATGCTGAAACAAGTTCAGCATGACTTATTGATTGATATACCTTTCCAAATTCTCGATAATATCAGCCAGTTGCTCAATGTAGGTTGAAAGTAGTTTATGACCGCCGGATATTAGTGACAAATATTATCTTTATCACTAACAACCATACCGATGTCAAAAACCAAATTATTACCTACAATCTTTGCGGCTGCATTGCTGCTTATAACCCAGGCTGGTTACGCACAAACCGAAACACCTGCAAAATCACCAACCATTAAGGCAAGGCAATTGTCTACCGTTACATTCGATCTCAAAAAAATTTATGGCATGGGGCCGTCTGGCAGCGTTAGCATTGGTATAGGCAGCTTTGACCCTTATGACGATAGCGAGCGCGTTAAAGGGTTTCCAAAAGTAAAACACAAACCGGCCGATTTGCACAATGTGCATGAGTATTGTTACCTGCTGGATCATTTTCAGTTTGATTATCAAAACTATTGCAAAGGCATTTACAGCAAAGCGTATTTCTTTAAAGAGGCCGAAGAGCAACGCTGGGCTTTAGCCGATACCGCGATGCTTTCCAGGACACTCATAAAATGTTCAATATCGGTATTAACCGGTTATAATAAGGTGAACGAAATGGTTTATGTTATTGATGCTAACCAAAATGTCGATTTTGGCGACGATGTGGTGAGGCCGGTGTCCAGCCGTACTTCACGTATTTACGACGATCAGGATCTGGCTGTGCCCGTGCTAACAGAGTATCTTAGCGGCAAACAAATTAAACAGGAAAATATAGCCATTATACCGGTGCATGATACTTATGGGCACGCTGGTTCCGATGAGATCACTTTTATATTTCCTGAGTTCAGGTACGCCAGATTTAATTATAAAGGCCAGCCTTACTTTGTTTGTGCCGATGCTGTAAAGAGTGGCCGGCCTATGGTTAACATTATGCCTGATATACCAAACTTTAACAGTGCCCCCGAAGGTAGCCGTATAGGGATAGGCCTATATGCTCATATAGGCGATAAAGACTTCAAATTTACCGATTACCGCGAAAATGGAAACAAGATATCTATCGCTGTTGATGATGTGCATGATTTTGCGCAAGCCTCGGTGCCTGAGCCCAGAAAGCCCGGTAAGAATCAACCTGCAGGCAATCCTGATATAGTATCCAATCAATTGGGTTTCAGAGCGCCGATAGTGAAAGGAGACAATATCAATACAGCCGTTAAAAATGTCTCGCAAGTATCGTTAGCCAATTTAACGGGCAAATATGTGTTTGTCGATTTTTGGTCCACCTATTGCTCGCCCTGCATTGCCGAATTTCCTTACATCAAAAAGGTTTATGAAAAGTATGATCGTAATAAACTTGAAATTATAGGTGTATTAGACGAGCGCGATGCCAGCGTAACAACCAAACTCATAGCTGAAGGCAACCTGGTATGGCCAACCATTAAAATGGAAAATAACAGCGCACTACGTAAAAATTATCATATTTACAGCTATCCGTCGTCATACCTGATTGACCCCAAAGGTATTATCGTCGCGGTAAATCTGCGCGGCGAGGAGCTGGATAATAAGTTGAAGGAGTTGCTGGGCAAATCCAAATGATAAGCAGCGTGAGTTTTGTATTATTCAATAATTTATCGTCATGAAAACCTTCATCATCATACTTATATCCTGTTTGCTGGGCTTAAACGCTTCTGCGCAAATGGATAGGAATCATCATACCTCAAACTTTGGCAACTACTTTTATTTTGATGCCTTAACCGATAGGCATAACGTACTGTTTAAAAATAATATTCACGGCATCTATGTGCCTGACGATGCCGTATTCCGTATTTTTAGCAAAGATGTGTCAGAACAAAAACTGGCGTCGCCTATAGCATTAGGGATTAAGCTCGACGCTAACCAAGTGTTTTACGGAATGATGCCCATTCAATCATTCAATAAAAGCTTTCCGGCATTTCACATCAAAGGTGTTTCTCCTGCTATTGTTATCGCCATGGGCATCAATAAAAATAACATTGGCGACTACCGTTACCGGGTGGTACTTGACGATAGTGTCGAAGTTGTACATTGGTCGGCAATACCCCGGCTTGATCAAAAATACGGAGCTAAACAACCTTATGGCTATATCGGCAATTTTAGTTTTCCGGGAAAGCAAGTACTGGTTGAGGTGGTTAACGTTAAAGATTATAATATCCGCTCGGGCGTTGTGTTCGATTGGCGATCTGACCTTAAGCCTTTTCCTTTCGGCGTTATTGCATCGGTTGCCAAAAACAATCCACACGGCTCGATAGATTTTAGTGTAAAAAGAGATTCGGTAACACAACGGATAACGCAGATCAATTGCGTACAGGGCACCGTAGGTACAATTAACGTGCATTTAAGGCAGCATCCGGGTGTTGCTTACGGATCATCCATAGACCGCTTTGGTACCGACGGAAACCCCATTTACCGCGGATTTGGATTAGACGAGGACGCCTCGGGCGAAATTAAATTTGACGTAGATACTTTGCCGCCGGGAAATTATACCCTCTCAATTTTTCCTTTCGGCGGTGGCAATAATGGCATCATGGTCTCGGCAGATCAGGCAGCCAGTATTGATTTAATTATAACGGCACCAAAAGGTACATCCGTCCTCGAGAAAAAAGCATCATTAAAACAGTTAATACCTTACCTTATTGGGGCAGCGCTGCTGGTAGCGCTGCTTTTTTGGTTATATCGCCGCCAGGCTAATATTAAGCTGGCGAGATCAACCCAGGCACGGCAAAATGTTAACTTGAAGATGCGCAGCATCCGTGCGCAGCTTAATCCGCATTTTATGTTTAATGCTTTAACTTCCATTCAAAACCTGGTTAATAAAAAGGATATGGAAGGCGCTAACCATTACCTGTCGCGCTTTGCCAGCCTTACGCGTAAGGTGCTGAATACCGGCGAGAAAGAACTGATTAGCCTTGAAGATGAACTGAAAATATTAGACGATTACTTGCAAATGGAACAACTGCGTTTTGGTTTTCAATATCGTATAGAGGCCGACGCGCAAATAAATCAGGCAAATACCGATGTGCCGGCCATGTTGCTGCAGCCTTTTGTAGAGAATGCCGTGAAACACGGCGTGTCTGACCTGCGCGATCGTGGAGAAGTTGTGGTGGCTGTATGTAAAGAAAATAAGAACCTGAAGTTGATCATTACCGACAACGGCATTGGCTTTAAACCAAAAGCAGGGGCACAAAACGGTAACTCCTTCGGTTTAAAGCTGAGTGAAGAGCGTATCGGGCTGCTTAATCAGCTTTATACCGGTAATCCCTTTTCGCTTAGTATTGAAAGTAACGCCGAAGGTACTAGGGTCGCCATTACTTTAACCGATTGGATATCGTAAATTGCAAGCCATGAATATCCGGAGTATTATAATTGATGACGAGCCTAACAACATAGAAAACCTGCGGACTATCATCAGTACTTATTGCCCCGGCATTGAGGTAATAGCTACCGCAAACAATGCGACAGAGGGAATAGAAGCCATCAAGGCTAATCAACCCGACCTGGTGTTTCTGGATATACAAATGCCTGGCGGCTCGGGCTTTGAGGTATTGCGGGCTTTTAACGCTATCCATTTCGAGATCGTATTCATTACCGCTTATGACCAATATGGTATTCAGGCAATCAAGTTTTCTGCTTTAGATTACCTGCTTAAACCTATTGACATCATCGAGTTTAAGGCAGCTATCGCGAAAGCAAAAGAAAAGATTAGCACTAAGCGGCATAACCACAATATCGAGAATCTGCTTGATTACATTAAGTCGGGCCAGCGCGACTCGCCTAAAATTGCTTTGCCCACACTGGCCGAGATTCGCTATATCAAGGTAAACATCATTATACGTTGCGAAGCCGAAAACAATTACACCACCTTTTACCTGGAAAACGGCGAGCAAATATTGGTTTGCAAAACGCTGAAAGAGTATGATGAACTGCTACAGCCGCATCGTTTTATCCGCCCTCATCAGTCGCACCTGGTAAACCTGAGTTTTGTGAAAAGCTATCTGAAAGAGGATGGTGGTACCTTGCTGCTTACCGATCAAACCAAGGTGCCTATCTCCCGCCAAAATAAGGAGAGGGTAAAGGAGGAACTTAATAAAAGTTTATAAAGTTTTGGTGAAGTAACGCTGTCAGAAACTTGTTTCATTTTGTTTTATAGATTTTATTACGGCTTGATAGTCAGATATTTGAAATAATATTTTTGTTTCACTTGTTTCATTTGTTTTACCCTCGAGTGAACAGGCTCCGCCCGATACTGATCAAAGCTGTGGAAGGCTTGCGCCCTTTGTTAGCGTAGTCACCAACAAGTTTACTACGCAGATTGCCAAAATTGCATATAGGTTTTAATGTTTATTTCTACCCGAAAAGGACTATACTTGTATAAGCCTTTTATTATGAAAATCTTCTCTCTCACTTTGTTGCTTATGGCGGCTGCTATAATAACTTTTGCCCAGGTTACGGCACCTGCAATTCCGCTTTATCCAAAGGGAGTAATAAACTCCAGGCCAACACCGGCCGATTATGTCGAATCAATTACTGCAGATATGCACGTATCCAAAGTAAGCGTACCCACATTGATTCCGTTTTATCCGGAGAAGGGTAAAGCCAATGGTTCGGCCGTAATTATTTGCCCCGGTGGGGGATATGCTATCCTGGCTATAGGCCACGAGGGTTATGCTGTTGCTAAAGAATTTAATAAGATAGGCATCACGGCCTTTGTACTCAAATACCGCCTGCCCAGCGACCAGATCATGGTCGACAAAACCATTGGTCCGCTGCAGGACGCCCAAACAGCCATCATGATGGTGCGCAAAAATGCAGCGCAATGGGGCATCAATCCGCAAAAAATAGGCATACTGGGTTTTTCGGCCGGCGGGCACCTGGCCTCAACCGCAGGTACGCATTTTGATAAACCGGTTATTGATAACCAGGGTATCAGCCTTCGTCCTGATTTTATGGTGTTGGCTTACCCGGTAATTTCTTTCGGGCCGCTGGGCCATCGCGGCAGTGCCGAAAACCTTTTGGGCAAAACCCCAAGCCAGGAGCAGGTAATGCTTTACAGCAATGAGTTGCAGGTAAACGCCGAAACACCGCCAACTTTCCTGATGCAGGCCACCGATGATGGCGGCGTACCGGTTGACAACTCCATTATGTTTTACCAGGCCCTGCGCAAAAACCAAGTAAAGACAGAAATGCACCTGTTCCAAGCCGGTGGGCATGGCTTTGGGCTCATCAATTCAACCAGTAAGGCGCTTTGGTTTAACTGGTGTGCCGATTGGCTGGCCGCAAACGGATTTTAATAATATTTCCTTGTCATTGCGTAGCGAAACTCTCTATAGCTATCGGGACGCCAGGAGAAAAGCATAACGTCAAACTGACGTAAGAACAAATTAATACTATAACCCAATGAAGAAACTAATTTTAACCGCATTAACATTTATAGCAACTGCCGCTATATTGCACGCGCAGGAAGTAACACCCATACCGCTTTATCCAAAAGGTGTGATCAACTCAAAACCTGCCCCGGCCGACTATAAAGAAAACGACACCAAAGACTGGGCCTTTAAAGTAACCAACCCCGTACTGCTGCCTTACCCGGCCGACAAAAGCAATAATACCGGCACTGCTGTGGTAATTTGCCCCGGTGGCGGCTATGGCGGCTTGTCTATGGAAAACGAGGGGACCAACATTGCCAAAGCTTTTAACAAGGTTGGGGTATCGGCATTCATATTGAAATACCGCCTGCCCAGCGACTTGATCATGAACGACAAAACCATTGGGCCCCTTCAAGACGCGCAAACTGCTTTACAGATTGTACGCAGCCGGGCGGCCGGGTGGGGTATCAATCCATCAAAGGTGGGCATCATTGGTGCCTCGGCAGGCGGGCACCTGGCCTCAACGGTCGAAACACATTTTAAACAGGTAGTGGCTGCCGATAAATCTATCAGCGTGCGCCCCGACTTTGCTATTTTGATGTACCCGGTTATCACCTTTGGCAATAAAACTCACCAGGGCTCAAAAGATAACCTGATCGGTAAAAATCCATCGCAAGAGCTGGTTGACCTGTATAGCAACGAAAAACAGGTAACACCCGATACGCCGCCAACGTTTATAGTAATGGCCGAGGATGACGGCACCGTACCGGTTGAAAACGCTTTGCTGTTTTATGATGCCATGATCAAAAACAAGGTTAAAGGCGAGATGCATATTTACCAGGCTGGCGGTCATGGTTTCGGTATCCATAACTCGCAAAGTAAAGAGGAGTGGTTTAACTGGTGCACCAGTTGGATGAAAGCCAATGGTTTTTAAAACATATTACCCGGCAAACAGGTTATATCAGCAAACCAACCCACATTATTATGTTGATCAAGAAAATACTTATTGGGGTAGACAACAGCAAGTTTGCCGACAATGCTGCTCAATACGGTTTTGATATAGCCCATAAATTTAAGGCCCGTGTAGGCCTGGTGCATATTGTTGAACCGGCTTTGCTACCTTATAATAACAATGCCGATCCGTTAAGCGGGGTTTCAGATCTGGGTATGGCCGAAGTGGAGTTAATAGACATCCAAAATGAAAACTCAAAAAAAATTATTGATGATGTTGTCGAAAAATATGGCGGCGATCTGGAAATAACTCATTTTAATGATTTTGGCGATACTGCCGACGGTATAGTTAAATGCAGCGAAGATTTTGCTGCAGATATGATAGTGATTGGCACCCATAGCCGCTCTGGCCTTGACAGGCTGCTTATGGGCAGCGTAGCCGAACATGTGGTAAGGCATGCAACGGTACCTGTACTGGTGGTGCCGTTTAAAGAGGAAGAAAGCTCCCTCTAAACCTTCCCCGGTAGGAGAGACTTTTAAGTTATGACTTTTTAAGCCCTGCCTGCCGGAGAGGGTTTGGGTGAGGCTAATACAATAACCTGAATTTTATGGTATGCTCAATGGCCTTTAACTGGTCAAGCACCTCGGTATCATAACCCGTGTTAACGTCGGTAATTACATAGCCAATTTGCTCATTGGTAACCAAAAACTCGGCTACGATATTGATGTTATGGCGGGCAAACACGTCGTTAATTTTAGCCAATATACCCGGTACGTTTTTATGAATATGTATTAAGCGGTGAGCGTTGTTAATACGCGGCGGCTGCAAGTCTGGAAAATTACAGCTGGTATGCGTTTTACCTTCGTTCATAAAGGCTATAACGCGTTTTGGCAAAAAATCATCGCTGCGCGGGTTGTGTTTCGGATCGTCAAAAATAATAATGCCCTGCTTGCCGGCAGCCTCGGCCAGTTTGCGGTTGGCTTTACCAAAGCAGCCTATAACTTTTAACCGTCCTGCATTTTGTAGCTGCTCTACTGCAGGCTGATGTTCTTCATCGCATAACAATACGCCGGCTTCTTCTAAATACTTCTCTTCAAAGGTTTCGCGTTCGCGGATGTTGTAGCCCTCTTTGCGCATCTGCACTTTAGCGTCTTCTTCAACCTTGCCCACTACCAAACACTTAATGCGGTTTTTAGGGTACGATATAGCCCTTGGCAGTTTATTGATGTACAAAAACTCATCAAAGCTTGGGGTAATATGGTCGGCCTTTTCGGCAACAGACTTACGTTCAATGTTCTCAGTAAAGGCAAAAAACTTTTTGATCATGCCCGATTCCTTCAGCTGGAAATCAGAATAACCATCGCCAATACCATAAATATCGCCTTTCAGTTTAAGCTCTTTTAATAGCTTTACTTTGCCGCCCTCTTGCGATAGCGGGTTTGAGCGGTCATAACCAATAATATTACCGGCCTCGTCAAACACAAAAGTGTTGGCGTAAATATTTTCTTTTTTGATATGGTACTCGGTAACTACCGGGGTAATAAACTCTTTAAATCCACCCGAAACGATCAACACCTCATCCTGGTGGTTTTTAAAGAAAATGGTATTACGCGAAAACGAGGTCGATACTTTTTTCTTCAAATGCGATATCAGCTGTTTCAGGTGCTCGCGGTTGGCTTGCAGTAACTTAACGCGGTTTTCCAGGCTTTCGCTGAAAGACAATTTGCCTTCCATTGATGCATTGGTTAAATCTTCGATCTTTTTGTAAATGTCTTCGCGGTCGGGGCGATCTTTTAGTGAAATACGGGCTAGTTCGTCCAGTGCCTCCACCTGGGTGAATGTACTGTCGAAATCTATAATAAAATATTGGCTCATGTCGTTTTTAACAAATGCTTTCCCATAAGCTTAGTGTAAGCTCGGGACGACAAAAGTGCAATTTTTGATTGTTTTTTCTGTTATTTAATCGTAAGAATTGTTAAAAAATATGAAATCAAAAAACTTAATTTGGTATTAAACCTTTTAACTGCAAATAGTCTAATAAAAATATAAATAAGGGATATATCGCCATGAAAAGATCTGTTTTTGCATTGCTTGCTATTGCAGTGTTGTCGGGCCTGTCAGCCTGTACAAGTTATGATTACTATACCGCCGGGCTAAACCGCACTAACTTAAGCGAATACCGCACCTTTGCCTGGATGCCACCGGCGCGTAACCGAAACGCATCGGCTAATGGCAGTATGGTTGCCGACGCTAAAATTAAAGATGCGGCAACGGCCGCCCTGCAAGCCAAGGGCTTAACATTAAATCAGCGTAATCCGGATATTATTGTTAGTTACTCAACCGCTGTTGGCAAGGGCACGCGTACCTATTACTATCCTGAATATTATGGCTACGGTGCCTACCCGGGCTTTGGTTTTGGCCTTGGCTGGGGAGGCTGGGGCGGTTGGGGCAGATGGTATCGTCCCTATTACTATTACGGCTCACCATTTGTATATGGAGGGGTGGGGGTTAGCCAGGAGCAATATAAAGAGGGTACGCTGATCATTGACTTGATTGATCGTCATAGTCGCCGTGTTGTTTGGAGAGGCTTTGGTGTAGGCGAAGTTCACCATAACCCGCAAAAAGATATTGACGCTTTGCCTGAAGTTGTTAACGGGATATTAGATCAATTGAGCCTGGCTCCATCGTCGGCTGCGCCGGCCGGCCGGCATTATGAAAAGCGTGCGCCGAGGGCCAGAAGAGGTGGGTATATGTCGCCAGCCTCTAACCGCTCCATATAACCGTTACAGCAAGCTGATCTGGATTAACTTGTTCCCAAAGGGGGGTAAAATAAGTCTGTAAAATTGAATTGCCGTAAAAAAACGGCTGAAGTATGGAAAATAGCTAGTTGTTGGCTAAGTTTTTAGTGCTTTCCTGTTTTTTATACAAGTATAAGGTAGTTATAATTAAAGCTATTACCGCAAAAACAATTACCCAGGTATCAAGAGGGCATGGAGTGTCGGGATCTTCAGAACCCTCACAGTTGGGCACATCATCCCCAACTTGTGCAAATAAAAATGATGTATTGATCAGAAATAAAAGGGTTAAAAGAAAAATTTTTTTCATTCCAAAAAATCGTTTGCGCCAGTTCATAGTTTTACAAACGTGCTTTTGCCGGTTAACGTATTGTCTTTTGTATTTATTACCTGAATAAAGTAGGTGCCAGGTAGTAAATTATCTATTTGTCCGTGCCAGTTAGCGCTTGCAGATGTCTCAGTTTTAACCAATAAGCCCGTACTGTTGGTTATTGTTATTTTATATGATGGTGCGGGTGCCGCTGTATTTTGTTGATTAACGTTGCTGGTAACTGCCAGATTTAAAACAGACTGCGCCGGGTTTGGATATATGCTGATGTTAACATTGGCAACAATGTTTTTTGCTGTATTAGCATACATCACTTTTACAACATTTGAGTAAGATACGCTGCCCGTTACATCAATTTGTTTAAGGCGATAATAGTTATCGCCCAATATTGGCGAGGGGTCAAGGTCATTATAAACACCTAAGCCCGCCGATGTAAGGCTGTCAATAACCTTATAGGTTTTACCATTGTCAGTACTGCGCTCAAGTATATAAGTTGTGTAGGTGGCTTCGTTTTCGGCTTCCCAGTTTATTTTTACGTTGCTTGTGCTCTTGGCGGCGTCAAAATTTAAAAGGTGAACAGCCTGCGCCGGATTTTGGCGAATAGACAAACTGAAACGGTGCTTATAGCTATTGCTGTCGGCTGTTGAAACATTAAAGCTGTAACCGGGATTGTTTTTAATATCCAGCGAATCTTTTTTATAAGCGTCAATCAGCCAAACGTTGTGCGAGGCCGGGATATTTTTCATCTCGGTTAATTGCAGCTGATAAGTGCCGCTGGCGTTAACATTGATATATAGTGGAATTGACTGATCTTTTTGCGGTAAAGCAATCTCGTTGATGGCTAAATTATGGTTATCGCTTGATAGGGTAGAGATGTTAACTGTACTGTTGCCTTGCATGTATAAAGCATCTTCATTTAAAACGTATTCAGATTTTGCAGTCGGTTCAAAAAATACTAACGCATCTTCCTGATTCAATGAATCTTTAATTATTGCAACACGCATGTATTTAAGCGCATTGCGCGCATTGGTTTTTGACGCTGCCAGTGACAAACCTGATGCTGCAACATTGGTTGTAGATTTATCTTTTTCATGAAAGGTTAAAGTAGTAGTGGCATTGGTTACTCTTACAAAAAAGCCTTGGCCGCTGGCTATAATATCGGCACCATTAACATCGTTACCGGTTTTCATATTGGTGCCTAAGCCACCTTTGCCCGCCATATATGAAATATATGTTTTTAAAGCCGGGTTATAGGTGTAAATGATATTGCTTAAACCTAAATTAGTGGTGCCGTTAGCGGTATTGTTATTATAAACATAGTCCCAATCGATAGATGCCGGATATGGGTTGCCTACCAGGTTAAAGCCGCGTACCGACTCATTGCCTTCTGTTGAAGAATACCCTAAGTTAGTTGATCCTGTGTACCATACAATTACCGGAATATCGCCTTGGTTTATATATCCGCCAGAGCTAAGTGTACCGGCTTGAGCCACAGTTGTTGAAACATAGGGATTGTTGGTAGTTATGCCCCCCCTAAAGAAAAACATAAAGCCATTGCCTGCCGGTAAGGTAGCGTCGGCATCGCCACCATCAAAAGAAAATATTGAGAGCGGCGTGTTCTTTATATTTTTAATGCCTCTGTAATTTCCTGAGGTAAAACTTGCATTGCTGGGCTTTATATTTTCGCGGTAAAAATAAAGCGTTGGTCCGCCTGTAGATGGTGCGCTAAAGCCACCGGCTGCACCTCCGGACCCGGTGGTGAAACTGTCTGCATTTATATAACTTAAATTAGGGATAACCAAATTGTTGCTTGCTGCTGATACCGGCGAAGATAACAACCGGTAACCACGGCTATTTACCGAGCCACCGGTTAAATAACGTTGTACATTGAAGGTGCCGCTACCCTGTATTGCGCCGTTTAAGCTGCCTGAATTATCGCCCATTGACCCGATACTTGCCGATCCGTTTGCATCAGATTGCAGGGTTAAGCTCCCGCTGTTATTTAGTGTAACTTTGTTAGTGGCAGGCCAGCTTATGGCTCCTGTACTGGCAATTACTGAAGTGCCCGAAATGGATAATGTAGCGTTTCCGGCAGAACTTACCAGTTTAAGGGTTGAGTTTGCGCCAATTTTAAGGCCATTACTTATGGTAAGTGTATTGCCTGCCAAATCAATGCTAACGGGGTTGGGTGTGCCCGAATCTGACCCGTAACTGCCAATTTCCAGAGAAGCCAAAGTAACCGGCCCGGATAATATAGGCTGTGTGCCGGTTGAGTATTGCGAAACACCTATCCTTACAATATCAGTGCTGGTATTGGGGCCTACGGCTGTGG
>Ga0153956_1002815_pt1 | contig 12170 bp, 12 predicted proteins | sample TSFL040MetaG_FD_104704 | JGI IMG/M metagenome (GOLD analysis project Ga0153956, IMG submission 104704) | Attine ant fungus gardens microbial communities from Florida, USA - TSFL040 MetaG | ecosystem: Host-associated > Fungi > Mycelium > Unclassified | place: USA: Florida, Wekiwa Springs...
GCCCTGCTTCATGTTCTTGACCAGATCGTCCTTGTAGATATCCGCCTGCAATTCATCGGGCGTCACCATCATCATCACGTCCGCCCATTTCGCGGCCTCGGCGACGCTCATCACCTTGAAGCCCGCCTTCTCCGCCTTGTCGGCCGACGCACCGGGACGCACCGCGATGGCGACATCCTTCACGCCGCTGTCGCGCATGTTGAGCGCATGCGCATGGCCCTGCGACCCGAAGCCGATGACGGCGACCTTCTTGTTCTTGATGAAATTCAGATCGGCATCCCGATCGTAATAAACGCGCATATCAAAACTCCTGAGGTGTCGTTTCACCTCCCCCTTGCGGGGAGGTCGAAAAATCGCGTTTTGCGATTTTTCGGGTGGGGGTTTGGCGCGGGACGGCTGTCCCCCACCCGGAAATGCTTCGCATTTCCGACCTCCCCGCAAGGGGGAGGTGAAAAATGCGCGCGTCACATGGCATCAGGCCCTCTGCTGATCGCAGCGACACCGGTACGCGAGACATCGACGAGGCCGAGCGGCCGCATCAGATCCACGAACTGGTCGATCTTTTCGGGGATGCCGGTGATCTCGAACACGAAGCTGGTGTGCGTCGTGTCCACGATATGGGCGCGGAAGATGTCGCTGATGCGCTGGGCTTCGGCGCGCTTGTCGCCGGTGCCGGCGACTTTCACCAGCGCCAACTCGCGTTCCACGCCTGGCGCGGCGGTTGTCCAGTTCACCACCGAATGCACCGGCACGAGGCGGCGCAGTTGCGCTTCGATCTGTTCGATCACCTCGGGCGTGCCGCTGGTGACGACGGTGACGCGCGAGGTGTGCGCCGCGTGATCCACTTCGGCGACCGTGAGACTTTCGATGTTGTAGCCGCGGCCGGAGAACAGGCCCACGACACGCGCGAGAACGCCCGCCTCATTGTCCACCAGCACCGCGATGGTATGTCGTTCGGTTGGCGCGCGCATCTTATGCGTCATGGCCGGGCTTGACCCGGCCACCCATCGCGCGAGCGTCCGCGAGCGAAAGAGTCTTTATCGGCGCGTAGACACGCGCCGGATGGATGGCCGCCTCAAGGGCGGCCATGACGGATTGGGGATATTGCGCCACCTTCATCATCACACCAGCATCTTCCCCTCGTCAGACACAACGGTTTCTTCTTCCATCGCGTCCGACAGGATCATCTCGTTATGCGCCTTGCCCGACGGGATCATCGGATAGCAGTTCTCCTTGGGATCGACGCGGCAATCGAAGAGAACCGGCCTCGGGCTGTCGATCATTTCCATGATCTTCGCGTCCAGCTCATCCGGCGTCTGCGCGCGCAGGCCCACGCCGCCATAGGCTTCCGCCAACTTCACGAAATCGGGCAGCGCTTCGGAATAGGAATGCGAATAGCGCCCGCCGTGCAGCAGCTGCTGCCACTGGCGTACCATGCCCATATATTCGTTGTTCAGGATGAAGATCTTGATCGGCAGGTTGTATTGCACTGCCGTGGACATCTCCTGCATCGTCATCTGCACGGAGGCTTCGCCCGCGATGTCGATGACCAGCGCATCCGGATGCGCCATCTGCACGCCCACCGCCGCCGGCAACCCATAGCCCATCGTGCCGAGGCCGCCGGACGTCATCCAACGGTTCGGTTCCTCGAACTTGAAACGCTGCGCCGCCCACATCTGGTGCTGGCCCACTTCGGTGGTGATGAACACATTGCGCCCCCGCGTCAGTTCATACAGGCGATCAATCGCATATTGCGGTTTGATGAGCTTGGACGACGGCTTGTAGTCGAGCGACTTCTTCGCGCGCCATTGGTCGATCTGCTTCCACCAATCCTTCAGCGCCGCCGCATCGGCCTTCTTCTTCTGGGTCTTCCAGAAATGCAGCATCTCCTTCAGCGCCTTGGCGGCATCGGCCACGATGGGCACATCCACGCGCACGTTCTTGTTGATCTGCGACGGATCGATATCGAGATGGATCTTCTTGGAGTTCGGCGCGAAGAGATCGATCTTGCCCGTCACGCGATCGTCGAAACGCGCGCCGAGGCAGATCATCACGTCGCAATCGTGCATCGCGTGATTGGCTTCATAGGTGCCATGCATGCCGACGAGCCCCAGCCATTTCGGATCGCTGGCGGGGAACGCACCCAAGCCCATCAAGGTGGAGGTGACAGGAAAACCCGTCAGCGCCGCCAGTTCGCGCAACAGCTTGCTCGCCACCGGTCCTGAATTGATGAGGCCGCCGCCGGTATAGAACAGCGGCTTCTTCGCACCCGCCATCAACTCGATGGCTTTCACGATCTGGCCGAGATCGGGATCGCTCTTCACGCGATAGGTGCGGTGCTTCACCGACGCAGGGCCGGTGTAAGCGCCCTTCTTGAACTGCACGTCCTTCGGAATGTCGATCACCACGGGGCCGGGGCGTCCGGTGGTCGCGATCTGAAACGCCTCATGCATCACGCGCGACAGGTCATCCACATCCTTCACCAGCCAGTTGTGCTTGGTGCAGGCGCGCGTGATACCCACGGTGTCGGCTTCCTGAAACGCATCGGTGCCGATGAGGTGCGATGCCACCTGTCCTGAGATCACGATCAGCGGAATGGAATCCAGCAGCGCATCGGTCAGACCCGTCACCGCGTTCGTGGCGCCGGGGCCGCTCGTCACCAGCACCACGCCGGGCTTGCCGGTGGAACGCGCATAGCCTTCGGCGGCGTGCGTCGCGCCCTGCTCATGCCGGCAGAGAATGTGCTCCACATCCGCCTGCTGGAAGATCGCGTCGTAAATCGGAAGGACAGCGCCTCCGGGATAGCCGAAAATATGCTTCACGCCCTGATCCTTGAGCGCACGAATGACCATCTCCGCGCCGCTCAATTCGAGCGCGCCCGCCGCTTTGGGCGGGGCCAGTTTCAGTTCGGTTCCGTCACGGTCCATCTCGTCCATCCGAGGCGCTAGAAAAGCGCCAGAAAAAGCGAAAGGGGCGTTGCCGCCCCTTGTCCAAACGCCGCCATCCAGGAAATCCGGGGGATTACCCCCGCCCAGTCAGCGGCCCACCAATAATTACGAGTGCGAGGTTCATGCCTGCCCCTTATTGCAGTTGCGAACGCTAAAGACGGTTTTTGGCCCCGTCAAGCAATTTCACGCCGCTGCATCCATCAATAGCGGAAGAATATTGCTCAATTCTTGTGCTTCGGCCCAATTCCAGTCCGCCATGCGGTGCCGGAACCAGGTCATCTGGCGCTTGGCATATTGCCGGGTCCGCGCCTTGGCCTGCCCCACGGCCTCGTCCAACGGCAGGGTACCCTCCGCAGCAGCCCGCAACTCGCGCAGGCCCAAAATCTTCGCGGCGGTGGGCGACGGGCTTTCCAGCGCGGTCGCTTCTTCCATCGCACCCGCCGCGAGCATCTGGTCGAAGCGGTGATTGATGCGCTGATGCAGCACATCGCGCGGCGGCGAAAGGATGAAGCGCGCGACATTCATGTTGGTGAGCAACGGCTCGCTCATTTCCTGCTGCCATTCCGACAAGGGACGGCCCGTCGCCTCGAACACTTCCCATGCGCGAAGCGTGCGCTGCGTATCGCTCGCGCGCAGCTTTGCGCCCGCGACGGGATCGCGCTTCGCCAGTTCCGCATGGAAAGCTTCAGGACCGATATCGTTGCGTCGCGCTTCCGCCGCTTCGCGCACGCCCGACGGAATGGCGGGAACAAGCGCGAGCCCTTCGGTCAGCACGCCGAAATACATGCCGGTGCCGCCCGCGAAGATCGGCACCCGCCCGGATTCGCGCGTGGTGCGCAGCGCGTGGGCCGCTTCCGCCTGATAACGCCCGGCGGAATAGGTCTCGTTCACGCTGACATGGCCATAGAGCAGATGCGGCGCGCGCGATGTGTCTTCGTCCGTGGGCCGCGCCGTCAGGATGCGTGTCTCGGTATAGACCTGCATCGAATCCGCATTGATGACTGCGCCGCCGATTTCCTCGGCCAAAGCCAGCGCCAATGCGGACTTGCCGCTGGTGGTCGGCCCTGCGATAAGCACCGCGTCAACGGACATTTTGAAACTCTTTCATGCGATGAGCGACTCTCTGATCGTCAGCGTTATAGCAGCCGAAGGCGTCACGCGAATTCATGACGTTGTGCGCAAGATAACGCGCGACTTCAAATCCAGTGGCACGGTCGGCGCGCCGGTCTGGCTGTCGCCGGATCGGGCCTGCGACATTTCGGTATCGTTCGCTTCGCCGGAACTGGCGGAGATCCTGCCGCGCGGCTTCGTCCATGCCGGTGACGGTGTGGATGTGAACGTGCTGTCGCCCGCGAACCGCCGCAAGAAGCTGCTCGTCGCCGATATGGATTCCACGATCATCGGCTGCGAATGCCTCGATGAACTCGCGGACATGGTGCATCTGAAACCGCAGATCGCCGCCATCACCGAACAGGCGATGAATGGCGAGATCGCGTTCGAACCGGCGCTGCGCGAACGCGTGGGCTTGCTGAAGGGCCTCGCCCTCACCGCGCTGGAGCGCACTTATGCGGAACGCGTGAAACTCAATCCCGGCGCGAAGGCGCTCGTCGCCACCATGAAAAAGCATGGCGCGCGCACATGCCTCGTCTCCGGCGGTTTCACCTATTTCACGCAGCGCGTCGCAAAGGATGCGGGCTTTGACGACAATCAGGCGAACACGCTGCTGGATGACGGCAACCGCCTCACCGGCGAGGTGAAAGAGCCGATCCTCGGCCGCGAAGCCAAACTCGCGGCGCTCAAGACAGAAATCGAAAAACTGAAAATCTCAGCCGCCGACGCGCTCGCCGTGGGCGACGGCGCGAACGACCTCGCGATGATCGAACATGCCGGTCTGGGTGTTGCCTATCACGCCAAGCCCATCGTGGCGGACGCCGCCGATGCCGCGATCGTCTATGGCGATCTGCGCGCGCTGCTGTATCTGCAGGGTTATAGCGACGAAGAGATCGTGGATACGATATGAGTTTCTTAACTCAAGCTGTCATTGCCCGGCTTGTCCGGGCAACCCATTTTTCTTTTAGAAAGGAAATTGGGTCGCCCGCATAAAGCGGGCGATGACAATTTTGTTTTTACCCCGCGCTGCCGGTCCGAACCGCGACATAGGTGAGATCGCCGCCGCGGCTCACCAGCAACAGCACGACCTTCTTGCCGGCCTTGGTCGTATCGTCCACCAGTTTGTTCACCTCGTCGGGCGAATGCACCGATTGCTTTTGCACCTGCACGATGATGTCGCCCGGACGGAAATTCTTGTCGGCCGACGGTCCCACCGGATCGATGTTGGTGACGACAACGCCGCTCGCATCCTTCGGCAGCTTGTATTTGCTGCGCGCCGCATCATCGAGCGCCGCCAGCGAAAGACCGAGCCTTGTGGGTTTCGTTGCGGGCTTCGCGGCAGGTGCCGCGGGCGCTTTCGGCTTGCTGTCATCATCGTCCTGCAACTTGGCGACAACGGCATGCAGCGTCATCTTCTTGCCGCCACGGATGACATCGACATTCACCGCTTTGCCTGCTGCGGTGTCCGCCACTTCGCGTGGCAAGGCGCGGCTGTCCGGCACCGGCTTGCCGTCGAAGCCCGTGATCACATCGCCATTCTTGATGCCCGCCTTGTCGGCCGGGCCGCCATCGGTCACGTCCGCGACGAGCGCGCCGTTTGAACCGGCAATACCCATGCCTTCGGCGAGATCGTCGGTCAGGTTCTGCACGCGCACGCCGAGCCAGCCGCGGCGCGTGGTGCCGTATTTCTGAAGCTGGCCGATCACATCGCGCGCCATGTTGGACGGGATCGCGAAACCGATACCCACCGATCCGCCCGTCGGCGAGAAGATCGCCGAGTTCACGCCGATCACATTGCCATCCATGTCGAACAGCGGGCCGCCGGAATTGCCGCGATTGATCGGCGCATCGGTCTGGATGAAATCGTCATAAGGCCCGGCGGCGATATCGCGATTGCGCGCGGACACGATGCCCGCCGTCACCGTCGAACCCAGGCCAAACGGATTGCCGATCGCCATCACCCAATCGCCGACGCGCGCCTTGTCGGAATTTCCGAAATGCGATGCCGGAAGCGGTTTCTTCGGGATCACTTTCAGCAGCGCCAAATCGGTCTTGTCATCGCGGCCGATCAGCTTGGCGGGAAGCGCGGTGCCGTCATTCAGCGTGACGGTGATTTCGTCGGCGTCTTCCACGACGTGATTGTTCGTCACCACCAAGCCCGAAGGATCGATGATGAAGCCGCTGCCCAGCGACGTGATATGGCGTGGCGCACCCTTGTTCTTGTCCAGATCCTTGAAGAGTTGCCGCAGCGGTGAATCCGGCGGCAGGTCGGGCGGAAGCTGCCCCTGCGCACTCGCGGCAACGCCTTGCACCGTCTGCGTCGTGGAAATGTTCACGACCACGGGCAGAAGTTGATTGGCGAGGTCGGCAAAACTATCGGGCGCGGGCCGCGCGAAAGCGACGGGCGCAAGCGCCATCGGCGCCGTCAAGGTGACGGCGGCGGCAAAAGCGGAACGCAGAAAACGGAAGAACTGAGAACGCATGACTATCCCCGAAACGCTGCAAACGGCACCAAGCTGCAGCCATCTGGAAATATATCATGGGGGAAACGGCACAACCCCTGCGCGATCATATTCTCGTGGCGAGGTTTTCCTGCCGCATTCCGGGCCGAATGGTGCGTGTTCCCGCTACTTTTTCCGGGTCGAGCCGCCCGATTGGGGGCCGCCGAGATAACGGAAAAACTCGCTGCTGGGCGACAGGACCATGGTCGTGGAGCCGCCGTTCAGCGAGTCCTGATAGGCCTGCATCGAGCGGTAGAAGGCGAAGAAGTCCGGGTCCTGCCCATAGGCGTCGGCCAGGATCTTGGTCTTCTGAGCATCGCCCTCGCCACGCAGGATTTCGGACTGGCGCGTGGCGTCGGCGGTGATGACGGTCACTTCGCGCTCGGCGCGCGCTTTCACGCGCTGCGAGATCTCCGAACCTTCGGCGCGAAACTGGAACGCTTCGCGTTTGCGCTCTTGAATCATGCGGGCATAGATCGCCGCGCTGTTCTGCGGCGGCAAATCGGCATGGCGGATGCGCACGTCCACGATCTCGATGCCGAACTGCCCGGCTTCCCGATTCATGTTGTCGCGGATATCGCGCATGAGCTGCGCGCGCTCGCCGGACAGAAGCACGGCGAAGTCATGCGAGCCCAGAACTTGCCGCACGTCCGAACTCAGGATGGGCGCAAGGCGCGTCTGCGCGATGATCGTGTTGGTGAGCGTCTGATAGAAGCGCAACGGATCGACGATGCGCCAGCGCGCGAACGCGTCCACCACCATGCGCTTCTTGTCCTGCGCGATCACTTCTTCCGCCGGCGCGTCGAGGTTCAGCAAACGCTTGTCGATATATTCGACCTGTTGCACCCACGGGATCTTCGCATGCAGGCCCGGCTCGGTGACGATCTCGCGCGGCGCATCGAATTGCAGCAGCACCGCCTGTTCGGTCTGGTTGATCGTGTAGAAACACGACATCGCGAACAGGATGACGAGCGCGGCGATAATTCCGGCGCCGATGAGCGGAATCCGGTTCATCGATTGTCTCCGCCATTATCGGTCGCGGTGGCAGAGGCCGCAGCGGAGGGCGCGGTGACCGTCACGCTTTCGGGCGGCGCCTTGCCCAATGTCTGCGGCGGCAGATAGGGAATGATGTTCTTGGCCGCGTTCTCGTCCACGATCACCTTGTTCACGTTGCCGTAAACCTGGCTCATCGTTTCGATATACATGCGCTTGCGGGTCACGTCCGGCGCCTTGCGGTATTCGGCGAGCACGCTGTCGAACTTCTTGGCTTCGCCGCTCGCTTCCGCAATCACCTTCTGGCGATAAGCTTCGGCTTGCTGGACGATCTGCGCTGCATCGCCGCGCGCTTCGGGAATGATCTTGTTGGCGTAAGCTTCGGCTTCGTTGCGCATGCGCTCCTGGTCGGCGCGGGCGGCCTGCACATCGCGATAAGCGTCGCGCACCTGATCGGGCGTATCGACATTCTGCATCTTCACGCCGGTGATGGTGACGCCGATGCGATAGGACGCCAGCGTCTTCTGCATCAGCTCACGCACCTGATTTTCCACCGGGCCGCGGTCTTCGGTCAGGATAGGGCCGATCTGGTTCTGGCCGACCACTTCGCGCATCGCGCTTTCGGCCACGGCCTTGATCGCATCGTCGGGCTTTTCGACATTGAACAGATAATCGGCGGCGTTGTTGATCACCCAATAGACGGTGAAGTTCACGTCGACGATGTTCTCGTCGCCGGTCAGCATCAGGCTTTCTTCCGGCACGTCTTCGTTGCGCGAGTCGTCGCCTTCCACCTGCTGGTAGCCGATATTGATCTGATGGGTGGTGGTGACTTCGGGAAGCTCCACCGTCTCGATGGGCCACGGCAAATGATAGTTGGGGCCCGGGCCCGTCAGCGCCTGGAATTTTCCGAAGCGCAGCACAACGCCCTGCTCGTGCGTGCTGACGAAATACAAACCGGTCAGAAGCCAAAGCCCGACAACGCCCGCGGCGATCACCGCGATGGTGCCGATGGTCCAGCCTTCGTTCGGCAGCATGTTGCGCAGCCAGTCCCGCGCACGGCGCGCCATGTCCTCAAAGTCGTTGGGGCGATTGTCGCCGCCACCCGGCGACGATGGGCCGCTGCCCCAAGGGCCGCGCGGTCCCGCATTATTTCCGCCTGATTGATTGCCCCAGGGCATGTTTTCACTGCGTTCGAGGAACAGGGTTGCTTGTGCCGCGGTTGGTTTTCGCGAGCCCCGCGTTTATATGAGCAACTTCCCTATGGTGCAACGAAGCCGGTCCGCGTGAGCCTCGCGCTCAAGACCGTATTGAGGACAATATGGCCGCGACACGGGACGATGTTTTGAGCGCGCTCGCCCGCGTCACCGATCCGGCGAGCGGCAAGAATGTCGTCGATGCCGGATTGGTGCAGGGTCTTGTGGTGCGCGACGGCAATGTCGGCTTCTCTCTCGAAGTCGCGCCCGAACGCGGACGCACATCCGAACCGCTGCGCAAAGCCGCGGAAGATGCCGTTCACGCATTGCCGGGCGTGTTGTCGGTGACGGCGGTGCTCACCGCACATAGCGAACCGGCGAACGCGCGCACGGTCTATCAAAATCCGCGCGCGCAGCGTCCGCAGGGTCAGCACGATCACAAACACGCACACGCACCATCGCCGCAGCCGCCCAAACCGTCGGGCATCGAAGGTGTGGCGAGCGTGATCGCAGTCGCCAGCGGCAAAGGCGGCGTGGGCAAATCCACCGTTGCGGTGAACCTGGCGCTGGGATTGGCGAAATTGGGCCTGAAAGTCGGGCTTCTGGACGCCGATATCTACGGCCCGTCCGTGCCGCGCCTGCTCAACATCACGCACAAGCCGGAAAGCGATGGGCATAAACTCAAACCCATCGAGAAGCTCGGCATCAAGGCGATGTCGATCGGTTTTCTCGTCGCCGAAGAGTCACCGATGATCTGGCGCGGACCGATGGTGCAATCCGCGCTCACCCAGATGATGAACGACGTCGCCTGGGCGCCGCTTGACGTACTTGTGATCGACATGCCGCCGGGAACGGGCGACGCGCAGCTTACCATCGCGCAGCGCGTTCCCCTGAAGGGCGCGGTGATCGTGTCCACGCCGCAGGACATCGCGCTTATCGATGCGCGCAAAGGCATTGCCATGTTTGAGAAGACGCAAGTGCCCGTTCTCGGCATCGTGGAGAACATGAGCATGTTCGTCTGTCCACATTGCGGTCATGAAGCGCACATCTTCGGACATGGTGGTGCGCGTGCCGAAGCGGAGAAAACAAAGACGCCGTTCCTCGGCGAAGTTCCGCTGGTGCCCCTCATTCGCGAGACATCGGACGCCGGATCGCCCGTCGTTGCGTCACATCCAAATGGTGCGGAGGCGCAGGCTTTCCTTGCAATCGCCGCCCAAGTTGCGCAGAAGATTGCCGCGCCTTCGCGCCAGGCGCCCAAGATAGTAATAGAGTAGAGTTTTCCGTCGGGGAAAAACATGGCCACGCCAAAGCCGCAGGTCAAAAGTACGTTCGCAACGCCGTCCTGCATTCACTTCCTTCCGGTTGCGAATGAAGTGAACGTCGATCTGCGCGCGCTCATCACGCAGCGTTTCGCGTCTGCGTCCGGCGTGAAGGAAGAAGGCTGGCGTTCCGAAAACGATCTGGCGAGTTGGGGCGGCAATGCCGGACAGACCCTGTTCCGCGTGCTGCGCGAACTGGCCGACAGCATGACGGCAACGCGCGCGGGTGGACGCGCCAATATTGAATGGCAGATCACCGCTTGCGGCGTCGTTCGCCAGAAGGGCGAATATGGCGCGCTCGCGGCGCGGCCTGGCGCATTCTGGTCCGGCGTCTATTTCGTGGATGACGGCTACAACAAATCCGACGATGTCGCGCTGGGTGGCGAAGTCGAGCTCGCCGATCCGCGCGGCGCCTTGCCCGCGATGGTCGCGCCGCAACTGGCGTTCCGTATTCCCGGCGGCGGCACCGCCGGGCAGACGGAGACGATCCGCCCCTCTTCGGGCATGATCGTGCTCCATCCCTCATGGCAGCCGCGCGGCGAGCGTCGCTACAACGGCGAAGGCCAGCGGATCACCATCGAATTCGATCTGATCCCGTCGCTGCCTTCGGCGTGAGGATTACTGACGTCCGGCCGTGATCGCCATGGCGATCGCGCCGCCATTGTTCGGAAGCTGCTCCGTCCAACTATCGCCGACCTTGTGATCGCCTTCGATGGCGTTGCAATTCGTCGCCTTCGATGGATCGGCAGGCGCCGGATCGGTGACGGTGAAACACGCGGTCGTGTCGTCCTTCCAGCTATAGGTGCCCTTCACGACCTTGCCGTCGGCATGTTGCTCCCACGTCTTGTCGGCGTTCACATAAATGATGGTCGTCTTGCCGTTCATGGTTTGCGTGACCGTGTTGCCATAGGCGGAAGCAAATGGATCGGCATGGGCGCCCGTCGCGACGGCCAAAGCCGCCACGGCGCCGAGAAGAATGCGCTTCATGAAATTCCCCAGTTTTCGACAAACGGGAAAAACGCCCCGCGCCTTGGATATGGGCGCGGGGCGAAACCCTGCAAGACGCGAGGGACTAGTTTATTCTTCCAATAGTTATTGGATGCCTTTGACCAGCGAGACGGTGCGCGTCTTACCGGCCATGGTCATCGTCCAGGTGTCGCCGGCCTTGTGCGCTTCCACGGGCGTGCAGAAAGGATTGGGCACGCCGGGCGGCGCTTTCTCATACGTCCTGCACAAATTCGTGCCGTCCACTTTCCACGTTCCTTTCCATTCCATGTTGAAGGACGGCGCCTTCAAAACGAAAGTGTGATCCGCGTTGTAATAGGTGTGGGTCTCGGTCATTCCGCCGGTGACGATGGCGGTGTTGCCGAAGTAGCCGGCCATCGCCTCGTCGCCCGCGAACGCCGCGGATGCCGATACGACGACGAGCGAAGCAGCGATCAGAAATGCGCGCATGAAGTCCTCTCCGGAGTTTTAAGCGTTGTAGTTCAGGCGAAGACCGGCGGACGGCCAGTCGCAGGCCAGCAAACGTCCCGTGCCCGATGAGGTGATGTAAGCCGTTTTCATGTCCTGACCGCCCCAGCAGATATTGGTGACGAGCGGATCGGGGATCGGCGTGTGGCGGACGTCCTTGCTGCCCGGCCAGAAGGTCGTGATGCCGCCCGCCAGAATGGTGGCGCAGCACACGCCGCCATCCGCCTGCACGCCGAGGCTGTCGAAATAGCCGAGGCCCGGGAAGTTGTTCACGAACGAGCCGGGCGTGAAGCCCTCCACGCGCGCGCCCTTGCCGGGCTTCTCCAGCGGCAGGCCATAGAGCCGCCCGGTGAACGTCTCGGCGTAATAGACGGTCTTGTTGTCCGGCGAGAGGCCGACGCCGTTGGGCGTCACCAGTTCGCGCAGAACCTTGGTGATCTTCTTGCCGTTGGCGGTCGCATAATAGAGCGCGCCGTGGCTGCGATATTTGTCGGTGGTGGTGCCGTGATCGGTGAACCAGAAGCCGCCGACCTCATCGAATACGATGTCGTTCGGCGCGATCAGCTTCTCGCCTTTGCATTTGTCATAGACGCGCTCGACCTTGCCGGTGGAGATGTTCACGCGCTCGATCCA
>Ga0153956_1002816_pt1 | contig 12170 bp, 10 predicted proteins | sample TSFL040MetaG_FD_104704 | JGI IMG/M metagenome (GOLD analysis project Ga0153956, IMG submission 104704) | Attine ant fungus gardens microbial communities from Florida, USA - TSFL040 MetaG | ecosystem: Host-associated > Fungi > Mycelium > Unclassified | place: USA: Florida, Wekiwa Springs...
AGCAGCGGCCGGCACCATGCGGCGACCTTGTCGATATGCGGCTGGTCGGCCGCGGCGTTGGCCGGAATATTCCACAGCGCGATGAAGGCGGAGTTGTAGAGTTTCAGCCTGCCATTCGAGCCGAAGACGGCGACCGCTTCCGCGAGCGCGTCGAGCGTCTCGCCTTGCGTCTGGATCAGCGCGTTGAAGCGGCTCTCGAGTTCGATCCTCTCGGTGATGTCGTCGAAGAGATACGTGACGCCGCCTTCCGGATTGGGATTCGTGACGACGCGCAGCACGCGCCCGCCCGGCATGTGCCACCAGTGTTCCTTCGATTCGATGGCGCGATAGGCCTCGTACAGTTGCGCTTTCCAGTTGCGGTAGTCCGCCTGCTCCGGAAGCCGCCGTTCGGCGCGCAACCGGTCGAGGACGGCCGAGTCCGTCGGGTGGTCGTCGAGAAAGGCCGCATCGAGCTTGAACAGCGTGCGATAGGCGGTGTTGTAGAACACCAGCCGCTGATCGCTGTTGAAGATCGCGACCGCCGTCGCAAGCTCGTCGAGCGTCCGCCGGTGCGCGGAAACGATGCGCCCGAGTTCCGCGCGCACGGTTTCGGCTTCGGTCGCATCAAGACCGATGCCGGCGGAGCCGCGCGTTCCGCCGACCTCGATCACGTCGAGCATCCGGCGCGTGCCCGCGATCACGACCGGCAGGCGCTTGGTGAAAACCTGGCTCGAGGTCATCGCGCGCGTCGCCTCGTTTCTCGCCGACTGGTCGAGCAGTTCCAGGTCGCGCGCGAGCGCGTCGCGGGCATCGGCGGCCTCGACGGCCTGCGCATAGGCGGCGTTGGCGAAGGCGAGCTTGCCTTTCGCGTCGTGCAGCCAGATCGGCGCGGGCACGACCTCGAGCAGCGTCCGCATCTGCTCGGCTTCGCGTTCGAACCGCTTCAGCCGGTCCGACAACGTCGCGAGTTCCAGCCGCGCGCCGGTCATGTCGCGCAGGCGCATCACGGCGGAGGCGCCGATCGGGCGGCCTTCCGCTTCGAGATAGCGCCCTCGCGGCGTGACCAGCGTAAGCGAGAAAGTCTCGCCGCGCTGCCGCAGCCCTTCGATCGCTTCTTCCAGGCGGTGGGCTTCCTCGATGCCGAGCCATGTGCCGAAGGCCAGCACGCGCTTCGCGGCGGCGACATCGGCGATGTTGCCGACATCGCCCAGGATCAGCGGCGCTTTCTGCGGATCGCGCCAGATGACGATGATTTGCGGATCGCCGAGCAGCAATGTCTGCGCGCGGTCGGCTTCGTCGCGCAGGAGCGCGATCTCGCGCTTGGCCCGCGCCGTGCCGGCTTCCATGCGCGCCCGCGTGCGCACGAGCGCGATCGCGGTCGTGACCGCGAAGAACAGAATCCCGAGCGTGAGCGCGAGCTGCGCCAGTTCGTGCCGGTCGAGGTTGACGAGCGAAACGACGATGTTCTGAAGCGTCGGCGGCAGGTCCTGCGCGGAGGCCGTTTCGAGGCCGCCCGCCGTGAAGACGGCGGTGGCAAGCAGGCAAGGGACAACCTGTTTTGTCCGCTTGATTGCGCGCGCATACGCGCAGTCCATTCCGGCCTGTTCCGCCATTCCCGCTCTGCTCTCTCGTTCCGCCGCCGCCCGGCGCTAAAGAGCGATTCGCGGCATTCGCGCCGCGAATCATCCGTTCACTCTACAGCCGGAAGGACTCCCCGCAGAAGGGAAAATGCGCCAGATCGGGACGAAAATCAGAGTCCTTCGAACAGGGCCGTCGACAAATAGCGTTCCGCGAAGGAGGGAAGCACAACGACGATATTTTTTCCGGCCATTTCGGGCCGCGCCCCGACCTCGAAGGCCGCGGCGAGCGCCGCGCCGGAAGAAATGCCGGCCGGAATGCCCTCATGGCGCGCAAGCGCGCGCGCCGTGTCGAAAGCGGTCTGGTTGCCGACCGTCACGATCTCGTCGATCACCTTGCGGTCCAGCACCTCGGGGATGAAACCGGCGCCGATGCCCTGGATCTTGTGCGGCCCCGGCTGGCGGCCGGAAAGCACGGCGCTGTCCTCGGGCTCGACCGCGACGATGCGAAGCGAAGGCTTCCGCGGCTTCAGCGCTTCGCCGACGCCGGTGATCGTGCCGCCGGTGCCGATGCCGCTGACCACCACATCGACCTCGCCGCCCGTGTCGTTCCAGATTTCCTCGGCGGTGGTGCGGCGGTGAATTTCGGGGTTCGCCGGATTGTTGAATTGCTGGGGCATCACCGCCTTGGGGTAGCGGCGCAGGAGTTCCTCCGCGCGCGCCACGGAACCCTTCATGCCTTTCGCGCCATCGGTGAGCTCGATCTCGGCGCCGAGCAGCAAGAGCATCTTGCGCCGCTCGAGCGACATCGTCTCGGGCATCACGAGGATGAGCTTGTAGCCTTTCGCCGCCGCGACGAAGGCGAGCGCGATCCCGGTATTGCCGGAGGTCGGCTCGACGATGACCGTATCCTTGTCGAGCTTTCCGGCTTTCTCCAGCGCCTCGAGCATGGAGACGCCGATGCGGTCCTTCACGCTGCCGATCGGGTTGAAGAATTCGAGCTTGACGAGAATGTTCGCCTTCACGCCGCGCATTTCGGGCAGGCGGTTGAGGCGCACGAGCGGCGTGTCGCCGATGGTCTCGGTGATGGAATGAAAAACCCGGCCGCGGCCGGGCGCACGCTTTTCCGCGGAAGAAGATTTGCGCGGCATTTCCGACATGGGGCCTCCGTCAAGCTCAGCAGGGGGCCGGGTAGCATATCGGCGGGAGCGAGTCGATTTTGATCGGCGCTACATCGGCTAAATATTGAAATCGGCGGTCGATTTCATATCGGCGATGCCCTGCTTTTCCGCCGCGCGGCAGAGATCGTCGATCGACACGGCGGAAAGCGCGACCTCGAACGACTGCTCGGCGGAGGCGACCGCCGGCTGCACGACTTTTTCCACCAGCAGCGGGATATGCGTGCCGTTGTCGGTGCCGGTCGATTCCGCGACGCGCGCGATCTCGGCGACGGAGATGCGCCGGCGCTCGCGCGCGAGTTCGTAGCCGCCGCGCGGGCCGCGCACGCCCTTGAGGATGCCCGCATGCACGAGCGCCTGCAGCACGGGTTCGAGATGCCGCGGCGGCAGATGGTGCCGTTCCGCGAGGGCTTTCGCCGCGACCGGCTGGCCGCGCGAATGGATCGCGATATCGACGATCGCGGCTACCGCAAGCAGGCTCTTTTCGGAAAGTCGCGCCATCTACCCTCTCGCCATTTTGCCGTGCAATCCGGTGGAGCCGAAGCCGCCTTCGCCGCGCGCGGTGGCGCCGAGCGTTTCGACGGAATAGAGATTGGCGTGCAGCGCCGGCGTGAACACGAGTTGCGCGACGCGCATGCCGCGCGTCACGGTGAAGGGTTCGGGGCCGAAGTTGACGAGAAGAACGCGTACCTCGCCGCGATAATCGGAATCGATGGTGCCGGGCGCGTTCAGCACGGTGACGGCATGCCGGAGCGCGAGCCCCGAGCGCGGCCGGACCTCGCCCTGGAAGCCGCGCGGAATTTCGAAGACGAGCCCGGTGGGGATCGCGGCCCAGCCCTGCGGCGCGATCGTGAGCGGCTCGGTGTCGGGGAGCGCGGCGGTGAGATCGACCCCGGCGGCGCCTTCCGTTTCGTAAGCCGGCGCCGGAAGGCCGAGCCCGTGCGGAAGCCAGATGAAGGGAACGTTTAGCGTGCTCATGCGCGGGCCTCGTTCAATGTCGCGGCGATCCGGCGCACGAGCCCGTCGGCGACGGCTTCCTTGCTGAGCACCGGCCAGCTTTCGACGCCGCCCGCCGTCACGAGATGCACTTGGTTGTTGCGGCCGCCGAAGGTGCCGGTCTCGGGCGAGACGTCGTTCGCCACGATCCAGTCGCAGCCCTTGCGCGCGAGTTTCTCGCGCGCGTGCTCGAGCAGTTTTTCCGTTTCGGCGGCGAAGCCCACGACGAGCCGCGGGCGCTTCTTTTCGCGCGAAAGCGTCGCGAGAATATCGGGGTTCTCGACGAAGGAGAGCGAGGGCATCCGCCCGCCGGTCTTCTTCACCTTTTCGTTCGCGATCGCGTCCACGCGCCAGTCGGCGACCGCCGCCGCGCACACCGCGACGTCGACGGGCAGCGCGGACTGCGCGGCGGAAAGCATTTCGCCCGCCGTCTCCACGTGAATCGTCTTCACGCCGGAAGGATCCGGAATTTCCACGGGGCCGGAGATGAGCGTGACTTCTGCGCCGGCCCTGGCGGCGGCATGAGCGACGGCATGTCCCTGCCGGCCGGAGGAACGATTGGAGATGTAGCGCACCGGATCGATCGGCTCGCGCGTCGGCCCGGACGTGACGAGCATCTTTTTTCCCTTCAGCGCATCGGACGCGGGCATCGCGCCGATGAGATTTTCGATCGCGGCGACGATCTCGAGCGGCTCGGCCATGCGGCCGACGCCGTTCTCGCCGCGCTCGGCCATTTCGCCGGCATTCGGTCCGGCGGCGGCAATGCCGTCCGCCGCGAGTTGCGCGAAATTGCGTTTCGTCGCGGGATGATTCCACATCATCGGATTCATCGCGGGCGCGATCAGCACGCGCTTGTCGGTCGCGAGCAGCACGGCGGTCGCAAGATCGCTGGCGGTTCCCTGCGCCATCCTGGCGATCAGATCGGCGGTCGCGGGCGCGACGACGACCAGATCGGCTTCGCGCGAAAGGCGGATATGGCCGATGTCGAATTCGTCCTGATGCGAAAAGAGTTCCGTGAAGCAGCGCTCCCCGGAGATCGCCGCGACCGAGAGCGGCGTGATGAACTGGGCGCCGCCCGCGGTCAGGATCGCGCGCACCCTCGCGCCCCGCTCTTTCAGGCGGCGGATCAGGTCCAGACTCTTGTAAGCGGCGATGCCGCCGCCGATGACGAGCAGGACGCGCTTGTCTTTGACGCTCATGCGAACCCCTGCCGGAACCCTCGGAAATAGGCCCAGGCTAAATACCAGATTATCACCGTTCAATTATAGGTGGGGTAGTTTTTTCGGCCGCCAATAGGGGGCTTGTTAACCATCAGCTCCGGAACAGCCAGATCGCGATCAGAAGTGCGATGGCCCAGAGCGCGGCGGTCATCCAGGCCCGGCCCTGCCGTTTGCTCCGGCCGATGGCTTCCACGGTTTCGGGAGAAAGGACGAGCCCTTCGCGGGTCTGCTCGTCGAGGCGCTCGAACGTATTGGCCGCGCGCGCAAGCAGCGACGGCGCGCTCGCGGCGAGGCGGGCGAGGCCCCCGAGTTCCTGCGCCGCCCCTTCGATCCGGCCGATGGGCCCGAGATTCCGTTCGATCCATTCGCGCACGACGGGATCGGCGGTCGCCCACATGTCGAAATCGGGATCGAGCGAACGGGCGACGCCCTCGACCACCACCATCGTCTTTTGCAGCAGCAAAAGCTCGGGCCGCGTCTTCATGTCGAAGATCGCGGTGACTTCAAAGAGCAGGGTAAGCAGTTTCGCCATCGAGATTTCGCTCGCGGGCCGCTCGCGGATCGGCTCGCCGATCGCGCGGATGGCCTGCGCGAAGTCGTCGACCGAATGATGCGCGGGCACATAGCCCGCCTCGAAATGCACTTCCGCCGTGCGCCGCCAGTCGCCGACGATGAAGCCGTAGAGAATCTCGGCGAGGAAGCGCCGCTCCTTCGGGCCGAGCCGCCCCATGATGCCGCAGTCGACGGCGACGAGATCGCCGTTCCTGTCGACGAACAGATTGCCCGGATGCATGTCGGCGTGGAAAAAGCCGTCGCGCAGCGCATGCCGCAGGAAGGACTGGATCACAACGCGCGCGATCCGCTTGAGATCGTTTCCTTCGGCGGCGAGCTTCGCCCGGTCGTTGAGCGAAATGCCGTCCACCCATTCGACCGTGAGCACGCGCTTGGCCGTCCGCGCCCAATCGACCGCCGGCACGCGGAAATCGGGATCGTCTTTCGTATTCTGCGCGAGTTCCGAGAACGCGGCGGCTTCGAGCCGCAGGTCCATTTCGATCGCGACCGAGCGCGCGAGCGTCTCGACGGTGGAGACGAGCCGCAGCCTGCGCGCTTCCGCCGATTGCCGCTCGCCCAGCCGCGCGGCAAAAAAGAAAGTGTCGAGATCCGACTGGAAACGGTGCTCGACATTCGGGCGCAGCACCTTGACCGCGACCGCGCGCGGGCCGTCTTCGCGCGCGACTTGCGCCCGATGCACTTGCGCGATCGAAGCGGCCGCCACCGGCGGTCCGAATTCCGCGAACAACTCGGCTACGGGCTTGCCGAGCCCCTCGACGATCGCCGCCTCCGCCTGCCGCTGCGAAAAGGACGGCATGCGGTCCTGCAGGCTTTCAAGGTCGCTTGCGATCGCGGCGCCCACCACGTCGGGGCGCGTGGCGAGAAACTGCCCGAGCTTCACATAGGAAGGCCCGAGCCGCGCCAGCGCCTTCGCCAGCCGCACCGAACCGCTGCCCGCATTCCTGCGCTCGAAAAGACGTCCGCAGCGAACGAGGAAACGCGGTCCCGGCGGCAGCAACACGGGATCGATCAGGCCGAGCACGCCTTCGCGCGCGAACACGAAGCCGGCACGGCCAAGCCGCAGGAGATGGAAGAAACCGGAAATCACATTCGCCCTCAGAGCCGCCAGCCGGAGTGAAGCGCGACGATGCCGCCCGTCATCGGCGTGAAATTCACGCGCGAGAAGCCCGCTTTCCGCATCATGTCGGCAAAAGCTTCGGGCGCGGGGAAGCGGCGGATCGATTCCACGAGATAGCGGTAAGGCTCGGCATCGCCCGCCACTAGGCGTCCGATCTCGGGGATCACGCGAAAGGAATAGAGCTCATAAAGTGCGTCGAGCCCCGGCATTTGCGTCGAGGAAAATTCCAGGCAGAGGAAACGGCTGCCCGGCTTCAGCACACGGTAAATTTCGGAGAGCGCCAGCTCGATCCGCGGCACATTGCGGATGCCGAAGGCGATCGTCGCCGCGTCGAACGATTTATCGTGAAAAGGCAGCGCTTCCGCGTTCGCTTCGGTGAATTCGGTCTGCCCGGCAAGGCCGCGCTTTTCGGCGCGTTCGCGCCCGACCGCGAGCATGTCGGTATTGATGTCCGCAACGGTCGCCCGCATGCCGGCGCCGCCGGCTTCGACGACGCGGAAAGAGACGTCGCCGGTACCGCCCGCGAGATCCAGAAGGTGGAACGAACGGGCGCTTTTCGGCGGCCGCAGCTTGGAGACGAGGGCATCCTTCCAGACGCGATGCAGGCCGCCCGACATCAGGTCGTTCATAATGTCGTAGCGGCGCGCGACTTTATGGAAAACGCCGTCGACCAGCGCCTGCTTCTCGTCGAGCGGCACGGTGCGGAAGCCGAAATGGGTATCGGAGCGGTCGGTGGACATCATGAGGCCTTGGCTTTTCGGACCATAGCCTGCGAGCGGCATGGGCGCTATCACCGGCGGAAATAGAGCATCGAAAGGTTAAAGTGCCCGAACTCCCCGAAGTCGAAACCGTCCGGCGCGGGCTTCTGCCCGCGATGGAAGGCGCGCGTTTCCTGAAAGTCGAGGCGAGGCGCCCGGACCTGCGCTTTCCCTTTCCGAGAGACTTCGTGAAGCGCCTTACCGGCAAGACCGTGACGAGCCTGAGCCGCCGCGCGAAATATCTTCTGGCCGATCTTTCCTCGGGCGAAGTGCTCCTGATGCATCTCGGCATGTCCGGCTCGTTCCGGGTGGAAAAAGCGGGAAGCGGGGAAATGCCGGGCGAGTTTTATCATCCGCGCGGAGAAGCCGGAAAGCACGACCACGTCCTGTTCCGGATGTCGTCCGGCTGCAGCATCGTCTTCAACGATCCGCGCCGCTTCGGGTTCATGAAGCTGATCGCGCGCGAACGGATCGAGGAGGAGCCGCATCTCAAGCCGCTCGGCCCCGAACCGCTCGGCAACCGTTTCGATGCCGAGACGCTCGCGCATTCCCTGCGGGGGAAAAAGACGAGCCTGAAAGCGGCGCTCTCCGACCAGAAGGTCGTCTCGGGACTCGGCAACATATATGTGTGCGAGGCGCTGCACCGCGCGCATCTCTCGCCCAAGCGCCGGGCTTCCACCCTGGCGGGGCGGAAAGGCGAGCCGAACGCCATGACCGAAGCGCTGGTGGAAGCGATCCGCTTCGTCCTGAACGAGGCCATCAAGGCCGGCGGATCTTCGCTGCGCGACCATCGCCAGACGACGGGCGAGCTCGGCTATTTTCAGCATCGCTTCCGGGTTTACGACCGCACGGGCGACGCCTGTACGACCCCGGGCTGCAACGGGAAGATACGCCGTATCGTGCAGACGGGCCGTTCGACTTTTTATTGCCCGGTCTGTCAGCGTTGAGATCGGATGGGCCGGCAAATAACGAGGAAGGAGAGCGTGGCATGGAAGATTCCAGGACTTACGAAAACATCCGCTACGAATTGCTCGGCAAGGTAGCGCTGATCACGCTCGATCGCCCGAAGGCGCTGAATGCGCTCAACGGCGCGTTGATCGGAGAACTCAATCACGCGCTCGATGCGTGCGAGGCGAATGCGGAAATCGGCTGCGTGGTTCTCACCGGCTCGGAAAAGGCATTCGCGGCCGGCGCCGACATCAAGGAAATGCAGCCGTTGAATTACCCGCAGAACTATCTCGACGATTTCGTCGGCCCCTGGGAGCGCATCGGCCGGTTCCGCAAGCCGATCGTCGCGGCGGTGGGAGGCTATGCGCTCGGCGGCGGCTGCGAACTGATGATGATGTGCGATATCGTGCTCGCCGCCGACAACGCCCAGTTCGGCCAGCCCGAGATCAAGCTCGGCGTGATGCCGGGTATCGGCGGTACCCAGCGGCTTCCGCGTTTCATCGGCAAGGCAAAGGCCATGGATCTTTGCCTCACCGGCCGGATGATGGGCGCGGAGGAGGCGGAACGGGCGGGGCTGGTTTCGCGCATCGTTCCGGCGGCGAGGCTCCTCGAGGAAGCGCTGAAGACGGCCGAAACGGTGGCCTCGATGTCGCTGCCGATCGCCATGATGGCCAAGGAAAGCGTAAACCAGGCCTTTGAAACCACGCTTTCGGCGGGCATCCGCTTCGAACGGCGGGTTTTTCACGCCATGTTCGCGACCGCCGACCAGAAAGAGGGGATGAGCGCCTTCGTGGAGAAGCGGTCCCCCTCCTTCAGGCGGCGTTAGGGTACATATAATGCCGTTGACGCTGGCGGAGCTCCCCACTATGGTCCGCCCGCGTTGCGACGCCTCAGGGCAGTCGCGCGCCCTTATTTCACGACACATCCGAATTCGCTCGAACTGGACGCTCAGGCATGCCGAATACGACTTCCGCAAAGAAAGCGACGCGTAAAATCGCGCGCAAGACCGCGATCAACAAACAGCGCCGCTCGCGTTATGCGACCTATGTGCGCGCGGTCGAGGAAGCGATCACGGCCGGAGACGGCAAGAAGGCGCGTGAGGCGCTCGCCAAGGCGGAACCGCAGATCATGCGCGCGGCGCAAAGCGGAATCCTTCACCGCAATACCGCCGCGCGGAAAGTTTCGCGGCTCAGTGCGAGCGTGCGCAAACTCGGCGCCTGATATTTTTCGAAATCCGGAAGGGATTGCACGGCGGCTTCGGCCGCCGTTTTGTTTTTGTCTTGACGTGTGTCTCGCGCGCCACGCGCCGCTGATGCGTTGCGATCGAAAAACGAGCCGCGCCGAATTTCGGCGGCGGCTATCCGAAAGCGCCGCGCAAAAAAAATGAAGAAACTGCAAAACCTTGCATCATAAACGATGTCATGGAGTTGTAATTTTCGGATTCCGCCGCGCCGCACATCGTCGCAGCGAAAAAAAAGCAAAAAATTTTTGTTTTGTTCGCAGGTGCGTTTCGCGTCGAAATCATCAACTGAATCAAGGCTTGATGCTGTCACAAATGTAGACGCGACATCGCAGCGCAATCGGAATACCGGCGCGCGTGCGGATTCGGTACCTTTTTGAAAACGAATCTGTTGCGCGCCCATACCCCGCTATGTATCGTCGATTTCATCGAAGAGAGATTTTTCTTTCTTCTTCTGCTGCTCAGACAGGTACAGGGAAGTGCACGCGTCATTCGGAAAGCTGATCGGCATGATGAAAAGATCTCGTGGGATCGCATCTGCGTTGCATAAGAGTAGTATGACCGGACGCCGGTTTGTTGTTTCGCAAGAGTGAAGTCTGGTTCGAGTACGGCGTCGGAATTCAAGAGACCAATCAACAACAGAAATCGGGGCGACCGCAGATCAACTGCGGCGAAGGGGTGGCCATGCTTCAGATGCGGGATGGATCGAAACAGAAGCGCGCTCGACAGGAGCCGCGCTGCGGAGCCGGAAGCATTTTTCCGCGCGGACCCGCTCTCCCTTGTCGGGATGTTTCGACGAACGAGGGACCGCCGATACGCAGGTGAATTTTTTTCTCCCGTAACATTGCGTTCCCCGTAAACCGAATTTCTAATCAACCTGAAATCGTCGATCCGCAAGCCGGGTCCGGTTTCGCGCCTGACAAGGCATCTGGAGTCTGCGATGGCGCCGCAAAAGCAAGAAGCTACCGAAAGCAACGACACCCTCCGCTGGGACCGCGTCCGCCGACGTCTCCGCGCGGAGGTGGGCGAAGACGTCTATTCGAGCTGGTTCGCGCGCATGGAACTCGAAAACTGCGGCGCGGAGAGCGTGCGGCTTTCCGTTCCCACCCGCTTCCTGCGCAACTGGATTCAGTCGCACTACGCCGAGCGCCTGACGACGCTGTGGCGCAGCGAGCAGCCGGCGATGCAGAAGATCGACCTCGTCGTGCGCTCCTCCTCGGTGGTGCGTCCGCCCGTTCAGATCGCCGCCAATACGCAGGCGAAGCCGGGCATCATGCCGCGCAACGCCGGCGTGACGCGCTTCATGCCGGCGGGCGTGCAGCCGGCCGTGCGCGGCGATCGCACCGGAAGCTCGCCGCTCGATCCGCGGCTGACATTCTCGTCGTTTCTTGTCGGGCGCTCCAATGCGCTGGCGCATGCCGCCGCGCGCCAGGTGATCGACGCCGATCAGGGCACGGTCGCGCGGTTCAATCCTCTTTACATTTATGCCTCGGTCGGCCTCGGCAAGACGCATCTTCTGCAGGCGATCGCCTGGGCGGGCGAAAGCAACGGCCGCCGCGTGAGCTACCTCACGGCGGAAAAATTCATGTATGGCTTCGTCGCCGCGCTGAAGAGCCAATCGGCGATCGCCTTCAAGGAAGCGCTTCGCGGAATCGACGTGCTTGTGATTGACGACCTGCAGTTCCTGCAGGGCAAGACTGTGCAGCAGGAATTCTGCCACACCCTGAACGCGCTGATCGACGCCGGCCGGCAGGTCGTCGTCGCCGCCGACCGCGCGCCGCCCGAACTCGAGACGCTGGAAGAGCGCGTGCGCTCGCGTCTTGCTGGCGGGCTGGTGGTGGAGATCGGGCCGCTCGAGGAGGCGCTGCGCCTGAGCATCCTCGAAGCGCGGATCGCCGCCGCCAAGGCGGAGCATCCCGAGTTCGACGTGCCGCAAGCCGTGGTCAATCACGTCGCCCATCAGGTGACGCAGAACGGACGCGATCTCGACGGCGCGGTGACCCGCCTGCTCGCGCATAACCAGTTGAGCAACCGGCCGGTCACGGTGGAACTTGCCGACGAGGTGATCCGCGATCTCATCCGCCCTTCCGACCCGCGCCGCATCCGTGTCGAGGACATCCTGCGGATCGTCGCCAAGCATTACGGTGTCACGCGTTCCGACCTGCTGTCCTCCCGGCGTACCGCCAATGTCGTGCGGCCGCGCCAGATCGCGATGTATCTCGCCAAGACGCTGACGCTTCGCTCGCTGCCGGAAATCGGCCGCCGTTTCGGGGGCAGGGACCACACCACGGTGCTCCATGCCGTCCGCAAGATCGACGCCAATGTGGCGAACGACAAGGTGCTGGCGGAGGAAGTCGAGGCGCTCAAAAGACTTCTGCTCGAGGCCTGAGCCGCCGATCCGGGCCCCAATCCGAGCCGAAGTGAGTTGTGAAGAGGCGTGGGTTTCTGCCCGCGCCTCTTGCGTATTGCGCGCTAAAACGTCAAAATTTTCGGCCCGCCGCGGTCGGTTCCGCTTGCGCGGGGCTGGGTAACGCAACCATCCGGATCGGGAGCTTATGAAGGTCACCGTCGAGCGCGCCGAACT
>Ga0153956_1002817_pt1 | contig 12157 bp, 8 predicted proteins | sample TSFL040MetaG_FD_104704 | JGI IMG/M metagenome (GOLD analysis project Ga0153956, IMG submission 104704) | Attine ant fungus gardens microbial communities from Florida, USA - TSFL040 MetaG | ecosystem: Host-associated > Fungi > Mycelium > Unclassified | place: USA: Florida, Wekiwa Springs...
CCAACCGAGCCCGGTATGATGCCTTTCGGTATGTCCCTGTTTGTTGTGCAGACGGTTACATCCTCTCCCGCAGCGCTCAGCCAGGCTGCGTAGGTCCGTAGCGCCTGCACCGGACCACCATAAGCGGGCGCCATTGTTTCGAGAACATGTAGTATCTTCAAAAAAGAAACCCGCTAAAAGGGAAGCACTTCTCTATTCGACTTCTAGTGCGATGCCTAGCGGGAAGGCGCCCCATTTGTCTGTTTGCCGTGCTTGATGTTTGGTTCTTGAGCGTTCTTCAATCGCGAAGCTGCTCCTGAGGAAGTGAAGAGTTCGAATGCCAAAATTCATTCCGGGAATGTTTCAAAACCTTTCCAGTTTTCAGCTGCCGCCGGGTTTCCGGGGACGGTCGGGGGGCTTCGTGTTGCTCTGGCAATTTGTCCAGGGCTCGTTGTTCGCTTGGTCGCCGCAACCCTTGTACAGCTGGCGCAGATTTTTGCTTCGCTGCTTTGGCGCGCAGGTGGGGAAGGGGGTCATTGTTCGGCCGACGGTGCGAATCACTTATCCTTGGAAGGTCGTGCTCGACGACTACGTTTGGGTAGGCGACCACGCCGAACTCTACAGTCTGGGTCCCATCACAATCGGGAGGAATTCCGTGGTCTCGCAGAACGCTTATCTCTGCACAGGAGGCCATGACTATTCGAAAGTCGCGTTTTCCATATTCGCCAAACCCATTGTCGTCGGTGAGGAAGTTTGGATAGCAGCCGACGTATTTGTCGCCCCCGGTGTGAACATCGGGAGCGGAGCTGTTGTTGGCGCACGGTCCAATGTTTTTAAAGACGTTCCAGAGTGCGCCGTTGTGATGGGGTCGCCAGCAGTAGTGATCAAATATAGAGAGCCATCAACGGCCCCGAATGCTTCACTCCCGTGACAAAGACCAATACCAAGGATTCCCTTTTCTGTGCAGTATAGTCTGCAGAACCTGATTGCTATTACCGCCACGGGCCGCCCTGCAAAGGGTGAACAAATTTTCGCGTTTTGCGATCCGTATCTGCGCCTTTGGTATAGGTCGCGGGGCCGTTGGGCTTCGAGGCTTGGGTACGGGCCTGAACCCCCTTTTATTCCTACACCGGCACAATCTTGACTAGCGAACGTGGATAAGGTATTCTGTTGTGCACAAAATCCGAGATATTCGGAACCGGGGAGCTTTGGGACGCGCCATATTCTCCAGCGAATTTGCGGGTTGTGCCAGTTTTAACACACCGCTCCGTCGTCGCCTTGGGATGTGTCAGTTACAATTGACGAGCCCGGAAACAGTGGGTACACAGTGATTGAATTTATGAAAGGAACACCAAAGTGAAGCGGGCACTTGTTTCTGTTTTGGCTGGGGCAGCCATGTTGTCGGGGTCTGTGGCGTATGCCGGGTCAGTGCCCTTGGCGCCCGCTGGGGCTGCCGGCGTGAAGAAGGCCGAGGGCATTGATAACCGTACGGTCATGGCGATCGGTGGTGGTGCTCTGGTGGCCGCCGGTTTGATTGTGGTCCTTTCCGATACCGGCAATGGTCATGGTGGTGCGACGTCCACGTGCGCGCCCGGCCAGCCTGCAAATTCGTGCGGCGGCGGCAGCGGTGGCACGGGCAGCACCGGTACGCACTAATCGCTATCGATATCAAGATTTGGAAAAGGGGCGGTTTCGGCTGCCCCTTTTTGCTTGTCTGCATTGCATAGACATGCGGCCTATCCCGGAGGACGGAAAATCTCGATTTTCAAGGCATCAAGTTTCGGATGTGTGTATTGCTCGGATCGCCACACAAACTTGCTGTCTTTGTCGACCCAATATTTGTTCTGAAAATGCCAGCCAAAGTCCTCGCACACGCAGTCCTCGACCATGGCGATGGTTTCCAGTGGTTGTCCCAATATCTCGATCGTTTCCGGTCCTGCTGCGGTGAAGGTGCCGGATATGGCGATACCGAAACGCGTCAGGTCAGGGAAGTCGAGCAGGCGGGTTGTTGCGACGGATCGGGAACGATTGAAATCAATCGCCGGATCCTCGCCTTGAAAGATAGTGGAGGCGAGGTTCCATGGAAAGCCGGCCGTCTTGGTTATGCGGCCACCTTCTGTGACGATAACAACGTGGCTCGCAGCGGTCCAAAGAAAGGTCTGGCCGGTCTGTGAAGCCAGGACGAGAAGCCCTTGTCCAGAATCACCGATTCGATACCCGATGGAACTGTAAGGGACGGCTGCTGCTTCTTCGCGGGATACCGCTCGCGGCTCTTTGAATCCCATGGCCACTCCAAGAGCATCCGACAGGGTCGAATAGCTGAGATCATACGGCGACTGAGATGTATCCGACGAACTGCACGCGGCCAGCGGAGCCGTTGCGAGCGCGGTCATGAATGCCCGCCTGCTTGGCGTTTTGTTGGAAAAAGATCTAGGGCCGCAGGACATCTTGCCAGTTCTCCAGCATGCCGCGTTCGCTTGCCCGTTGCAGCCCGTAGAACAGTGTTTGTTCGTCATCGAGCCGCTGACCGCCGTCGCGTGTAAGCGGGGTGAAATCGAGGTTCAACTCGCGTTGCGTGTTGATGGGTGCGAGAAAATCCAAAGGGATGCGAATGATGAAGCCCTTGTCGAACGAGCCTTCACCATAGATGTGGAATGGCACATTGGTGAGCGTCGCATACACACCGACCTCGACGCCATTGTCAAAATGCCTGCGAATTTCGAACGTCGCGCCGTAATCTCCGGCGAGGTAACGGCCGGCATAAAGCGCAAAATCCAGTCCGTAGATCGGAGACGCGTAATATAGGCCGACATGGCCTGTTATGACTTTATAGTCCCTGAGCCCGAACAAACGGTCGAATGCGCGCTGCTGGACACCATACAAGCTCGCGCCGATCGCCCATCTCTGGTGCGGTGGCTGCCATAGGATTTCTCCGCCCGCCCCTGCGAACATGCTTTCGAGATAGCCTGCGCGGCCGACCGCATATACGTCCGGCGACAGTTTGGTGAAGTAGCTCGCCTGGAGTGAATTGATGCCGTTTTTGCCCTTCTGATAGTAGGAGACAAAATCCGTGCGGACGTGAGGCAGCAAGCTATCGCTCACACGCGTATCGTTCGTAAACGTCGTATAGATGTTCGCTTCGACATCGCCCGAGAGAGTGAGATTGTGCGTTATATCCACACCAGCGCTGATCGAAGCGTACACGGCGAAATTGTAGGGATTGTTCGGGTCGAAATAGGATTGGTGCAGCCCGGGGCCGACGCTCCAGCTGAAGCGGGGAAATTTGAGTTCTGAATATTGTGCCACAACCGAGTCGTCAGCCGGGACGGCGCTCATTTCCGTGACGGGAAGCAATTCGGAAGCCTGGCCATCGTTCGTGTAAATGCGCTCGATGTCTGAACGATGAAAGGTCCAACCAAGCGTCGGCATATAACCGACGAGGCTCACCAGACGGAAGTCCTCAACACTGTCAGGAGCTTCCGACATCAGGATGCGCAGCAATCTTCCAATCGCTTCCGCTTGGGCGCGATACTGGCCGTTTCCGAAAGCAACATCGATCCGTGTCGATGAGATTGTGATGCTCTGTATAAAGATACCTTGAGCATTAGCTTTTTTTAGGATGCGTGCCTTCAGATCTTGTCCGGTAATTGGTGGTTTCGATGTAAGACCCGGCTCGGTATCCGGCGCCGGCTCGTCGCCTTCCGGATTCTCGATGGCGGAAACGGCTATGATATTGTTGTTTCCGGAGGTGTTATTGGCGGCCTTGAGATCACAGATCTTCACCTCATTGCGCGATGTCAGCGCTATCTGGTGGAATCCGGCGTTCAGCGCAATCTCGTCTATGCCGGTGAAGGCGGAACACGATAACGGTCCCTTGCCTCGCACATCAAAAATCAGGCTGTCTCCGTAAGCTTCCGCATTCGCCAGCGCGATGTTTGACTTTTCGGCATCGTTAAATACGGCATCTACGAGCCCCAGCGACGACTGTGCGGACTGAAGAGCTGGCGCCTTGGAAACGACCGCCTGTTGACCGCTTGCGTTCCTGCTCGGCCAATTCGCGTAGTAATGCGTCTTGTCCTGAAGGATGTCCAAAACGGCGTCTTGCCTCGCTTCGGGCGTGCGTACCACCATAGGCGTTGGCTGTTCTCCCAGCCGCACCGAAGGCTCCGGATCGAATGGGTTCATGTGCAAGGTGATGCGGGCACCAAACGCGGATCCGTAAAGGTAGCCGGCCCCGATTTGCACGCCATTCCAAGGCTCATAGGAAAAGCCGATATTCAGCGGGGTCCTTATATCAATTGCCCCTCGCTGCTGCTGGGTCTGATATTTGTCGCCGCTCACTTCCAGCAGTAGCTGCAGGCCCTCGATCGGTGTCTGCCATGAAACTCCGCCGAAGAGACCGGCTCTAGGGCCATGAAATAGTTGACCAACGAGCGGCACACCGGTCGAGACACTGTTGTCAGTTTTTTTGAAGCTTGGAAAAAGCTGACCGAGCGGATTGTCGAATGAAGCGAAACCGCTAAAACGGCGCCAGCCCATCCCCAGCGTGAAATCTAGTGTGCCGACTCTTTTCGACGCCACGAGGTAGTCGGCTTCCTGCTGTCCCGTGCCCAGAATATCCTGCGTGCCGATGGCGATGCTTGGCCAAAAATCCGTCTCCTGGCTAAGGCGAATTTTGACACCCAAGCTTCGATCGTAGAGGTCTCGGCCTCCACTAAGGAGCCGGTCAATACGCGAATATCGGAAGGTCGTTTCCAGCCACGGCAATGCCTGGAAGCCCAAGGAATAGCGATCGATCGCATGCATTGAAGAAACCGTGGCAGACATTTCGCCGTCGGCTTGAAATCGCGCAGTGGGCATATCTAGCAGACCGGTCTGCCCGGCGAAGTTGTAAGCCGGGGGTTCCAATAACAGAGGAAGATCGGCATGTGCCGGACCGGCGAGCGCCGTCGTAGAGACGCCAACCAGGAGGGCCATACTTTTCCGACGCCCGCTGGAGGTCCGCCGAAGCAAGCGTCCCTTGATCCGCCTGGCGGCAGACCGTGCGCGTTTCAGCGTCATGTAACAGGATTTGCCGGTTTGTAGTCGCAGGAACCGTGCCCTACTAGAGCCAAAACGTCAAATATTTGCTGGAGTTAGAGGGTGAAAACTGCGTATAGATTAGCAATTGGCCATGTCTTCAAAGCGACTCGGTCCCGCGTGGCGTCCGTGTTGGCAAAAATGCCCCTTCGACGCCCGCCAAAGTCAAAAAAAGGGTAATGCGCACATAAACTTATCCTAATTGATCTGCCGTACTCGGTTCTTCCCCGCCCAATATCCGCGTGCTAGATGCATACGCCGCGAGAATGTCGATATTTCCGAGGGGTACATGCCTAAATCAGGTCTTTCGCAGTGGATCCGCGCGTTTTGCCGGCTCCTGCCTCCGGGTGCTGCACTCGCGATAGCCTGTCTGGCCTCCGTGACTTTTTTGTCGGACAGATCGCAGGCGCAGCAGGTGCCCCAATCTTCGGATCCGACGCAGGTCTTGCGCAGTATCCTTCAGGGTCCCAACGCGATCGACAACAGTGGTCTGAACACGGTTCAACCACCGCAGAACACGAATCCGATGACGTTCCTGCCGGCGCTTCCGAACCAATCGTCGCTGCCGCCGTCACGCCTTGAGCAGATCATGTCCCGGCGCGCATCCGTCACGCTCTCCCAATTCGGATATGACCTCGTAGGATCGGGCCAGCCTGTGGTCGTTCCCCAAACAGGCGGCGTCGCTGACGATTATATTCTCGGCCCGGGCGATCAGATTGTGGTGTCTTTTCGCGGGCAAGAGAATTCCGAATACACAATCAGTGTCGATCGGAATGGCACCGTGGTCCTTCCCAGAATGCCTCCGATCAATGTTTCTGGCCGGACGCTCGGCGAGTTTCGCCAACAATTGGCGCAGTCTGTAAAGCGCGCTTACGTTTCGACGCAGGCATTTGCGTCCATTGGGCAACTGCGCCAGATATCCGTCATTGTCTCGGGTGAAGTCTATATTCCGGGCGCGCGTCTGTTGACAGGCTTGTTGACACCTTTGGACGCAATCCTGCTTTCCGGCGGAATCAAGAAAACGGGTTCTCTTCGCCACGTTATCCTCGTGCGTGGCGGCCAGAGAATTTCCGTCGACCTCTACAATTTGCTCACCCAGCGTGGTGGTGGGCACATCGATAGGCTGACCGATGGCGACAAGATCATCGTTCCGCCAATCGGACGTACGGTCGCCGTCACCGGCTGGGTACGCACGCCCGGAATTTTCGAGCTCGCGCCTGGTACGGCTCAGATTTCAAGCGCCGCGTTGCTGAAACTGGCCGGTGGCCTGGAGGTTCGTGGACGATACCGCCTATCGGTTCTTCGGTTCCAGGCTAACGGCGTGTCCAATTTGGAGTCGCTGCCTGCGGGCGGCGGCACCGTTCGTGACAGCGAAATTCTTTTCGTGCAGCCCGGCGCGGACCAGACGCAACAGCAGGCGACATTGTCGGGTGGTACGCCACTCGCCGGCGCCTATTCGGTTGGCCGTGCTGGCACACTGGCTAGCATCCTCAAGGCGCCGGGCGCTCTTGGTACAAATCCTTATACTCTCTTCGGTGTCGTTTCCCGCCGCGATCCGGCTACGATGTTGCGATCCTTGATCCCGATCACACCCATAGCGGTGGTTCGCGGGAACGAGGACATGAACCTTGTCAGTGACGACATCGTGCGGGTTTTTTCCGACGATGAAAATCGGTTGATCACCGCCGTCGTGGACGCCTTCCGCTTGCGCAGGCAAGCCGCAGAGGAGGCTTTGAGAGCCCCCGCCGCAGGCGTATACAATTCACCGCCACCGCCCCCGACCCTGTCCGCGCTGCCGGCAACGACGCCGACCAACGGCTCGCCGACGGACGCAGCATCTCTCTTGGCGGCACCGAAAACGCAGACACCGCAGCCCCAGATCAATCCTCAATCGAACCAGACCAACACAAATCCGACGCCCAATACTGAGCGGCAGGATATCGCCGAGTTGTCGGTCCAGACGCTGGGTGACGGCGGAGTTCTTACGAACAACTCGCCAACCAATGGCTACATGCCTTACGGCACTCAATCGAATCAGAATTTCGGAAGCAATTCAGTTAACTCCATCAATGCACAAGCGGCTGCAGTCTTGGCCGCACAACAGCAAGGTTCGCAGCCGGCACAGACTTCCGGTTCGCAATCGCAGCGCTCTGCGAATCTGAACGCCGACACTTCGTTGCCGCCCAACATGCAACAGCAGCAGGTTGTGGCCGGACAGGTTCCCACGAATGAGGGTGTTCAGACTTTTGGACAGCTCGCTCGCCAACTGAACGTTGATCCATTAGTGTTGGTGCACTTCCTTATGGACCACTCATTGACGATCGATGGCGCAGTTCATGGACCAGGCACTTTCCTGGTGGGTCCAGACGTTACTTTGGCTGATCTCGTCACCGGAGCGGGTGGAACGGTTGGTTGGGTCGATGCGCGCAGCGTTGAACTCGTAACGACGGCGATCGATCAAGCTACCGGAAGCGCTCGCACTACGCACCAGTTGGTGGCGCTCAACGATCCTGCCCAAGCGCGGACCTTGGTAAAGCCGCGCGACGAAATTCGATTGCATCAGATTGACACTGTCGTGGGCGCCGGCTCCGTCACTTTGCAAGGACAGGTGCGCTATCCTGGCACCTATCAATTCGAACGTGGTGAGCGCCTCTCCGAATTGCTGCTTCGTGCGGGTGGTTTGACGGACGTCGCCTATCCCTACGGCACGGTCTTTCTTCGAAAGTCCGCGGCTGACATTGAGCGGCAGTCCTACGCGCGTGCTGCTCGCGACCTTGAAAATCAGGTCGCTGCGGGCATGACGGTTATTGGTAGCGATAAAGTGCCACCGACGGCGCTCTCTGACATGCAGGCGTTCATCTATGAATTGCGCAATACTACTCCGCTGGGCCGTATCACTGTGACAGCCGATCCCGCGCTTCTGGCATCGGATCCTTCACATGACATTCTTTTGGAGTCGGGAGATGTGATCTACATTCCTCAGCGCTCCAGCACTGTATCGGTTATGGGCGAGGTGCTACAGCCGGGCGCATTCCCAGCGCGGCCCAATATGTCGGTGAAGGATTATCTTGATCGTGCCGGAGGCTACAGCCAGTTTGCAGACGATTCGCTTACATTCGTGGTGTTGCCTGACGGTACGGCTCGTCAAGCGGACAGCTCTTGGTTGAACTTCGACAACCCGAATATTCCGCCTGGAAGCACTATCGTGGTTCCGCGCAATGCAGCCATTCTGGATACTCGCCAGATTATCCTCGACATAACAGGCATCTTCAGGGATTTGGCGGTCGGCGCGGCGTCGCTCGCGGTCATCTCGCGCAACTGAGCGAGATGGCTCGGCGGTCTGGAATATGTCGGCACCGCGTTGAGTAGAGGAGGGAGCATGTCCGTCCTGGTGACCGGCGGTGCCGGCTATATCGGAAGCCACATGGTCCATGCTCTGGTCGAAGGCGGTCACGATGTGTTAGTTCTCGACAATCTCACCACGGGAACAAGGGCACTCGTTTCCGAAGAAGCCGCCTTCGCGGAGGGCGACGTCGGCGATGCGACACTCGTCCGCGACCTCATCGCGAAGCACAAAGTCGACGCGATCGTGCATTTCGCGGGATCGATCGTGGTTCCCGACTCGGTCGCCGACCCTTTAGGCTATTACAAAAATAACGTCACCGGCTCCCACGCGCTTATTCAGGCTGCTGTGGCGGACGGCGTTCGCAATTTCATCTTTTCTTCCACGGCTACGGTCTATGCGAGCGTTTCGTCGGAGCCGTTGTCGGAAGATCTCCCGACTGGTCCGATCAGTCCTTACGGACGTTCCAAGCTGATTACGGAATGGATGCTGGAAGACAGCTCCCGCGCGCATGATTTTCGATACGTGGTCCTGCGGTATTTCAACGTTGCAGGGGCGGACCCGCAGGGCCGCACTGGTCAGACAAGCCCGCGCGCGACCCACCTGATCAAGAGAGCATCGCAGGTGGCGCTGGGGCGCCTGCCGCATCTGGACATTTTCGGCACGGACTATCCGACGGCCGACGGGACAGGCGTGCGCGACTACATCCATGTCAGCGATCTGGTCGCCGCCCATGTGTTGGCGCTCGACTATCTTCGCAAAGGCGGCGCCTCCAATGTCATGAATTGCGGCTATGGACATGGCTCCTCTGTACGGGAGGTCATCGCATCAGTGGAGCGTGTGACGGGCCGGCCGCTGCCGGTGAAAGAAAGCCCGCGTCGGGCCGGCGATCCGCCCTGGCTGGTCGCGGATGCCGCGAAGATCAAAGATGTGCTGGGCTGGAAGCCGCGCCACGACGATCTCGATGAGATCGTGCGCACGGCTTATCTGTGGGAGCAGAAGCTCAATTCCAGCGGCTAGGCCGCAACGATCTTTTCGCGCCCTTCGCGTGTGGCCCGGGTCGCGTTGCGCGTGTCCACGATAAGCTTTGACCACCGCACCAGCGCCTCGTAGTCGACATCGCCGTGATCTGTGGCGATCAGAACGCCATCGAAGCCGGCGAGGGCTTGCTGGTCGAAGCCGATGCTCTTCATGCCCGCCAGATGCCCGTATTCGCGCGTTCGCGGGATTTCCGGCACATAGGGGTCATAGTAGGAAATCTCGGCGCCCATCTTCTGCAGCATGTCCATGATGTGCAGCGCGGGACTTTCGCGCGTGTCGTCGACGTTCTTCTTGTAGGCTGCCCCGAGCACCAGAATCTTCGCGCCATTGATCGCTTTGGCTTGACGCTCGCTCAGGGCATTGACGAGCGCCTGGACGACGATCCGCGGCATCGCGCGGTTCACTTCGCCGGCCAGCTCGATGAATTTCGTTTCCACCTCGAATGCACGGGCGCGCCAGGAGAGGTAGAAAGGGTCGATCGGAATGCAATGTCCGCCAAGGCCGGGGCCGGGATAGAACGGCATGTATCCGAACGGTTTTGTCTTGGCAGCTTCGATCACCTCCCAGATGTCGATGTCCATGCGCGAGTAGGCGAGCTTCAGCTCGTTCACCAGCGCAATGTTCACCGCACGGAAGATGTTTTCGGTGATCTTCACGGCTTCCGCGGTCTGCGCGTCGCTGACCTTGTGGACCTGCGCGAAGCCCAGCCCGTAGAGCTGGGCAGCGAGCTCGCCCGAATAGGCGTCGATCCCGCCGACGATCTTCGGAATGGACTTGGTCTCGATCGCGCTGCCCGGATCTTCGCGCTCCGGCGAGAACGCCAGATGAAAGTCGGTGCCGGCGTTCAGGCCGCTCTGTTCCAGGATGGGGAGGACGATTTCCTGCGTCGTGCCGGGATAGGTGGTGGACTCAAGAACGATCAGCGCGCCCTTGCGGAAATGTTTCGCGATGGCCTCGCTTGTCGAAACGACGAAGCTCAGATCCGGTTCGCGGGTCGCGGTGATCGGTGTGGGCACGCAGATCAGAATGGCGTCGGCGTCCGCCAGAGCGGCGAAATCGTCCGTCGCCGCGAACCGGCCCGATGCGTTCATTTCCCCGATCCGCTGGGACGGGAAATGGCTGATGTAGCTTTCGCCGTTGGTCAGCTTCACGATTTTCGCAGGATCGATATCGAAACCGACGACCTTTACGCCCGCCTGCCAGAACACGTTCACCAGCGGCAGGCCCACATAGCCCAATCCGATCACCGCGACGGTGAGCGTGCGATTTTGGAGCTTGCGCTCGAATTCCGCATTGGTTTCGAGGGCGACGCGCAGGTTCATGGACGGCCTTCAACGCATGAGCCTGAGGGCCCATAGGGAACTTGTTTCTCCAAATTAGCTGGGATTTCTTAACAATCGCCTCGCTTTCCCGTCCCAAATCGGCCCACGGGCTATACAGTCGCCGTCCTTGAATGCTCGCGCTTCACGGGCTATTTCCCAAAGTGTCACCGGGGTTGCCAGTAATCATCATGAAACAAGGTGTTATATCTCATCTCCAGCGCCTGGAGGCGGAGAGCATCCACATCATCCGCGAGGTGGCTGCGGAATTCCGCAATCCGGTGATGCTCTATTCCATTGGGAAAGACTCCGGCGTGATGCTTCATCTGGCGATGAAGGCCTTTTACCCGGCTAAGCCGCCATTTCCGCTGCTGCATGTCGACACGACCTGGAAATTCCGGGAGATGATCAAGTTTCGCGATGAAACCGCGAAGCGGCTTGGCCTGGAGCTCATCGTTCACATCAACGAAGACGGCGTGAAGCGCGGCATCAATCCCTTCGATTCAGGCTCGTCTCTGCATACACAGGTCATGAAAACCGAGGCGCTCAAGCAGGCGCTGGAAAAACATGGCTTCGACGCGGCATTCGGCGGCGCGCGCCGCGACGAAGAGAAGAGCAGGGCGAAGGAACGCATCTTCTCCTTCCGCAATGCCAATCATGCGTGGGATCCGAAAAGCCAGCGCCCGGAGCTTTGGCGCGTCTACAACACGCGCATCAACAAAGGCGAGAGCATCCGCGTGTTTCCGCTCTCCAACTGGACCGAACTCGATATCTGGCAATACACGATGATGGAGAAGCTGCCGATCGTGCCGCTCTATTTCGCGGCCCGGCGCCCGGTCGTTAACCGGGACGGCGCGCTCATCATGGTCGACGACGAGCGCATGAAACTGAAGCCGGGCGAGAAACCGGAAGAGAAGCTTGTCCGCTTTCGCACCCTGGGCTGTTATCCGCTCACCGGCGCGATCGAATCCGATGCCACAACGCTCGAGGCCATCGTGGCGGAAATGTTCACGGCCCGGACCTCCGAACGGCAGGGACGCGTCATCGATCATGACGAGAAATCGTCCATGGAGAAGAAAAAGCGCGAGGGCTATTTCTGATGACCGCCCCCGTGAAGGATCTGCAGGCTTATCTCGCCGCCCAGGAAAAGAAATCGCTGTTGCGCTTCCTGACGTGCGGCAGCGTGGACGACGGAAAGTCGACGCTCATCGGCCGTCTGCTCTACGACACAAAGCTTCTGTTCGAAGATCAGCTTTCAGCGCTGGAGAAGGATTCGAAGAAACACGGCACCACCGGCGACGACATAGATTTCGCGCTGCTCGTGGACGGCCTCGAGGCCGAGCGGGAGCAGGGCATCACCATCGACGTGGCCTATCGCTTCTTCGCCACCGACAAG